>Ga0115548_1000779_pt1 | contig 17985 bp, 14 predicted proteins | sample COGITO_mtgs_1004_4_FD_87187 | JGI IMG/M metagenome (GOLD analysis project Ga0115548, IMG submission 87187) | Pelagic marine microbial communities from North Sea - COGITO_mtgs_100423 | ecosystem: Environmental > Aquatic > Marine > Epipelagic | place: Germany:Helgoland, sampling site Kabeltonne...
ATAGCTGCTTCATTTGGAATAAGATCAGCAACTAAATTTTTTGGAGGAAAGAAGTAATGTCTAATAAAAGTGATCCAGCATGGTTAAAAGCATTAAAAAAAGAAGCAGATGATAAGGGTTTAAGTTTTAACGAACTACTAGTTAAATATATGCCTAATCTTAAAGATAAAGATAAAAAGAAAACAACAAAACCAAAAGTAAAAGCAGCTAAAGGTGGCATGATGAAGAAAAAAGGTTATGCTAAAGGTGGCATGATGAAGAAAAAAGGCTACGCTGCAGGTGGCGCAATGAAGAAAACTTCATCTGCACAAAAAGGTTTAAAAAAACTACCTTCATCTGTTCGTAATAAAATGGGTTATATGGCTAAAGGTGGTATGACAAAAAAGAAAAAAGGTTACGCTAAAGGCGGTGTAATGAAAAAGAAAAAATGATGAGCAATTACAGTACGTGTTTAGAAATAATACTTGAACACGAAGGCGGTTTTGTAAATCATCCTAAAGATCCAGGTGGCATCACAAATTATGGTGTCACCAAGAAAGTCTATGATAAGTGGGTAGGTAGAGAGACTACACCTAAAGAAATGCGTGATTTGACGCATGAAGACGTGGCTCCTATCTATAAAAAGAACTATTGGAATAGAGCAAAATGTGATCAACTTCCTATGGGGGTTGATCTTTGCGTATTTGACTGGGCTGTTAACTCAGGAGTCTCACGATCAGCTAAAGCGTTGCAACGTATAGTCGGTGTAGAGCAGGATGGCGGTATAGGCCCGATGACTTTACAGGCTGTCGCTGAAGTAGAAGTAAATGAGATAATAGAACAAATGCATTATACACGTCAAAGTTTTTATGAGAAGTTGTCTACGTTTGACACCTTCGGTAAAGGCTGGACTAGACGTAATGATGAGACAAAAGAAAAAGCACTGGAGATGGCTCATGGCTAGACAACTAACAGAAAGACAGCAACAGTTTTTATCTGTACTGTTTGATCAGGCTGGTGGAGATGTAGCAACAGCTAAAAAACTTGCAGGTTACTCTGATGCTACTAGTACTACTGAAGTTGTTAATTCTATGAAAGAAGAAATATTAGAAAGCACACAGAGCTTTATGGCTCGTAATGCTCCTAAAGCTGCAATGGCTATGGTAGGTGGACTATATGATCCTACTGAACTAGGCATACGAGATAAGATGGCAGCAGCTAAAGAGTTACTAGATCGTACTGGACTTGTTAAGACTGAAAAAGTACAAGTAGAAGCTAAAGGTGGAGTTATGTTAATGCCACCTAAAAATACGGTAGACGATGACTAAATCACTAGGTAGGTGGAAGTTACCTCAACCGACAGATATAAAAGAAGACAATGAATGGGTATCAATACCTAAGATTTCTCGCACCATACCTTTTGGCTACGAAGTAGACTCAAAAGATAATGGCATATTAAACCCTATACCTGACCAACTAGATAAATTAGAAATAGCAAAACGTTATTTAAAACAGTATTCGTACAGAGAAGTATCTCAATGGTTAACTCGTAATACTGGTAGATATATATCTCACGTAGGTTTAATGAAAAGATTAGAGAATGAAAAAAGAAGAAACAACAAAGCTGCAAGCTTACGCAGATGGGCAGACTATGCGAAAGAGGCAATCGCCAAAGCGGAAAAAATCGAAAACCAAAGAGTCGGTTCAAAAGAAAGCAGCAGCACAGAAGAAGCAAGAACAGCCTAAAGTAGTAGAAATATATAAACTTGATCCTATTGAAACTATTGAAGAGCAACATAATGTTATCTTTAAACCGAATGAAGGGCCACAGACTGAGTTCCTTGCAGCAGGTGAAAGAGAAGTTTTGTATGGCGGTTCAGCAGGGGGCGGTAAAAGTTATGCAATGCTTGCCGATCCGTTACGATACATGGGTCATCCTTCTTTTTCTGGGTTATTACTTCGGCATACTACGGAAGAACTTAGAGAACTTATATTTAAGTCTCAAGAGATGTATCCAAAAATCTGGCCTGGAATAAAATGGTCAGAGAGAAAGATGCAGTGGGTCGCACCATCTGGCGCAAGATTGTGGATGTCATACCTCGACAGAGAGGATGACGCTTTGCGTTACCAGGGTCTGGCGTTTAGCTGGATAGGTTTTGACGAATTAACTCAATGGCCCACACCATTTGCATGGAATTACATGCGTTCTCGTCTACGATCCACTGCAACCGATCTACCTATATACATGAGAGCTACTACCAACCCTGGTGGTAGAGGACATCACTGGGTAAAGAAAATGTTTATAGATCCTGCATCTGTAAATAAAGCTTTTAATGCTACAGACATTGAAACAGGAGAAGATTTAAAGTATCCTGCAGGACATGAAAAAGCAGGTAAAGCACTATTTAAACGTAGGTTTATACCTGCAAGATTAAAAGATAACCCATACTTAGCTGAACAAGGTGACTATGAAGCAATGCTTTTATCTTTGCCTGAACAACAGCGTAGACAATTACTGGATGGTGATTGGGATATTAAAGAAGGCGCAGCCTTTACAGAGTTTGATAGAAGCATACATGTCATTGAGCCTTTCGATATTCCTAGCAGTTGGGTTAAATTTAGGGCATGTGACTATGGTTATGGAAGTAAGTCGGGTGTGGTATGGTTCGCTGTCTCACCAAGTGAACAACTTATTGTTTATAGAGAACTCTATGTAAGTAAAGTATTAGCTACTGATTTAGCTGACATGATATTAGAATTAGAAGTTGGTGACGGTGGTATGAGATATGGAGTGCTTGACTCCTCACTGTGGCACAAACGTGGTGATACAGGCCCATCTCTAGCAGAACAAATGGTACAACGAGGTTGCAGATGGCGGCCTTCAGATAGATCAAAAGGATCTCGTGTAGCAGGTAAAAACGAAATACACAGACGATTACAGGTAGATGAATACACAGAAGAACCTAGACTTGTGTTTTTTAGTAACTGTACTAATATGATAGCGCAATTACCTGCACTACCAATAGACAAGAAAAACCCAGAAGATATTGACACAACTTCAGAAGACCACTTGTATGATGCTTTAAGATATGGTATTATGTCAAGACCAAGGTTTAGTATATTTGATTATGATCCTAATACAGCTAGAACAAATAGAATGGCTATAGCAGATACAACATTTGGATATTAAAGGTAAAATAAATGGCAGAAGATAACGAAGTATTTATTGAAGATGAAGCAATTGTTTTAGAAGATTCTGAAGACTCTATTATAGAAGATGCAGATGTATCTAGTATTATTCCTTTTGTTATGGATAGGTACACTAGAGCAGATGATTATCGTCAACAAGATGAAACACGATGGTTAAAGTCTTATCGTAACTATCGTGGCTTGTATGGTTCTGATGTACAATTTACCGAAGCTGAAAAGTCTCGTGTATTTATTAAAATAACTAAAACTAAAACTTTAGCAGCATATGGACAAATAATTGATGTGTTGTTTGCTAATAATAAATTTCCAGTAACAGTAGATCCTACAGAACTTCCAGATGGTGTTGTTGCAGATGTAAGTTTTGATCCAAAAGAACCTGAGCAGCTAAGAGAATCAGATTTAAATAAAGAAGTCAGTCCATATGGATTTATGGGTGACGGTAGAGAAATACCTGCAGGAGCAACTGCTAATACATTAGCTCAAAGTTTAGGTGAATATGCAGATAAACTTGATGGTATTGATAATTTAAAAATAGGTGCAGGCAAAACTCCATCGGCTATTACTTTTAGCCCAGCTATGATAGCAGCTAAAAAAATGCAAAAGAAAATACAAGACCAGTTAGAAGAGTCTAGTGCATCTAAACATTTACGTAGTACAGCATTTGAAATGGCTTTGTTTGGTACAGGTGTAATGAAAGGCCCATTTGCAGTAGATAAAGAATATCCTAACTGGAATGAAGACGGTGAATATGATCCTAAAATTAAAACAGTACCACAGGTATCTCATGTATCTGTGTGGAATTTTTATCCTGATCCTGATGCTAACAATATGGAAGAAGCACAGTATGTAATTGAACGACATAAAATGTCACGTACTCAAATGCGAGGACTAAAGAAACGACCATTTTTTAGAGCTGCTGTCATTGACGAAGCAATATCTATGGGTGAAAATTATGATAGAGAACATTGGGAAGATGATTTATCTGATTATGCACCACAGCATGGTACAGAAAGATTTGAAGTACTAGAATATTGGGGTATGTGTGATATAGAAATGTTACAAGAACAGGGTGTAGATATACCTGAAGAGCTAGAAGAAGCAGACGAACTACAGGCTAACATCTGGATATGTAACGGTAAACTAATTAGAATGGTTATTAATCCATTTAAACCTGCACGTATACCTTACATGGCTGCTCCATATGAACTTAACCCATACAGTTTTTTTGGTGTGGGTATAGCTGAAAACATGGATGATACTCAGACATTAATGAACGGCTTTATGAGAATGGCTGTTGACAATGCTGTATTGTCTGGTAATCTTCTTATAGAAGTAGATGAAACAAATCTAGTTCCAGGCCAAGACCTGAGCGTATATCCAGGTAAAGTGTTTAGAAGACAGGGTGGCGCACCTGGTCAGGCTATTTTTGGTACAAAGTTTCCCAATGTTGCAGGAGAAAATTTACAGTTATTTGATAAGGCTAGACAGTTATCTGATGAAAGCACAGGACTACCTAGCTTTTCTCATGGACAGACTGGTGTATCAGGAGTAGGTAGAACAGCTTCAGGCATAAGTATGTTAATGAATGCTGCTAGTGGCGGTATTAAAAATGTTATTAAGAATGTAGATGACTATTTACTTAGACCTTTAGGTGAAGGTTTATTTAGATTTAATATGCAGTTTGATTTTGATCCTGATATTAAAGGTGATTTAGAAGTTAAAGCTAGAGGTACTGAAAGTCTTATGGCTAACGAAGTACGCAGCCAAAGATTGATGCAGTTTATGCAAGTTGCATCTTCACCTACTCTAGCACCCTTTGCAAAGTTTCAATATATAATTCGTGAAATTGCAAAGTCAATGGAATTAGACCCCGACAAAGTAACCAACAATATGGATGAGGCTGCATTGCAAGCAGAACTAATGAAAGGTTTTCAGCAGCCAGCAGCACCAGAGCAGCAGCAACAAGGCGCACCAGCAGGTGCAGATGCAATGGATACATCAGGAGCAGGTGGAGGTACTATAGGTACAGGTACAGCACCTACACCACAGGAAGAAGGGTTTAGTGGAAGTGGACAAGGAAATACTCAGCAAGCTCAAGGGGCTGGTCAGCCGCCCCAAGGAATGGGCCAACTTCAATAATTATTTAGAAGAATTAATAACACAACAATATCGTACTATGGAACAGACTGACAATATGGTTGCAGTACACAGAGCGCAAGGTTCTATTTACACGCTACGTAGATTGCAAAAACTTAGAGATGAAGTATTAAAGTAATGGCAGATCTTAAAGATGTAATTAACTACATAGAAAAAAGAGAAGAATCTGAAAAATCTTCTAAGCCTTTAGAAGAATGGATTAGTACGAAAGAAGGTAAAACTGTTGTAGATAGTTTACCTATGGAAGAACGTAGTTTTTTTAAGGATATTGTTAATAGGTATCAAGGTAGTACTTTATCTAAAGTATTAGGAGCAGTAAAAAAACTTAGCACTGATGAAATTAAACTAGGTGTGTCAACAGAATTTAACAAAGGTGGAACCCCAATGATGGAAAAACAAATGGAAATGTTTGAAGATGGCGGTCTTAAAGATGAAGGCGGTATGGTAGATGAACAATCAGGTAATGAAGTTCCTGTAGGAAGTAGTCGTAAAGAAGTAAGAGACGACATACCTGCACAGTTAAGTGAAGGAGAGTTTGTATTTCCAGCAGACGTAGTTCGTTATATTGGATTAGAAAAATTAATGCAGCTTAGACAGCAAGCTAAGATGGGATTGCAAAGAATGGAAGATATGGGTCAAATGGGCAATAGTGATGAAGCTACAATGCCTGATGATTTACCTTTTAGTGAAGCAGATCTAATAATAATAGATGGTGATAAAGAAGTAGAAATGGCTAAAGGTGGTGTTCTTAAAGCTGCAGACGGTACAGACGTAACAACTAGATTGTTAAATCCTTCTGATGATATAGTAGATAAAAGAGACAGAAACATAACATTTGATGACATGATGGGTGGCATGCAAATGCAACCTAAAACGTATGAAAATGAAGCTGGTGATCAACTAGTTATATTACATGTAGGAGGTGCGCCAATGTATGCTCCTCCTGTAGGATATAAGTTAGTAGAAGGTGATACAGACAGTGACACAGGTAGTGATGATGAAGGTACAGATAAAACAACAGAAACTTCATCAACGTATGCAGAACCTCGTGAGTATGGTGGTGAATTAGATGCATTAGGAATGGTTCCAGGTTCTGTAGGTAGTGAACAAAGTTTACGATCAGCATTAAGTAGAGAGTTAGAATTATTAGCAGGAGCTAAACCTACATTTATAGAAAATATAATTAGTAAATTTGGTATTGTAAAAGCTATTAAAGCCTTAGATAAAAAAATAATGGGTGATGATACTAGGGCTACAACACTTAATAGAGCAGTTGATACTCTTAATGACATGATTAATAAAGGAATGGAAAACACAACAGAGTTTAATACTTTAGCTAGTAATTTTGTAGACGCAGCAAAGGGTTATCAAAGTGATACAGATGGTGATGGTATTGTCGATGTAAATGAAGATGTATCTCAAATTATGGATCAAGATTTAGGTTTTGGTGATATAACAGGAAGCGATACTACTACTTCTAATACTTCTGTTACTCCTTCAAATACTCCTGCCGATGCTGAAGAAGAAATGGGTGCGCCAAGTGGTTCTTCTGGAACAGCTAGTTTTGGCACTGGAACAGGAAGTACAGAATCAATAGGTCTTTCAGGTGAAGGTTCTGATGCAGAGGGTGGTGGGCCAGACGGTTCTCCTGATGCTGCAGGAGGAGGTTTTAGTGGGCCTTCAGGAAGTGGTTCTGGTTCTGGTGGAGTAAGCGGAGATGATTTTGGTATGTTTAACAAAGGCGGCCTAGCAGGAAAGAAACCTAAAAGTAAAAAGAAACAATACAAGAAAGGTGGTTTAGCTACATCTAAAAAATAGCTAAATACGACTGGCTACTCATCCCCCTACCAACATAGGCTACGGTGGCCCCAGTAAAAGGAGACAGTAATGTCTGATACAATAATGGCAGAAAAAATAAAGCCACAAGAAAAAGTAGCATTTGCAAGTCGCAAATACTCAAATGAAGATAGAATAAAAAGAGAAGAAGAAGAACTGGCGACATTAGTTGCAGAACAAAAAGGTGAATCTAGTACAGAAGAACAAGCAGAAGCAGAACCTGCAAATGCCGAAGAAAAAAGTTTTAAAAAAAGATACGGTGACTTACGTAGACATTCACAAAAACAATTACAAGAACACGTAGATAAAATAAATGCTTTACAAAGTCAACTAGAAAAATCTACTAAACAAGAAATTAAACTACCTAAGTCTGATGAAGACATAGAAGCTTGGGCAAGTAAATACCCTGACGTTGCAGCCATAGTAGAAACTATAGCAATTAAAAAAGCAAAAGAACAAGCATCTGGCTTAGAAGCTCGTGTAAAAGAAATAGACGAAATGCGAAATAAAGCAAACAGAGATAAAGCAGAAATAGAATTAATGGCTGCGCATCCTGACTTTGCTGAAATAAGAGATAGTGATGAGTTCCACGAATGGGCAGAAGAACAACCTAAGTGGATACAAGATGCCTTATACGAAAATGATGATGATGCAAGAGCAGCATCAAGAGCTGTAGATTTATATAAAGCAGACAAAGGCATTAAAACTAAAAAGTCTAGTAGTTCTAAAGATGCAGCTAAAGCTATATCTAAAACAAATACTAGATCTGAACCGTCTGGAGAACAGGCAGGTTTAATAAAAGAATCCGTTGTGCAAAAAATGTCTGCACAGCAATACGAGAAAAATGCAGATGCAATCATGGAAGCTATACGCACAGGTAAGTTTGTTTATGATGTTTCTGGTTCTGCTCGTTAAAAAAGTATTGACATATTTATACAATTGTGTATAACTATATGTACAATGTAGTTGCGTAGCCTCTGTAAAGATTACCTACGTAACTTAATAATAGCAAACAGCAATAATAATATAGACTACCTAAAGTCTTTTGGCCCATTGATGTAGAAGTCGGCCAACTTTTACTAAAATGCACCCTATAAGATTTAGCCACTACATGAATACTTGTTTCGTTTGCATCTGTAGAAAATCCAAAGGAGAATTAAAATGGCATTTTCAACTGCGGCTGGGTATGGTAACTTACCTAACGGTAACTTCTCACCAGTCATTTACAGCAAACAGGTGCAACTTGCGTTTCGCAAAGCATCAGTTGTAGGAGCTGTAACAAACTCCGACTATTTCGGAGAAATTGCTAACATGGGGGATTCTGTAAAAATTATCAAAGAACCAGAAATCACCGTGAAAGAGTACGCACGAGGTACAACTATTACACCTCAAGATCTTGATGACGAAGATTTCTCATTGACTATTGACAAAGCAAATTACTTTGCATTTAAAGTTGATGACATTGAGGAAGCACATTCACACGTCAACTTCCAAGACCTTGCAAGTGATCGTGCTGCTTACCGTTTGGCTGACCAATTTGACCAAGACGTTCTTGGCTACTTGTCAGGCTACAAACAATCAGCATTGCACGGCATAGCAAATGCAGTCAACACAACCGTAAATGGTTCCGTTGCTGTATCTACTGCTGCTACTAACGAGTTATTAGCATCTATGCAAGTAGACGCTGCTGACTTTAATGGTGGTACAAGCGGTAACTCAATCGTTGCTGTTCCTCGTGCAAGCGGAGATAGCTTAAACACAACTACTGCTAAAGCATCACCATTGTCAATCATCGCTCGTATGTCAAGAAAACTTGACCAACAAAACGTTGACACAACTGGTAGATGGCTTGTAGTAGACCCAGTGTTTGCAGAGCTTCTTCAAGACGAAGACTCACGTCTTCTAAATTCTGACTTCGGTGGATCTGGTTTACAAAACGGATTAATCTTGAACAACGTTCACGGATTTAAAGTTTATATGTCAAACAATTTACCTGCAGTTGGTAACGGTGCAACTGGTGCAACAGCAACAGGAAGCACACACTTTGGTGTAATCGTTGGTGGTCACTCATCAGCAGTTGCAACAGCAGACTCAATCAATAAAACAGAAACCTACAGAGATCCTGATAGCTTTGCTGATATTGTTCGAGGTATGCATATGTACGGCAGAAAAATATTGCGCCCAGAGGCTTTAACTCGTGCAATATATGTTTCTGGTATATAAGGGGGGATTAGATAATGGCTACAATTACAGCAACACTTGCTAATACTCACGGTTCTTCTTCAAGAGGAAGACAACCTTATTACGTTCAACAAATCGTTGACCTAACAGCTAACAGCATTAATCCTAATGGTGATGTAGTACAGTGTCTTACTATACCTGCAAACACCAAAATTATTACTGCAGGCTTTCAGGTAACTTCAAGTGCTACACAAAATACTGGTACTGACGCAACAGCCGATCTTGGCACTGGTGCAGATGACAACGAGTATGTAACTGCATTTGACATTGACGGTGCATCTGACGGAGCATACGCTCCTAGTGTAACTGTTTCTGCTGACCTAGTTATTACGTCAGCCGATACTTTAGACTTAACACTTGCAGGTGGAGGAGCTTCCTTTTCAGCAGGTGAAATCAGAGTATTTGCTGTTTTACAAGACGTTAGTGACATCGGTGAGATGGAAGCAGACGAAGTTGATCGTGATCAACTAGCATAATACTATTTAGTGGGGCAGGGTAAACTTGCCCCACTTATTATGATATAGGAGAAATAAAATGGCAGATTCAGTTACAAGTGAAACGCTAGTTGATGGCCCTCACAACCTTGTAATGAGATTTAGAAATGTAAGTGACGGTTCAGGAGAATCAGCAGTTACAAAAGTAGATGCAAGTGCATTAAGCACAGATGTACATGGTAACGCAGTAGACAGTGTTATTATAGAACAATTATGGTGGAATACTGTAGGTATGTCTGCTGAGTTATTTTGGAATGCAAGCACTAATGTATCTGCAAGAAAAATTAAAATTGACTCAGAAGGCTATTCTGATTACCGTGATTTTGGTGGTCTTGTAAACAATGCAGGTAGTGGCGTTAATGGTGATGTACTATTGACTACTACAGGACATAGTTCTGGGGATACCTACGACATTATTGTAGCAATGAAAAAAGTTTATTAATTTAAATATTAAGGAATACAATGGCTGAAACATACCTTACGTTAACAAATAAAGTTATAGCTAGATTAAATGAAGTTGAGTTAACATCAGCTAATTTTACATCAGCTAGAGGAATACAAGTACAGTGTCAAAACGCTGTCAACGAAGCTATTCGTTATATTAATCAAAGAGAATACAATTATCCTTTTAACCACGCTACAGCAACTCAAACGTTAACAGCAGGTACGGTAAAATACAGCGTTCCTACTTCTACAAAAGTAGTAGACTATAATACATTTAGATTAGTAAAAGATTCAGACTTAGGTAATGGATCTATAAGTCTAAGTCCACTAAATTATAATGAGTATTTAAATAGCTACGTAGAACAAGAAGACGAAATACAAACTACAACACTAAGTCAATCTCACACTGACTCAGTTACTACGCTAACTGTAGCAAGCACTACAGGATTTGATAGTTCAGGAACTGTGTATGTAGGCAATGAAGTTATGACTTATACAGAAGTGGGATCGTCTACAACTCTTACTGGAGTTACTCGTGGTACAGGTGGGTCAACTGCTGCTGCACATGCAAGCGGTGTACAAGTTGCTCAGTTTGATAACGGAGGAATACCTAAGTATGTTGTAAGAACACTTGACAATAATTATATACTATATCCTTTTCCAACAAAATCTTATTCACTAAAATTTGATTACTTTACTTTTCCATCAGATTTATCTGCACACGGAGATACAACAACTATACCTGATAGATTTGCTGCTGTTATAATAGATGGTGCTACAGCTTTTGTGTATCAGTATCGTGGTGAAATGCAACAATATAGTGTAAGTTTTGCTAGATTTGAAAACGGTATTAAACACATGCAAACATTACTAATTAATAGGTACGACTATTTACGATCAACTTATATACCACAGGCTACAAATTATATAGGATCACGAACATCAACTAGGACTATTTAATGCCTGAAACTTCACAAATAAATCCAGTAGCTTTTAACTGCGAAGGAGGTTTAGTATTAAATAAATCTACTTTTTTAATGCAACCAGGAGAAGCGTTAGAGTTACAAAACTTTGAACCTGATATTGGTGGTGGATATAGAAGAATAAACGGTTTTAAAAAATACGTAAACCATATAGTTCCTCAAACGTCTGCTTCTTCTGAATCTATATTAATGAATACTGTATTTGCTGATAAAGTAATAGCAGCTAGAGGTGAAAAAATATGGAGTTCTGCATCAACTACTATAACTATTGCTATAACTGCAGATACTTCTATGTCAGGCTCTGGAACAATTAATGTTTTTAGTACTTCTGGATTTACTTCAAGTGGTACGTTACAGATAAACAGTGAAATATTTACATATACAGGTATAACTTCTTCTACCTTTACGGGTGTAACTCGTGCTACATCATCTACTACAGCAGCAGCTCATGCAGTAAAAGACATAGTTTCAGAAAGTTGGACTGTAAGAGATACAGGAAGAACAAATGCAGCAAAGTATTCTTTTGAAAAGTTTAACTTTGATGGTAACGATAAAATAATTGTAGTTGATCAAACTAATGCACCTACAGTTTTTAATACTTCTTTGTCAGCTACTGATGTTAGCGAAAGCAGTGTTGCAGGTGCAAAACACGTAACTGCATTTAAAGGACATATGTTTTATTCAGGTATGTCTAGTACGCCAGAAGAATTAGTATTTAGCGCACCCTTTAATGAAGATGACTTTCAGAGTGGTCAGGGTGCAGGTAGTATTAAAGTAGATGATACTATTGTAGGAATTAAAACATTCCGTGAAGATTTATTTATATTTTGTGAAAATAGAATATTTAAACTATCAGGTACGTCTTCTTCAAACTTTGCAATGTCTCCTGTTACTCGTAACATTGGTTGTATTAATGGAAATACTATACAAGAACTTGCAGGTGATTTAATTTTTCTTGGCCCAGATGGTTTAAGAACTGTTGCAGGTACAGCTAAAATTGGTGACGTTGAGCTTGGTACAATAAGCAAAAATGTACAGCCTTTATTTGATGAACAAATAGATGATGCTGCAGTCTTTGAAAGTGTTGTTATACCAGAAAAAACACAATACAGATTATTTTTTGCTAAAGAGGGTCAGGCACCATCATTAACTAAAGGCGTTATATGTGTACGAAAAAGTGAAGGTTATGAGTTTTCTGAAATTAGAGGCTTAAAACCTTCTAGTACAGATACAACAATAGACACAGGTGATGTACTAATATTACACGGAGACTATACTGGATATGTAAATAGACAAGAAGTAGGTAATGACTTTGATGGTACTGTTATATTTGGTAAATATAGAAGTCCTGACTTAGGTTTTAACGACTTAGGTATCAGAAAACACATGCAAAGAGTTATAATTAACTACAAACCTGAATCTGCTATTGACGCAGATTTATTTTTAAGGTATGATCAAGAATCAGCAGAGTCTGCTAGACCTGCTGCATATCCTTTAGATTCTACAAAAGTAGCTGCTCAATACGGAGTTGCTACATATGGATCAACAAGTACCTATGGTGGTACAACACAACCTTCTGTAAGACAATCAGTAGAAGGGTCAGGGTTTACAATAGCTTTAAGAGTAAATGATGGGGGTTTAACTGCTCCTTATTCTCTTAAAGGATTTCAATTAGAATATCAAATAGGAGCTAGAAGATAAATGGGTGCTACATATACAAGACAGTCCTCTTATACTGACGGAGATGTAATTACAGCAGCAGATACTAACAACGAATTTGATCAGTTGTTAGCTGCATTTGCTGCATCTACAGGACACACACACGATGGTACAACTGCTGAAGGTGGCCCAATAACTAAACTGTTAGGTACTTCTATTACTATTGGTGATGCTACAGCAGGTACAGATATAACAGTAACATTTGATGGTGAGTCAAATGATGGTGTGCTTAAGTGGATGGAAGACGAAGATTACTTTGAGTTTTCTGATGACATACTCGTAGCTTCTACAGAAAAAATACAGTTCCGTGATACAGCAATATATATTAACTCTTCAGCAGATGGACAGCTTGATCTTGTAGCTGACACCGAAATACAGATAGCAGCTACTACAGTAGATATAAATGGTGCAGTAGATGTTTCTGGTAATTTGTCCGTAGGTGGTAACTTAGATGTTACTGGTACATTTGATCTTAGTGATTCTAACTTTACTAACGCAGGTAATATACAACTTGATAGTATATCAGGTGATTCAGACACAAACACTAGTATTACATTTAGTGGTTCAGATGTTATTACTGTAGCAACAGGTGGTACTACATCTTTTACCGTAGATGCAAGTCAAAACATTTTAATGAGTGCAGCAAAAAAAGTTCAGTTCCGTGATACTGCTCTTACAATTAACTCTAGTACTGATGGTCAGATGGATATTGATGCTGACACAGAGTTAGAAATAACAGCACCTACTGTAGATATAAATGCGTCTACAGCCGTGCTTGTAAGCAATGATTTAAAACTAGATAGCGATGCTGCTGTCTTAGGTTTTGGTGCAGATAATGATGTTACACTTACCCATGTAGCAGATACAGGATTGTTACTTAATGGTACAATGGCATTACAGTTTAATGATGCATCACAGTCTATTAATGCTCCTAGTGCTACAGTATTAGATATTAATGCTACAGATGAGATTGAGCTTAACGCTACACTTGTAGATGCTAATGCTAACTTAGATGTAAGTGGTACATACACTGGTGGTGGCTTAATGACTACAGGTGGTAACATAGTTATACCTGATAGTGGAAACATTGGTTCTGCTTCTGATACAGACGCTATTGCTATTGCTTCAAATGGACAAGTTACACTTACACAAACACTTATTGGTACAGCACTAGATATATCTGGTGATATTGATGTGGATGGTACTACTAATCTTGATGTAGTTGATATTGATGGTGCAGTTGACATGGCTACAACTTTAGCAGTCGCTGGAAATGTAGACTTTAATGGTGACTTAGACGTAGACGGTACTACTAACTTAGATAATACAGATATAGATGGTACACTTGTAGTTGATGGATCTAACATATCATTAGACAGTACATCTACATTAAATATTGACAATTCAAATACATCAAATGGTATTACTATTGGTACTGCAACCTCTGGTGTACCTGTATCTATTGGTCACACTACTTCTGAAACTACAGTAAATGATAACTTGACTGTAACAGGATCTACTACTTTAGCTGCTACTTCTTTTGGAGATGCAGATATAACTAATGTAGGAGATATTGCTCTTGACTCTATTAGTGCAGATGGAACAGATATTAATATTGCAGTTACTGACAACTCTGCTACTGCTCTTACAATTAAACAAGGCTCAGACGCATACCTTATTGTAGACACAGCAAATAGTAGTGAGTCTGTATCTATCGGTACAGGTATATCAGGAACAGCAATTACTATAGGACATGGTACATCTGAGACTACTATTGGTGATAACTTAGTTGTAACAGGTAATTTAACAGTTAATGGTACAACTACAACTGTAAACAGTACAACTATGACTGTTGATGATCCTATTATAACTTTAGGTGGAGATACTGCTCCAGGCTCTGATGATAATAAAGATAGAGGTATTGAGTTTAGATACCACGATGGTTCCTCTGCAAGAATAGGTTTCTTTGGTTATGATGACAGTGCATCTGCATTTACATTCTTAACTGCTGCAACAAATAGTTCTGAAGTATTTAGTGGTACAATTGGTAATGTAACAGGTGGTGTAGGTACATTTGCCTCACTAGACATCTCAGGTAACATAGATGTAGACGGTACAACTAACCTAGATGTCGTGGACATTGATGGTGCTGTAGATATGGCTTCTACGTTAACAGTCGGAGGTGTCGTTGATATAACTGATACCACAGACTCCAGTGATGCTACAGGTGATACAGGAGCTTTACGAACTGAGGGTGGTGCAAGTATAGCTAAAAAGTTGTACGTTGGCACAGACCTAGATGTTGACGGCACAGCCAACCTTGATGTTGTAGACATTGATGGTGCTGTAGATATGGCTTCTACGTTAACACTCGCTGGTAATGCAGACTTTAATGGCGATCTTGATGTAGATGGCACAACTAACCTAGACGTGGTGGATGTAGATGGTGCAGTTAACTTTGCAGCAGACGTTACCTTTGCAGATGGTGCAGATATTATTACTGCTTCAGCAGGTACATCTAACTTTAGAGCAGGTGTCAACGCAGGTAACTCAATAGCATCTGGCGGTAACTACAACGTAGCTGTGGGTGACGAAGCTGGTACTGCTTTGACGACTGGTGATGGGAATGTGGCTGTAGGCTATCAGGCTTTAGCTACTGAAGATGCAAATGGTACTAACACTGCTATTGGTTATCAATCATTACAAACATTAAATGCAGGAGCAGATTCTTATAACACAGCAGTCGGCTATCAAGCTGGTAACGATATAACCACAGGTATTGAAAATGTTCTTATTGGTGGTACTGCAGGTGATGCACTTACAGATGGAGATAAAAACGTAGCAGTAGGAACAGCAGCGTTAGGCTCTGATACAAGAGGTAACTTTAGTACAGCTATAGGGCATGGCGCACTTAACTCTTCAAACACTACAAATGATACTGATATGTATAATACAGCAGTAGGTTATCTAGCAGGTACAGCAGTAACCTCAGGCGTACAGAACACGCTCATTGGTGGATTAGCTGGAGATGCACTTACAGATGCTGATTCTAATGTTGTTATGGGTTATGGTGCTTTAACGACAGACACAAAAGGATCTTTAAGTGTGGCTATTGGGGCATCTGCTTTAGCTACACAAAACTTTACGACTGCTACAAATACTTTTAATACAGCAGTGGGTGCAGTAGCAGGTCAAAACCTAACCACAGGCACTCGCAACACCCTTGTCGGTGGCTTATCTGGTGATGCTCTTACTACAGGGGAATACAATACCACGCTTGGATATGCTGCGCTAAGTGGTGATACCCTTGGAAGGAGAAGCGTTGCGATAGGTTATGAGGCTCTAGGAAGCCAAAACTTTACAACTGCTACTGAGACTTACAACACAGCAGTAGGATATTCAGCAGGTAATGCAGTAACCACAGGCATATCTAATACCATCGTTGGTGGTCGTGCAGGAGATGCTCTAACTGACGCAGACTTTAACGTAGCTATAGGTATGGATTCTCTTACTACTGATACACTAGGAGGTAAAAGTACAGCTTTAGGTGTTGGTGCTTTAGGCACACAAAACTTCACAACTGCTACAGATACCTTTAATACCGCTTTGGGATTTCAAGCAGGATTATCTGTAACTACAGGTCTGCGTAACGTCTTAGTTGGTGGCCTAGCTGGTGATAGTGGTACAACAGCCGCAAATAATGTTATAGTTGGTTACAATTCTGATTTAGCAGCAGTAGATACTGCACAAGTTATTGTTTTAGGATCAGGTGTAACATCTCAAGCAGCAAATAACTTTACGTTTGGGTTTGGTGCTACAGACAGCAACATAGCCTTTGGTGCTACAAGCATTACTGCTCCGTCAGATGAAAGATACAAAGAAGATATAGCAGATTCAACGGCAGGTCTTTCCTTTATAAAAGATTTACGTCCTGTTACCTTTAAATGGAAAAAAGAAAAAGATGTTCCATCAGATCACAAAGCCTATGTAGCAGATTCAAACGATAGAGTAATGCAAAGCCAAGGTGAAACAAATCACGGGTTTATTGCTCAAGAAGTTAAAGCAGCAATAGATAATCATTCTGAAATAAAAGATGGATTTAATATGTGGTCTGCTGATCCTACAGATGGAAGACAGCGTTTAGGAGATGCTGCTCTTATGCCAATTATGGTAAAAGCAGTACAAGAATTATCAACAGCATTAGATGCAGCACTCGCTCGCATCGCAACACTAGAAGGTTAAGCATGGAACTAATGCCACGCCACTTTCCTAACGTAGGGGTTGTTGAAGGACAACTCCCAGAGGATGTTGTGGCTAACCTATGGACTGTCATTAACGAGGCAAGAGAGAAGCCAGAAGACATGAAGCCTGAACTTGCAGGTAACATCAGCTCATCAATACGCCTTGATGGTGGATCACCACTACTAGAAGAGTTTGTCGGTGAGTTAATTCCTAAGTTTATGAACAGCCACATAGAGGCGTATGGCCCACCTTGGCGAGCCGTTATGAAGGAAGGTGAAGGGTTTAACTTAGAAAGTCTCTGGGTAAACTTCCAGAAGAAGCACGAGTTTAACCCACCACATGATCACGGTGGAGTCTACAGTTTTGTAATATGGATGCAGATACCTACATCCTTTGCAGAACAGCGCAAGCTACCTGTATGCGCTGAGTCAAATGCAGATAATCACATATCTAACTTTGCATTTAGCTATACAAATACACTAGGTAAAGTATCTACATTTGCGTATAATATGGAGAAAGAAGCAGAAGGTTATATGGTTATGTTTCCCTCGCAAATGCTCCACCAAGTCTTTCCGTTCTATGAGAATGATGGACAGAGAATATCAATATCAGGTAATATCAATATAGAAAAGAAGGAAGAATAAAATGGCAAGAGAAGCAGATCAGATAGCACAAGACTA
>Ga0115548_1000786_pt1 | contig 17833 bp, 9 predicted proteins | sample COGITO_mtgs_1004_4_FD_87187 | JGI IMG/M metagenome (GOLD analysis project Ga0115548, IMG submission 87187) | Pelagic marine microbial communities from North Sea - COGITO_mtgs_100423 | ecosystem: Environmental > Aquatic > Marine > Epipelagic | place: Germany:Helgoland, sampling site Kabeltonne...
ACAGAATACAGAGGACAGAAAAGATGAACCAACCACGCGTGATACTGCTCGAATTAAATGAATTATGTCCAAATCTTATGGATAGGTTTATCAATGAAGGGCATCTGCCTAACTTCAAAAGACTAAGAGATCAGGCTAATTGTTTTATTACCGATACCCAATGTGATACGGAATATTTAGAGCCGTGGATTCAATGGGTAACCTTACATACAGGCCTTCGTTATGAAGAACACCAAGTCTATCGACTTGGTCAGTCACAACAGTTAGATCAAGATTCTATATGGAATATCACTTCTCAAAAAGGTATGAAAAATTGGATCTGTGGCAGCATGAATGTCAGGATCGATCATAATGACGAAAACACATGGGTATTACCTGATCCTTGGACTTTAGATACTGAGCCCAATCCTAAGGAGTTGATGCCGTTTTATAAGTTTGTATGTAGTAATGTTCAAGAGCATACGAATGAAGGTTTTAAGCTGTCTTTAGGCGATTATAGGAAATTCTTATTTTTCATGCTAAAGAATGGATTATCTATAAAAGCCATAGTCAAAATTATTACTCAACTAACAAAGCAGGTGGTTAAAGCGCCTGACAGATGGAAAAAGGCAATGTTATTGGACGCATTACAATGGGATGTATTCAAGCATGTGTATAAGAAAAACAAACCCGACTTAGCCACTTTTTTTTCTAATAGTACTGCTCATTTTCAACATAAATACTGGCGTTATATGGAGCCAGATAAATTTTCATTAGAAATTGATCCAAAAGAAATAAAGAAGTTTCAAGGTGCAGTTCTTTATGGTTATAAAAATCATGATGAGATAGTAGGTCAAGCGTTAGATCTGGCTGATAAAAATACGGTCATCATATTAGCGACGGCTTTAAGTCAGCAGCCTTTTTTAGCAAAAGAAGAGGAAGGTGGAAAGCGGTTTCATAGGCCGCATGAAATTCAAAAAATTCCAGACATCTTTGGTTTGCAAGGCATTGTCCAAGTCTCTCCTGTTATGTCGCATCAATTTCATTTAATTTGTGAAAGTAAAGTATCTGCAGATATTGCAGAGGATGTATTGCAAAACCTAATGGTGGATGATGAAAAACTATTTATGGTTAATAGAGAGGGAGACAGTCTTTTTGTAGGTTGCCTTATTTCTCGACCATTACTTGGGAATGAAAAGATATTAGTCAAAAACGAAGTTTTACTTTTTAGTGATATATTTTATCTTGCAGATAATTTAAAAAGTGGAGGCCATCATCCACATGGGATATTTTGGGTATCAAAGCTGGGCAGGCCTTATTGTAAATTCGAAGATATATTACCTTTGGAGAATACAACTTCACTAATTTTAAAAGAGCTTGGTATTGATGATGCAATTAATAAAATAGTGAAAGTGGCTTAGTTTTTGATCTTTCAGTTCAGTGATGGTTTTAGCTTTTTATCATAACAATGACTGTGATAAGCCCAATAAAGGCAATAGAACTTATAAAAATGGCTGATTGAACACTTGGGATTTTTATTTCAGGAAAATCCCGAGTAATTCTGATAAAGCTCGCAGCACACAACCCTGGCATCAAATACAACATAAAGCTGTATGTTCGACTAAGGAAGAAAGCGCTAGCTAGTACAGCGATAAAAGAAAAAAATGTAGTGGCAGCTAATGATTTTTCTTTTTCAAATAGCGTTAACCTCTCGTACTCTTTCTGGGTGTCTATTTTAATTTCTAAGTCGGTCTTCTTTTCAATGACAGTATTCTTTTGCGACATTAAATAATACATTGCATATAAAGCGCTAAAAATCATCGACATCCAAAAGAAGAAGCCAAGAAAACCCAATTCAGCATAAGCCAACACCCAAGAATTATGCGCAGTTTTAAAATGATGATCTGTGAAGTTATCTTTTCCGACACCAATAATAGGGTTAGATTTGAACATCAAGTAGCCTTGATACCATGCTTCGATGCGATCATTACTAGATTCATCATCAGATATGAAAAAACGAGAGGGTAGCACTAAAGAGGCAACGGGAATCGCCATTGCTAGAGGGATAATCGCCCTAATCATATTCTTCTTAATTAAAAAATATAAAGCGATTGGGGCAATAACGGCAACAATAGTACCCCGAGAGTTAGCGACATAAATCCCTTGTAGCACTGTCAGTATTCCAGCAATAAGGACCAGACGTATCAAAAAACTATTACTAACAGCGACAAAATAAAACAGTATCGGTATAGCACATGCTAGCAGCATACCCATATCGTTAGGGTCTTGAAAAATGCCGATATAGCGCGCCTGCCATACTGGGAATTCTAAGGAGTCACTCCTACTTAAGGCCTTAATACCTGTCCAGCCAATTTTATCATCTGCTGCAATTTGTAGAATGCCATGTACAGACATTATAACAGCGCTTAAGGCAATCAATATTAGAAGTGCGTGATGACGTTTTATAGAGTCTGCAACATTAGATATGAGTATCACAACTAACGTTTGACTAAAGAAAAACTGAAGGGATTGATTGATTCCCTCTGACATAGATAGTGATATCCATGAAATTCCAATAATAATGTTTAGCGCTACTACTGACTTTATTTCAATAATATTCAGCTTTTTTTGGTTGAAAAACCAGCAAGATAGAGCGAGGCATTCCAAAGTGATCGCGAGCGGGAAATCATTTAAAAACAATACAAATTCTTGTGGGCGTATGAAGACAACACCGATGTAGGCGAATAAAAAGAAGAAGGCGAGGCGAGACATTGAAATATTATCCTTAAATTGATTTCTTAATCAATATTATGAGGTATTGAGACTGGTGGTACCTCTGAATGGTTTCCATTTTATTTTAAATATAATTAATGCTGTTTTTATATGAAACGAACATAGTCCTAAAGTTGTCCATAAACAATCGCTATTTTATATCATATTTCTAATGGCTAATAATCTTAGAATGACGATTGAAAATCTATAAAGCATCGAAATTAGCTAGGTATTCCTTATTAGGTGTCGATAAATTTTACATCCGTATTTATTTAATCATATTTGAATAAATCTATTCCAATATCAAATTTACAATGAGAGTGCGCAAATGCGAGTATGTATCGTTGGAGCTGGTGAAATTGCCAAGGTTCATATTAAGGGAGTTAACAAAATAGAGGGAGCGCAGGTCGTTGGTATTCTTGATCGTTATTATACGCGCGGAGAAATGTTGGCAGAAATGGTTGAAGAGGGGCATGGTAACCCTATTGCTTATGTCGATTATGAAAAGATGTTAAAAGAGCAAAATCCTGATGTGGTCCATATATGCCTACCACCCAATCTTCATTTTTCATATGCAGAAAAAGCACTCCAGTATGGCGCTCATATATTAGTTGAGAAACCATTTACTGTGACTTTAAAAGATGCAGAGCGTTTATACGAAATTGCTGATTCTAAAAATCTCAAGATATGCCCTATGTACAATCATTTATTTGATAAAGCAGCATTAGAAGTGAAAGCTTTAGTGCATTCTAAGTCGATTGGTGATGTTGTAAATGTAGAGAGTTATTATGGTTTTAATCTCGGTGGTGCTAAAAGTAAATATAATCTAAAAGGGTCAGCTCATTGGGTTTACGATACGCCAGGGGGCCATCTTTTAAATATAGGCCCGCATATTTTATCGACGATGTTAGAGTTTACGGGTGCAGATGATGTTGAGTTTATACCAATGGCTATTAATCGCGGTAAAGCGCGTGAGGGTATGTTTGACGAATATCGTGTACTTATAAAGAACGGTAAAAATACTGGTTCATTTACGCTATCTCTCAATGCTAATCCCTATTTTCACTTTCTCAATATTTACGGAACAAAAAGTAGTATTTTTTATGATATTGCTAATTGGCATTTTAAAAAACAAGCTTTAAATCCTAAGTTTCCTAACGCCTTAGCTAGGGCCACGAATAACCTATTTGTTTCATGGAAAGGTATTACCTCAACAATTGGAGCAACCTTGCAATCTTTAACGGGACGGTTAACGCACTTTGACGGCATGTGGGAGTTGATGTCGCAATTTTATCAATCAATAGAGCAGGATCTACCGCCACCGGTCTCTAAAGAGGTTAATTTAGCAACAGTGAGAGGGTTAGAAACCATTGAAAATGTGACATCTTTTCAATCGGTATAGTTTTCCATTCGGATAATTTTTTAAGAAACAGTTGAGTTGGTAAGTAAATGAAAATATTGGTGACAGGTGGTACAGGCTTCTTAGGCTCCGTGCTAGTCGATATGTTAGTTCGTCGGGGCAATGATGATGTGTCTGTTTTATCTGCGTCAGGAAGGTCTGCTGGCGGAGCTAAAGCAATTCAAGCGAGCATCACAGATAGAGACGCCATGCACCGTTTAATCAGGGGTTTTGATGTTGTATGCCACTTAGCAGCTACGGTTGATGAGTCATTACCGCTTAATGAGATTTATAGAATCAATGTTGATGGTACGGTCAACGTGTTTGATGCTTGTATTGAAAATGGCATACCTAAGGTGGTCTACGCAAGCTCAGTAGGTATTTATGGAGACCTTAATGGGTTAATTGGCAATGAAAACTCGCCAATGAATGCGGCGTCATCTTATGAAAGGACAAAAAAAGAAGTTGAATACCTAATTCCCGAATTCCGTCAGCGCGGCCTGACACTCATTAATTTAAGACCCGTTATTGTATATGGCCCTGGCTCACCCATGTGGCATAAAACCGTTGCGAATATTATAAGTGGTAAACCTTATATTGGCACTGGCCAGAATAAATGGCCGTTGGTTCATGTTGATGATGCCGCTGATGCTTTTTTACTTGCGATTGATAGTGATGATGATATCAATGATGATTTTATTATTACAGGACCAAGAGCTTATCCTTATAAGGATATTGTTAAGGCGATTAAAAATTCTGTTAATAGAAAGCTTCCAGTTCCGAGAATCCCTCTAACTATATTAAGTTTCTTATCTTGGGTTAATAAGGTGATGAATAGTATTGTTGGTGTTCCTTATGTTGTCACCCCTTTTAAGGTTAAACGTTTTTCACGCGATAGAGAGTTTATAACAAATAAGGCCAAAGAAGCTTTCGGTTATCAGCCAAAGATTGATTTAAACGAAGGTATTCAATCTCTAGTGGCTTATCACAAGGAAGGTTTTGATAAGTGATCGAGGTTTTCATACTGCTCAGGTGATGTGAGTCTTAAAAAACAATATTTTTACAAATATTTTTTAAAAATTTTATTATTTGCAATCGAGGCCGCTTATTTAAAGGTATTAATCGACTTTTAAAATAAAGTATTACTAAGATAAAGCGACCTTTTATCATGGCTGTATTTAAAGATTGTTCTAGTCTACATTTCAAGCGATAAGAATTATAGCTTCACAATAACTTAATGTACTCTTGCGAATGTATTGACTCTCTAACTTAAGTTTTCAAGAAGTCTATGTTTTTCCGAAGAGTTTTTTTCTTTTTTATTCAATCTTTATGGGTGATGAAATGAGTACGCTTCTCAAGTGTTCAATCAAAATGATTCAAGATACATTTTTAATCAAAGTCACTGATTACTATGTAGCGGTCTATCGAAAAAAATTGACGTTGTCTTTTTTATTACTCTTCCCATTTATGTCTTTTTCGGCTTGTGCTACGGACTACCATGTTGGCCCTGACCAGTCTCATTCGAATTTAAATTCTATACCATGGACAACTCTTGGGCCTGGTGATGTGGTAAATATACATTGGCGGAGTGAGCCTTATCGTTCCAAGATAGGTCTACGAGGTAGGGGCACTGCCGATAATCGAATTGTTATTCGAGGTGTTCTTGGACCCAATGGGCAGCGTCCTATTATTAGCGGCAATAATGCGGTTACACCAACTGACCTTCAAGGTTTTTTTAATTCACAGTGGGATGAGCATCTAGCTGTCATACTTATTAAGCGTCAAGCTCATGGTGACAATAGAGATGAGTGGGGATATAAACCTGGGTTTATCACTATTGAGAATCTTCGCATTGAAGGTGGACATGAACGTTATAGCTTTACGACAGGTTCAGGATCAAGTCGTACTTATAGTCGAGGCGCCGGTGGTATTTGGGCTGTTTTGGTTGAAAACTTTATCGTTAGAAATTGTGAGATAACAGATAATGGTAATGGTTTATTTGTCTTATCGAAAAACAATAATGAAGAAGAGACCTCCAGGAACGTACTCGTAGAAAGTAATTACATTCATGATAACGGTACCGAAGGCGGTTGGTTAGAACATAACGTATATACGCAAGTATCAGGTATCACCTTTCAATATAACCGATTAGGTACGTTACGTAGTGGTGCCGTGGGTTCAACACTCAAAGATCGTTCATCGAATACGGTAGTGAGGTACAACTGGATTGAGAGTTCTGCACGCGCTATAGATTTCGTCGAGCCCGAAGATAGTCATGATATTTTATCGCAGGAACCGAATTTTGGTGATGCTTATGTATACGGCAACGTGATAATCAATGACGGCTTATCTGGCAATATGATTCATTATGGTGGTGATACAGGTATTTATGAATGGTACCGTAAAGGGACGCTCTATTTTTATAACAATACGGTGATGATTCGTTCCATGGCAGCTCAGATGTATCGGTCACGTTTATTTGATGTTTCGACAATGGAAGAGACTGTCGAGATGCGTAATAATATTATTCATCATATTGGTGATTCTAATTTTATGCTGATGAATGAGTTAGGTGTTGCTAATTTTAGTGGGACTAACTGGATTACTAACACTTGGCAGCAGGGGCATGAATCCCGTTTTGCAGGTACAATAAACACAGATGGAACGCTGTTAACGGGAAGTGCACCTGGTTTTTCCGATGCGTTGAATAATGATTTTAGATTAAATGTTGGCTCTCCAGCATTAGGTTCTGCAATTGCTTTACCGACGAGTATTGTATCTAAACATCCTGTGGATCTTATGTATCAACTGCATACGGATAGCCAGCCTCGTACATCATTAAATGACTTGGGCGCCTTTGACAGTAATGAAAATGGCACGCCTCCCTTAGCACGACCAACCCCACCTGCATATCTTAATATAGGTATTTCAGATTAGTCGCTACTTATTATTCTGGCCTAGAGCTTAGTCATGTTTAGGCCATTATTGATCCATAAGTTTGGTGAGTAATGGGTTTATCTTCTGTATCTCATTATCACACTGATCTTTGCAGTAGACTGAAATATAGTAGAGGCTAGCATCGGACCTGCCATTCAAGAGCGACGGTATTTGAAGTAACTTAGCTTCAATTTTTGAAGATGTCTGAAATTGTCCAATTCGATACCAATAATAAATGTGTCTTTTCCCTTTTTTGTTATTAGATTGTAAGGTTTTTTTATTGATCGATTTTTTCTTCCCATTTTTATCTTCTACTAAAGTTATTGTTTCATGCTCGATAATAGCCCATTGATCCTCGTCATATAAATTATTTTCATAATGGATCAACTCAGATCCTTGTCGTTGGTTCTGATATTTAATAACGGCCACTTTAGCTGTCAGATTATTAGTTCTATATATTCCGGATGCCATTTCATCAAAACCATAGAAAATCGGTAATTCGATTTCATCATGTAACATTAAAGGTCCATTCCAGTTGGTATTTACTTCTGGGAGTTGTATGTTTCTAGATGGATTTTGGCTCTTTATTTTTAATGGTGACAGAAGATGCGTCGTTAGAAGTGTTAAAGCTAATATTATAATAGCTATAAATAATTGTTTGCGTGTATGCTTTTTGACTGATTCTTCTGGAGAGGTAGAGAGTGTATTCAAAGGGGTGTTTGTCGATTTTACCGAATTAATTAATAGAATTTTATGGCAAGAGAATATTAGCGGAAGAAAGAAGATGGCAAATATTAACCAGCCAAAATTACTGTGATCGTTGACTATCGAATGCTGCATATTACTGTTATGACCAATTACAATAATTAAGAAAACCCTCGTCCAATTAGCGATAAGCGCTATAAGTATAGCAAGTGCTATTACTAAGAACTTTGCTGGTATTGTTGCTCTTGATAAATGTGCCATTAATAAAATAGTTGAAAGTGAAGAAAGAAAATACTTTAAACCCGCGCATCCATGCTCTATAGAAAAAACTCCTGCTGGAATATGAACGTTAGTTCCTTCTATAAATGCAGGTATGCCGACTATGCTAATTAGCTCTGCATTAATCCATAGTGTCATATTTTGTAAAGAGCTTAAAATAACTGTCCAGACGGGTATAGAGAGATATATAAATAAGACAGGAAATAGGGCAATACGAAGAACTTCTTTTCCCCATAAACAATAAAATATTGAGAGGAGTATTAAGGGTAATGACATGACCTGTAATACTTGAATGCTGATAGCTGTTCCAGACCACCAAATAAAAAGTGCTGCCATGAATATGGGTATAGCAAAAGGCATTGCTTTAGTTTTAGTATTATAAAGTTGTAATTTATGATGCCAGATGAATAAGTAAAGTGAAATGCAAGCAATTAAAGGCCCGTGGGAATAACTACTGTCTGAAACCCAATAATTTATAAGAAGACTTATAGTCTCACTAAAACTAAAGGCAATAATAAAAAGGACGGCCAATACGCTGATGGTAAAAGGAATATTGTGACGGAGTGATCCATGATTGACGGGAGTTTTTGTAAACATAATTTTATAGCTGTGTTATCGACAGGTTTATCTGAGTTTATGATTTAAAATATGCGGGTATGCACTTAAATCCTTAATTGAATAAATATTGTTCATGTTTTTCTTATTTAACTTATTCCATTACTACTTTCTTTACAGATAGATAGGTGAGCCTTTATCGCCTGATTATTAGGCGCTAGTTCACTGGCTTTTTCCAAAAGTATTCTAGCTTTCTCTAAGTCACCGTTCTTAAACAATATCCAGCCATAGGTATCAATAACTGAAGGGAAGTCGGGCGCTATTTCATAGGCGCGTTTTGCAATAGTTAACGCTTCAGGATGGCTTGTTTTTAGATAGGCCCAGGCTAGATTATTAAGATTAACAACAGAGTCAGGTTGCTGATCATTGATGTTTTCTAGTAATGGGATAGCTTTAGAATATTTTTCAGCTAATAAATAATCATTGGCCTGTGCTTTTAATAATGACATGCTATTAGGAATCTCATTAGCCCATGTGGTTAAAAAAGGTTTCTGATTGTCGCTTTTTGTTATGTTCAGTAAGTGATAAATCTTTTTCCCTAAATTATTTGTAGGGTGCTTATTCCAAATCGCTTGGTAAATTTCGATAGCAGCAATGAAATTATTTTGAGCAGCATAAAGATCTCCTTGTAATTCATCCCCCAATAAAGTGTCACTAAGCCTAATTTGATGGGTTAGCTTTTGCGCCTCAATATAATTTTTACTTTGAATCTCCATTTCGGTTAACAAGACAAGAAGGAGCGGTGAGCGTGGCTCTAACATAAGCCCAGCCATTGCACTTTTTCTTGCGGCCTCGATGTTACCCTTGCTTATATTCTGCTTGGCATCTTCATAATGTATGGCGAGCTGTACGGATTTCATTAAGGGGGATTCAGGTGACTGTTGTTCTAATTTCTCTTGATACAAGCGTGCTTTATCAAGCTGTCCTCGCTGGGCATAAAATCGACTTAGTACTGCAAAGCCGTTATTTGGGTTGTTGCTCTTAGCGAGTTTAATAATAATGTCTTCTGCTTGTTCTACTTCAGTAGCCGTCTTTGCACTTGCCAACATGTACTCTATGGGTTGAATACGCTCACTGTTAATTAACGCAGCGGCTTTAAGCGCATCTAATTGTTCTGTATAAGAGAGTGTGTCACGTGCAATCAATGCTAGTTTCATCGCGCTATCATAATCGCGTGGGTCAATGGCTAAAGCCTGATGATAATAATCACTGGCCTGTTGCCATTGTCGCTGGCTATAAAAGAAATCACCGGCAAGCTGAAGCGCGGCGGCTTTATTGTTTCCAGCATCTAATAATTGATTAATGAAAAATTTGGCTTCATTACCTTTTTGAGAAAAGAAAAGCTGGCGGGCAACACCTGCAGCTAACCTGAAATCCTTTTTATTTTTGTTATAGCCTTCTTGTAATAGCGCTAGCGCTTGCTGATGGTTGGGTGGCGACTCACTGTTATATAAATCAGCTAGCGCTAAGTATGATTCAGCGATGCTAGGATCAAGGCTTATGGCGCGCTTTAACGCACTCTCAGCTTTGGCTGTTTGCTTTAATGCTAATGCCGCTTGACCATAAAGAATCAGTATTTGTGGGTCATCATGACTATGTCGATATTGTCCTAACATCGCCAATACACGTTCAGGTTGTTGGTTGCGCAGGCTAGCCATGGCCGCTAGCTTGGTGACTGCTGGGTCACTTATCTCTGCATCAATATGCTGATTAAAATAGTTGCTAGCACTATCAATATCACCGGCGCGATATTTGATAATACCTAATAAAACCGATGCATCTTCAAAGTTAGGATATTCATTAACGAGTTTTTCTAAAATACTTTCGGCGTTATCGAATTCACCTTTTTCAAACAAGAGGCTAGCATCTCTGAAATCACCTTGTGCAACCTCAGCACCAGGAAAAGCTTCTGCTATTTTTTGTGTATAGATAATAGCTTCTGTGGTTTTTCCTTGTCTGGTTAATGTTTCAGAGAGTAGTTGCAAAAATGCGGATTTTCTTGGTGTCATGACATCAGCGTTAGGCAGGTTACTAATGGCTTCAGTCAGTAAATTCTCAGCCTCGCCATATTGCTGTTTATCAATGCTAATCTGTGCCCTTATATAATCAATATCAGGATTTAGTGGATCAATTTCTTGGGCGCGCTTAATAAGACTTTCTGCGTTATAGATATCGGTTTGTTGATACTTTACGCGAATGAGTCCTAGCAGCCCATCAACGTTATTAGGTGCTAGTTTAAGTGATTGATGATAGATGCCTTCTGAGTTGGCGAGATCTTCTTGCGCTTCATAGAGTCCAGCTAAAGCCAGTGAATACTCTGGCTGTTGTAGGCTCATTAAAGCTTCATTGCTCTTAAGAATTTCAGCGGCAGATACATATTTTCCGCGTCCCATATATGCATTAAACAAGGTATATAAAAATTCACTATTTAAGTAGGCGTTTGCGGGCAGCTGCTCTAACTGTTCAATGCTTTTTTTATAGCGACCTAGCTTGTTGAGAATTGAACCTAAAGCAATATGACCATGGATATTCTCAGGACTGGCTTGTATGGCATTGCGCGCTTCTATATTGGCGGCGCGAAACTGTCCCTGCGATAAATAAGCTTTAGACTGCTTGATATGTCGTGAAATACTTATCTGGTCTACAGCGCCTTTTTCAGCGCAGCCAGAAATAGCCAGTAAACCAATGAGGATTAATATGACATTTCTTGTCAGAAAAAAATGCCATAGTTGCTTAGGTTTATGACACCCTTGGTTTCTAGTAGTTTTTAGGTTTTTGTGACTTAAGGCTTTTAGGTTAGTAGATTTCACATTGTCCTCGGCTTAAATGTCGGCTTAGATATAGGCTTAAATATCGACTGCTAATATGGGCTGCAGTAGTGTCATTAAATATTTTCTGATGCTGTCATCGCACTTTTCATATCGTATTTCTTTATTAGGTCATACAAAGTAGGACGCGTAATACCTAATAATTTTGCACAAGCAGATATATTGCCATCAGCGATTGAAAGCGCAGTATTAATAGCATTAATCTCGGCTTTTTGTCGGGCGCTGCGCAGGTTAATTGACAGTGCTAATTCAACGGATAAATCTAAATCTTCATTATCAATATTTTTACTCTCGCTCATAATAACGGCGCGTTTTATTTTGTTTTCTAATTCTCGAATATTTCCCGGCCAATCATAAGCTTCTATGGCACTGGTCGCTGCGGGTGTAAACCCTGAAATATTTTTATTTTGCTCTCGGCGGTATTTATCGAGCATATAACGTGCGAGCAATATTTTATCGCCTTCGCGATCACGCAGTGGCGGAATATCAATCACCATTTCACTAATTCGGTAATAGAGATCTTCGCGAAAGGTATGGTTTTTCACCATCGTTAATAAATCTTTATTAGTGGCGCAAATAACACGCACATTGACGGGGATTTCTTTTCTGCCGCCGACACGCTCAATAACACGCTCTTGTAAAAACCGTAATAGCTTTGCCTGTAAAGGCAGTGGCATATCACCTATCTCATCGAGGAATAGGCTGCCGTTTTCAGCGGTTTCTATTTTTCCTAATGTTTGTCTATTGGCACCTGTAAAAGCGCCTTTTTCATAGCCAAATAATTCGCTCTCCATTAATTGCTCAGGCACAGCGGCACAATTAATGGCGACAAAGGGGTGTTTTTTTTGTGCACTTAATTTATGAATGGCTTTCGCAAATACTTCTTTGCCGGTTCCGCTTTCGCCTAATAAGAGTGTCGTCACCTGAGTGGGTGCAAGCTTTTCTATAGTGCGACATATTTTTAGCATGCCGGGATGGCTGGCAATAACGCCGTCGAGTGGTGATGCCTGCTCTTCTTGTACTTGTCGCAGTTGGTCTTCTAGGCCCGCCATTTGAAAGGCGCGCTGCACAATAAGGTCTAAGGTATTGGTATCCAATGGCTTTTGATAAAAATCATAGGCACCCATGCTAACGGCACGAAGCGCATTTTTATGATCGGCATGGCCAGTAACAACAATGATTTTTAACGAAGGATCTATAGCCAAGCTGGCCTGTAAAGTAGCAAAACCTTCCTCCACGCCTTCGTCATCGGGCGGTAGGCCTAAGTCTTGGAGAATAACGGTGGGTTGTTCACGTCTTAATGCCGCTAAAGCTTCGTCTCGATTATTAGCAACAACAACGTTATAGCCTTCGAAATGCCAGCGAAGCTGACTCTGAAGGCCAGCGTCGTCCTCAACAATCAACAGAGTCTGTTGCTCGTTATGTTCTCGACTTAGCATGGGGTTGTTCATGATACTTTCCCTTATCCTTTTCTACTGCTGTTACTGCTTGCACTGCCGGTATTGCTCGCTATACGGTCTATGTTTTCTTCTTTAATCATCCGTCTTGTTGATACATCGCTCACTGCGCTTTTGTTAATGGGCAGGGTGATACAAACGGTTGTACCAACGTTGATTTCACTGTTGACGCTTAATTTGCCACCCATTCCTCGTATAAATTCGCGTACTTGATAAGCGCCAATGCCCATTCCCATGCTCGATTTAGTCGATTCAAAAGGTTTGAACAGCCGATGGCGCAAAAATTCCGCATCCATTCCACAACCGTTATCTTCAATATCAATATTGATGCTGTTCTGCTCAACCACAACAGAAACATCAATAAATCCATCATTGTTAGTGGCATCTTGGGCATTACGAATTACATGCATCAAAATCATAATTAACTGTTCATGATCGGCAGTAATGCTCACGTCCTCAGCTCTGTCCCGAAGGGTCGGTATGGGTTGGCGGTCTACGGACTTTCTAATGGCTTCGAGTAAAACGGTATGGATGCTGACAGCACGCTGCTGAGACGTGGACTGAGGGCCGCTCTGAAGACGTTTGAGTAAGTGATTCATGCGATCGACCGAGTTGGCGATGGTCTGAATAGCATCTTCGACAAAAGCGGGGTTTTCTTTATGCTTATTGGCGTTTGCGACTACGAGTGCTTGTTGTGCAATCAGGTTTTTCAAATCATGCATAATAAAAGCAGTGAGGCGGTTGTAGGTGTCAAATTGCTTGACCTCGGCCAGTTGCTCGGCGGATTTTTGGCGAACGATATAACTGGCGAGTTGGCGACCAACCGTTTTTAATACGTCGAGATCTTCCCAAATTAATGGGTTGGTGTTGGCCGATTGTGTTAACAAAAAGAACCCAGTGAGTTGGTCGCCAATAATTAATGGCGTAATGACCCAGGCATTATCAATAGTGTCCACCCACTCGGGTAAGTGTTCTGAAAAGGGGTTTATTAGGTTGCTACCGCTATTGCCAAGCGCGTACACCCATTCTCGGTCGACAAATGCTTGTGCGAAAGGACTGTTGCTCTCTACGCGAGTATCCTCTGGCAGCGTGACTCGCCATGTAGAAACCACTTCGAGTTGACCACTTTCATTTTTTAACCACAGCGCGCCGCCGCGACTAGCAAAGACATTGGCGGCAGCTTTAAGGCTGTGTAAGTAAAAATCTTCTTTAGTGCTGGCGTTAGATAACGTCTTGATTAAATTTAACCAGACATGGCGGTAATCGTACTTGTATCGAAAAAAATTTTTATTAACGAATACTTGAATGTTAGAGCGAATAGAGCGCGAGGTTGCCGCTAGGCAAAGAAAAATAACGCTAAAAACAAACAGCACTAATTGCAATGCGTCAGACCATTCAGCTTCATTTAGCTGCACATAGTAAGCGGCTAGCGATATGCAGAGTAAAAATACGCCTGCACTCAAAAGAGCGGCACCGTAAAAAGCAATTTTACGAGAGACCACAATAGTCGCTTCGGGCTGGGTGCGCAGTGAGCCAACAATAAATAACAGACCAATTAAGCTATGAATAAATCCTTCAGCGTTATTGCTGGTGATATCTATAGTTTGAAAAATACCTTGAAAGGCGAGGCTATAAAGCTCGGTAAACATCATAACAAGTAAGCCAATGCCCAAAAACCGAAGGTTGTGGCGATGGGGTCGTGCACTGTTACGAAAGAGTTGTTCAATTAAGGCGAGAATAATCAGCGTTAATAAAATAGGGCCAATTAACAGGCTCATATGCGATGCAGTAAAAGAGGGGAGCCAGGCCTGAGTTTTATTAATAAATAATAAGCTGGCGATAAGCCAAACCAGAACAATAGAAGTTTTGAAAGTTTTTTTAACTGTTTGGCCAGTACTGTTTTCTAATAAACGCCATAGGGCAATGGCCCAAATACCCAGATGGCTAATATCAATAAGCGTTACGATATTATTTGTTAGCCAGCCCGCTTTAAGTGCGGTGATACTGAGCTGTGTTATTGCCGTTGCATAGCAGGCTATTTGTAGAGGGCGATAAAATCTTAGCTTGCCATTTTTTGAATTGAGCAGCATGCCGGCAAGCATATATAGCAAGCTCGCTATAATATGGCTATTGATTTCAATCTGCGACAATGCGCTGAATCCCTCGTGCGCAATCATAGCGATTGGGTGCTGTTTGTTAAGTATTTAAAGGTGTGGGTCAATCTGCCATTTACCTTGTATAAAAGTTAAAATCCATTTATCACGTATAGGATAATCGTTGTGTTGTAGGGTTATTAATAGTGGCTCTTATTAATAGTGACTCTTGTTAATAGCGACTGTGATTAATAGCGGCTGTTCATACCTTATATAGTGCTTGTATAGTCAGTGCTTAAATAGTTAGTGCTTAAATAATGCTTAAATGCTGTTGAATTTATATAAAGACTAAACATTAAGGCGTGAGGTTTTTTAAGCTGCTCACCACTTTATGCAATGAACGCTCGAATAATGGCCCCGATCTTAAAAGGCGGGCGCGTTTACGTTGTAAGTCAAAGGCGAATTCTTTACGTGGCTTTTCTATCGCTTTAAAGCCCAGACGATTAACGAAGACATAGCTGTCTGAGCTGGCTAATTTTGCTGCGAGTTTACAGCGCATAATGGCGCCATTTCCCGATGTTTTGAATTCCAGCCAAGTACCTAAACTAATCGCATCGGCTTGCTCAATAAAATCATAAGTTAGCGCCTGGAATTGCACTTTTTGGCGTTCAAGCGCGGTCATTTCACGCCAGCTTTTTTGCTGCTGCAGTGATTGAAGTGCTTCATCACTGTTAGCTTGAAACGTCTCAATAACAATATCAGCAGGGTCGGTTTCTGGGTTGGCTATCTTTTCAATCAGCGTTTTTAGTTGGTCGGTTTGCTCACTAATTTGTGCGTTATTCAGCGTAGTTTGTTGCAGTGCACTCGCGAGTCTCACAAAGAGATTTTCGACAATACGCTTATAACGTTGTTGTGATTTTTCATCTTGATGCTGCTGCGAACACCAAATTAAATCTTGCATGGTTTGTAAATGCGAAAGCCAAGTTTGACTCTCTTCGCCTTCTTTAACAAAGGTGACATAAAGCACTTGCTGCCATTGCTTAACTATAAATTCTGATACCAATGCGGCCAGTGATTTGCCGTCCATAGCATCTTGTATGGCCTGTTGTGAACGCAGCGTGGCCACTTGTCTTTTCGCTTGGCCTTCAGCTGCTTCGCTGGTACGTTTTTGAACTAAATCGGCCCGCTTTTCGTTTTTTTGATGATACGCTTTTAAAGATTTTAATGATTCTGTAAACGTCGCTTCAACATTATCCGTCGTGTTTTGTATCTCATGTACCCATTGTTCAATTTGAGTGAGCAAGGCTTCAGCTTGTGGGTCATTTTCATCAATACCGATACTGATTCTGGCAATTTCATTAATAAAGTTACGAGCCGAATGTTCAGTGTCACTAAAAAAGCGTTTATCTTTTAAGGCTATTTTTAAAATAGGCATTTGTAATCGACTGACAACGGCTTTTATATTATCGGGTATGTTTTTATCATCGAGTACAAAGTCAAAAAACATCGCGACTAAATTAATGACATCTTCATCGACTTGCTGCACCGCATGAGTCTGCCCTTTGGGCATCCCGCGGGCGAGTAGTTGCCCAATATAAGCGCGTAAATCAACAACGGTATTAGCATCCTGGCCAGCTGGCATAGTCGATGCAGCGTCCGATGAAATATGATGGTTAAGTAAATTAATCAATTCGTTATTTTGCAAGGCTGGTCCATTACCTGATGAAAATAGTGAAGGTTGGTTAGCCTGCTGTTGCACTGGCAGGCTGCGAAGGTTCGATAATAATTGGCTGAGCTCATCAAAAGGTGACGCGCCATAGCGATAGCTGGCTTCTGCATTGTCGGCGAGTAGAGGTAACTCCTCTTCATTAAACGCTTGAGTGAGCGGTGATGATTTATTTGAATCTGAGCGATGCTGTTTAATTTTTCGCTGTTCACTAAAACTAACACCTTTATCTTCTAGTAATTTGCAGGTGTTTTTATAGAGTTCGGGTAATCGATTAATAATGTAACGTTCGTACTGTTTAAGCAGAATGATACGGGCTTTAATATCGATGCCCATATTTTGAATAACGTTAGAAAATAACTCACTTAGAGTGCCAGGGTCTAAAGGGTTATTATTTTTATTCACTTCTGCAATATCATAAAGATTTTGCAATCGCGCATGCAGCTCGAAGAGCCGCTGTTTTGATACAGCGCGAGCGCGAGTCGACATATTAGTAATGGCAACATCCTGTTCAACATCTTCTTTATCGACTAACTCCATCGCTACATTATTGGACGTTAGCGTGTTTGATGATCCATTTTGCGCTGCACTATTATTTTGAGCCGTGTTGAGTTGAAACCCCTTAATTAGGTCACGTTCATAATCTGTACGAGCGGCGCGGGCTTTAACGCGTATCTCGCGCATTGATTCAAAATACAGATTCTGCTCAGCATTAGTAGTCGCTCGCGAGGCCATATCAAAGAATAAATCATCACAACTCGCAAACATATCATCGAGCAAGGTCAGCAGTGTTTGGCTACATTGTTTTTCAAGCTGAGTGATGATGGCGGCTTTATTCATTATGTGTCGACATCTTATAAGGTTGCGAGGCGTGCTCTATGTTGCAAACGGCTTGGTTGCTCAATGGAGTAGTAGTCTGTTGATGAGCATTAACGCATTGATGCTTATCTAGCTGTTTGTAAACGATTAAAGGCATCCAATTACAGACCGCACGAATGACACAAAGTTTTTGTTATTTAAAGGTTTATATCGCTCAGCGGAGT
>Ga0115548_1000790_pt1 | contig 17802 bp, 14 predicted proteins | sample COGITO_mtgs_1004_4_FD_87187 | JGI IMG/M metagenome (GOLD analysis project Ga0115548, IMG submission 87187) | Pelagic marine microbial communities from North Sea - COGITO_mtgs_100423 | ecosystem: Environmental > Aquatic > Marine > Epipelagic | place: Germany:Helgoland, sampling site Kabeltonne...
ATGTGTTTAGTGAACGTTATAATCGTGCAGCGTTTGAATTCTATGTCTAAAGATTAGTCTTTTTATTAAAACTAAGATTTTTTATCCTTAAAGGTTTCAAAATCTGATTTAGTATCGGCTTTTGGAAAGCTATTATTTTTCATGTCTGTATCTGCAAATTCAAAATTAGGATCTAAATTTACTTGGCTCACTTCCTTATCTTTTATAAACGTTTTCTGAATTTCATATTCATTTCTTCGCCAAATATCTGAAGGTAACCGATCAACTTCTGAAGTGCCGTCTGTAAAGATCCATTCTATGGTTACTGGCATCACAAGACCACCTAAATTTTTTATCGTAACCTCATAAATATTTTTACCAGAGAGTTGCTTACGTACTTCTGGTTCGTCAATTCTTGATAAAAACTGACCATAAGCGCGATCTGGAGTAGAAGTCATAGTTACCACTTCAGGGCCGTTTGAGAAATCATTAGCTTCAGTTTCAGTATTATTACCATCTGCAGCAATTTTTACTTTAGATGTGATTTTTTGGTCTTCAATATTAGAATTTTCTTCATACACTTTAAACCATTTTACTTTGCTTAGTTCCATATCTACATTATCGGTAGTGAAAAACCAACCTCTGTAAAACCAGTCTAAATCTGTTGCTGTAGCATCTTCTAATGTTCTAAATAAATCAGCAGGATTTGGATGTTTATATTTCCAACGGTTTGCATATTCTTTAAAAGCCTCATCGAAGAGTTCTTTTCCAATAATGGAGTTTCTAAGCATTTGTAAACCAACCGTAGGTTTTAAATAGAAATTAGCACCAAATTGCGACAATAATTCATTGTCAGAAGTCGTCATTATAGGTCTCAATATGTTTTTATCACCACTCATAAAAGGCACAATATTTTTTGGAGTGATACTATTAAAATCGGGGTAGCGTTCTGCAACCGTTCTTTGATGAAGAAAGGTATTTAATCCTTCATCCATCCACATCCATTTACGTTCATCTGAGCTAACAATCATAGGAAACCAATTGTGGCCAACTTCATGAATAATAGTGCCAATCATGCCTTGTTTTGCCCCGTCACTTATTTTACCATTTACAGGTCTCCCACCATTAAAACTAATCATTGGGAATTCCATTCCAATGTTTGAGGTGTTCACTGAAATACAAACAGGATAGGGGTAATCAAAAGTAGCTTCAGAATAAACCTCTAGAGCATGCATAATGGCTTTTGTAGATGATTCTTTCCATACCGGTAAACCTTCTTTTGGGTAGAACGACATAGCCATAACTGTATTAGTTGGTAATTTTACAGCTTGAGCATCCCACAAAAACTTTCTAGAAGATGCAAAGGCAAAATCTCTAACATTTTTTGCATTAAACTTCCAGGTCTTTTGTTTCGTAGATTTTTGTTTTTCATTGGCTTCAGCCTCTTCTTTAGTGATAACAATTATAGGTTTGTCGAAAGATTTTTTAGCGTCTTCTAACCTTTTTTGTTGTGTTTTTGTTAAAACGGATTCTTCATTTTGAAGTGCTCCTGTAGAAGCAATAATATGATCGGCTGGCACCGTAATTTCAACCTCGTAATCACCAAATTCTAAAGCGAACTCTCCAAGTTTTTGAAACTGTTGATTTTGCCAACCTTCAGTATCATTATAAACAGCCATTCTTGGAAACCAATGCGCAATGAGGTAAACGGTATTATCGTCTTCAGGAAAGTATTCATAGCCCTCTCTTGATAATAAATACATACTTCTATCGGTAATAGGATAAGACCAGGCAATAGAAAGTTTAGTAGATTCACCAGACTTTAAGGTCGTATTCAATTTAACTTTCATCATGGTATTGTTAACCATTGTTTTTATTTGGTTACCATTTTCATCTTTTACATGCTTAATGGAATAACCCGCAGGGAAATCGATAGTTCTAGTAAGGAATTGCATTTGCCTTGTCGTTATAGAATCTTTCATTCTATTATTGATACTGCCAAAATCCTCATTCTCTTTTTTGTTGACGTTTTGTTCGAGCTGCATCCATAAATAACTTAAATCATCAGGAGAATTATTATAATAGGTTATGGTTTCTTCACCGCTTAACGTATTATTTCTTTCATCGATTATGGCTTTAATCTTATAATCGGCACGTTGCTGCCAATAGGCGTTTCCTGGCGCCCCACTAGCTGTTCTATAGGTGTTTGGAGGGGCAATCATTTGGTCTATAGGTTCAAATTTACCTTGCCAAGGATTTGTTTGTGCTTGGATTGTGGAAAACGAGAAAAATGTTAGAAATGCTACAAGAAGAAATCGCATAATCTTTAAATTATTTAGAATTAGTCAGGTGCAAGATAACAATTATTTAATATAAACTACATGAGTTTTTGTTGCTTAAAGCATCTGTGTTCAGTACATTTGCAGCCCTAAATAGAAATAAAAACATGACGAAGAAAAAAGATTTAACATTTGATGTGTTAATAGAAATACCAAAAGGAAGTAGAAATAAATATGAGTACGATTTCACATTACATAAAATTCGTTTTGATCGTATGTTATTTTCATCAATGATGTATCCTGGAGATTATGGATTCATTCCTGAAACTTTGGCGTTGGATAAAGATCCATTAGATGTATTGGTTATGGGGTCAGAGCCAACATACCCGATGGTGGTTATGGAAGTAAGACCTATTGGTGTATTTCATATGACGGATGAAAAAGGTCCAGATGAAAAAATTATTTGTGTACCAGTATCAGATCCTATTTGGAACAATAAAAAAGATATAGCAGATTTAAACCCACATAGATTAAAAGAAATTGAACATTTTTTTCAAGTTTATAAAGACTTAGAGGAAAAGAAAGTTGATGTTGGTGGATGGGGAAATGCTGAGGAAGCTATTAAAATATATCATGAATGTGTAGCGCGTTATGATAAAAGTGAACACAAGAAAAAACGTACGTTTACAATCTAATTATCAGATTCTTAAAATACCAACAAAAAAAATGAACCATCTTTAATTTAGGGTGGTTTTTTTTATCACTTTAATTTTCCTATTTTTAGCCCCGTTAAAAAAAATAATTAATTTAAAATAACTAACTAAATGATGGATTTAATAGTAAAATTTTTACCTCTTTTTGGAGTTGTCGCGTTGATTTTCGTTTTTATTAAAAGCGGATGGGTTTCAAAACAAGAAGTTGGTGATGAAAAAATGTCACGTATTGCAAAGAATATTGCGGACGGGGCCATGGCATTTTTAAAAGCGGAATACAAAGTTTTAGCAATTTTTGTGGTAGCAGTAGCTATCTTGTTATATTTTAAAGGTACTTCAGAAGCAGGATCAAGTGGTATGGTTGCGATATCCTTTATCATAGGTGCTATATGTTCTGCCTTAGCGGGATTCATCGGTATGAAAGTGGCAACCAAAGCAAATGTTAGAACAACACAAGCTGCAAAAACATCATTAGGACGCGCATTAGAAGTGGCGTTCGCTGGTGGAGCTGTAATGGGTTTAGGTGTTGTCGGTTTAGGTATTTTAGGCTTAAGTGGCTTATTTATGATATATCAAGGTATATGGCCAGGAGCTGAAAATTTATCAATGGTACTAAATGTACTTTCTGGATTTTCATTAGGTGCTTCATCGATAGCTTTATTTGCGCGTGTAGGAGGTGGTATTTATACCAAGGCAGCAGATGTTGGTGCTGATTTAGTTGGAAAAGTTGAAGCTGGTATTCCAGAAGATCATCCATTAAACCCTGCAACAATAGCAGATAACGTTGGTGATAATGTAGGTGATGTTGCCGGTATGGGAGCCGATTTATTTGAATCTTATGTAGGTTCTATTATTGGTACTATGGTATTAGGAGCTTTTATTATAACTCCGGATATTGTTGGAGGTTTAGGAGCGGTTTACTTGCCTTTAGTTCTTGGAGCTGTAGGTATCATCATGTCTATATTAGGAACGTTTTTTGTAAAAGTAAAAGATGGTGGAAATCCACAAACAGCATTAAATATTGGAGAATTTGGTTCTGCAGGTTTAATGGTTGTGGCGTCTTATTTTATTATAAATGCTTTAATTCCTGAATCTGTTGAAGGTTTACCATTTGGAGCTATGGGCGTATTTTGGGCAACTATCGCTGGTTTAGTAGCTGGCTTGGGTGTTGGTAAAATAACTGAGTATTATACGGCTACAGGTAAAAAACCTGTAATGTCAATTGTTGCACAGTCTGAAACTGGAGCGGCAACAAATATTATTGCTGGTTTGGGTGTTGGTATGATGTCAACAATGATTCCTATTCTTTTGATTGCTGCTGCTATTATGGTGTCACATCATTTTGCAGGACTATATGGTATTGCAATTGCAGCAGTAGGGATGTTAGCAAACACAGGAATTCAATTAGCAGTGGATGCTTACGGACCAATCTGTGATAATGCAGGTGGTATTGCTGAAATGGCTGAATTACCAAAAGAAGTTCGTGAACGTACTGATAAATTAGATGCTGTTGGTAATACAACTGCAGCTGTTGGTAAAGGTTTCGCTATTGCTTCTGCAGCTTTAACAGCTTTAGCTTTATTTGCAGCTTTTATGAAAACGGCAAATGTGATTTCTATTGATGTGTCTCAACCACAAATTATGGCTGGACTATTAGTAGGAGGGATGTTGCCATTTGTATTCTCAGCATTGTCTATGAATGCTGTTGGTCGTGCAGCTATGGCTATGATTGAAGAAGTAAGACGTCAATTTAGAGATATACCTCAATTAAAAGCGGCATTAGTAGTAATGCGTAAGTATGATTCTGATATGACTAAAGCTTCTGCTGAAGATAGAGCTATTTTTGATGCAGCCGATGGTGTTGCAGATTATGGAAAATGTATTGATATTTCAACAAAAGCATCAATTAAAGAAATGGTATTACCAGGATTATTAGCAATCGTTGTTCCTGTAGCTGTTGGTTTTATTGGTGGTGCTGAAATGTTAGGTGGATTACTTGCAGGTGTTACAACGTGTGGTGTGCTTATGGCAATCTTCCAATCTAATGCAGGTGGTGCATGGGATAACGCTAAGAAAACTATTGAAGAACAAGGAAAAAAAGGAACAGACGCTCATAAAGCTGCTGTTGTTGGAGATACTGTTGGTGATCCATTTAAAGATACTTCTGGCCCTTCATTAAATATATTATTAAAATTAATGTCGGTTGTAGCATTAGTAATTGCACCAAGTATTGCATTATCTGCAGATGATGTAATGGCATATGCTAACCAGACAGATGTTTCAGAGCAGGTAGAAGTTTCTAAAGAAGTTAAGGTCGAAATGACTAAGAATGATGATGGTAATACCAAAGCAGTAGTTACAACGGTAACCACTAAAAATGGAGAATCATCTACAGCTTATGAAGCTTTCGAAGGAACAGAAGCTGAAGTTAAAGCGAGTATTAGTGCTTTAAAAGAAGATGGTAGAGATATTACGGTTGAAACTAAAAAGCTTGTAAAAGAGATTGAGGAAGTAGTTGTAAACTAGTTACCTTTTATTTTTTTAAAGAATATAAAAACCACGCCAGTAAGCGTGGTTTTTTTGTATTTTTAAACTGAATTCAAAACTCTTATGTTCAAGAAAGATCCACTCCAAATTATTGCTTTCCGAACTTACGGAACAGCTAACCATTTATATATGCGTGGGCGTGCGCTAGAAGATGGAACTATTGAATTGGGACAAAAGGGTTTATTAGGTTTATTTATTAATTCATGGAAACGCTTTGAGAGTGATGAAATAAAACGTACTACACTCAAAATCACTTTATCAAACGGAACAATTTTAAACACCGTCACAGATGATCACGGTTATTTTAAGGTTGACGAATTTGTAGATGGATTGGTTGCATTAGTCAGTGATGATGGTTGGCTTAATTTTGAAATCTCATATGATGATGTGAATATTAATCGTAATATTCAAAACTCAAATCGATTTCCCGGTGAATTATTAATACCGAGTATTCGAGCTCGAATTGGTGTTATTAGTGATATCGATGATACCATTCTTCATACTGGAGTAGTATCGACTTTAAAATGGAAAGTATTACTTAATAGTATTTTTAAAAGTGCTGCAAGCCGAATTCCATTAGAAGGTGCAGCAGAGTTTTATCATAAATTACATAGAGGTGAATCTGGTGAAAATTCTAATCCAATTTTTTACGTGAGTCATAGCCCTTGGAATTTATACCGTTATCTTGATTTTTTTTTAAAACAGAATGCTTTTCCTAAAGGTCCAATCTTACTTAGAAGTTTTAAGGATATATTCAAAAAACAGTCTGGTGATCGTCCGCAAAAACATATAGAAATTGTCAATATTTTAAAAACCTATCCAAAATTAAAATTTATTTTAATAGGTGATAGTGGCGAGAACGATGCAGATATTTATATGGATGTCGCGAATGAATTTTCATCTCAAGTTGCTGCAATTTATTTAAGAAGTGTTAAGCATAAAAAGAAAATGTTACGAGTAAGATCACTTTTTAAAGATTATAAACAAATACCTGTATTACTCGTAGAAACTAGTGCCCATGCAATTACCCATGCAAGAAATCATGGATTTATTAAATAATAGCAAAATTAAATTACAATTATCTTACTAAGCGGTTATTTCAGTGTAATTAATGCTCGGTAATTTAGTTTATACAAGATAAATGGCGATAAATTATAACTATTAAATTCTTTTCAAAGTGAATGATTTATAATGATTAGAGAATTTTAAAACAAACCATTAATCTCGGCATCAATAGTATTAATGATACTTCCTAAATCTTCCGGATTATCTACAAAATCTAAATTATCTACATCAATAATTAATAACTTGCCTTTATTATAACCATGTATCCAGGCTTCATAGCGTTCATTTAATCTGCTTAAATAGTCAATGCTTATTGAGTTTTCGTAGTCACGCCCACGTTTATGAATTTGAGATACTAGATTGGGAATAGAGCTTCGTAAATAGATTAAAACATCTGGACCTTTAACCAACGATTCCATTAAATCGAAAAGAGATTTATAGTTTTCAAAATCGCGATTGGTCATTAAACCCATGGCGTGCAAGTTAGGAGCAAAAATGTGAGCATCTTCATAAATAGTTCTATCTTGAATGATGTCTTTTCCACTTTGACGAATTTGTAATACTTGGCGAAATCTACTATTTAAAAAATAAACTTGTAAATTAAAACTCCAACGTTCCATTTGATTGTAAAAATCGTCTAAATAAGGATTATCTACTACGTCTTCTAATTGTGCTTCCCAATTGTAATGTTTAGCCAATAATTTTGTGAGGGTCGTTTTTCCAGCGCCAATATTTCCGGCAATAGCAATATGCATAGTTTAGTTAGTTTTTAATTGGAATTGTTGTAAGGTTTCGCTGTTGTAAATATACAAGGTTTCATTGGTTACTAAAAACTGATTTATCAACAAATTTGGAGTTATTATAGGTAGGATTTCGTCTTGGTTACTTTTCATAAAAAATAAATTATTTTCTTTTTTTAAGAAAATATTTTCATTGCTTTCTATTAAAGCGGTATATCCCTGATTTTCTATTTTTTTTACCATGCTACCAAAGTAATTGTATTGATATAAATAGTTTTCTGTTAGTAACCAACAAGAATTATAATTACTAGTTAAATCGAGCACTGCATTTTGTACAGGAACGGTTTGTGCCCGAGTTGTTCTGGATTTATAGTCAAATAATTCAAGCTTTTGTAAATTTTGATTAAATACCCAAATGGTATTATCGTGACCTGTAGACATATGAGAAACATCTTTATAGGAAGAAAGTGTGTTAAAGTCTATTTTGAATATTTCGGCTAATCGATTGTCAAGAATAATAACCGTATTAAAATCTTTATAGAATAGATTAATTTTTAAGGGATTGAAAGCATTTGCTGATTGTAAGGTTCCTAATTGTAAATTATTATAAGTGATGGTGTTTTCCGGGGTCTTTTTATGAATCACATCATTTTCTATATAATATATGGTGCCAAAATTATCAACGGAAATAAGAGTTTCTAATTTTAAATCCGTTTTATCGATGAATTTAGCTTCAATAGATTCTTGAGCGAATATTGAAATAGAAAATAATAAAAAGATGTAATGTCTAGATTTCATTGTAGGTTGAAAAATACAAAAATCAAACCACTTTTAATAAATTAGTTTATAGCCGTAAACACAAGTAAATATTGAAATTGAGGAACTTACTAAAAGGAAAGAAGTCTCTCAAAAACATTTTGATTATAACAAGGATAATAAACCCAAAGGAATGAGGGAGTAATTTCAATCAAGACGATGAGTTCAAGTAGAAGGTGAGCATGTTATGATAAGAGTTGGTAGGTTATTTTTAACTTTAAATTAACAACCTTGGCTTAAACCAAAAGTAAATATTGTAGTCCAAGTGTAGTTAATTATTACCTATGTTTGTTAACATCTTAATCGTTTATACCTCAACAATGAAAACTTATCTAATTAAATTTTATGTACTGTTTCTAATTTTATTAGTTACTGGTTCCATTAATGCTCAAGACTTTCAAGGTAAAGCTTATTATTTCTCAAAAACCACTATGGATATGAGTCGCTTCAATAGAGGTGGTCAAATGAGTGAACAACAAAAAAAGCAAAGGGAAGCTCGTATGAAATCAAGGTTAGAAAAAACCTATGTGCTAACATTCAATAAGGAGGAGTCTATATTCAAAGAAGATGAAAAATTATCAACTCCTGTGAATGGCAGAGGTTCTAGTGTTTGGGGAAGTAGTTTTTCGCCTGGGCCGCAGTATAAAAACATAAAAGAACGTGTCTTTCTACAAGATCAAGAATTTTTTGGAAAACAATTTTTGATTAAAGAAGACATGGAGGCTCTTGAATGGAAAATGGGTACTGAATCGAAACAAATTGGTCAATATTTATGTTTTAAGGCCACGGCTAAAAAGGTTTCAATAGAAATTAATATGTTACCTCCAAGAAGCGGAAACAATGAAAAGGAAGAAGATTCTCTTAAAGTTAAAGATTCTACTAATTCTAAAGAGATAAACTTAAAAGATGAAGGTATTAAAATGATAGAAGTTATCGCTTGGTACACACCACAAATACCAGTAAGCCAAGGACCATCTGATTATTGGGGATTGCCAGGCTTAATATTGGAAGTAAGTGCAGGGAATAACACCATGCTTTGTTCAAAGATTGTAATAAACCCAGAAGAGAAGACTAAAATTGAAGCTCCTAAAAAAGGACAAGTTGTTACCAAAAAAGAATACAACGACATCATCACCAAAAAAATGCAAGAGTTTAGAGAAAATAGAGGGAGGAGTGGAGGACGATCTGGAGGAGGAAGGCCAAGATAAATTCTTATTTATATAAACAAACACATATTGTTTGATTATTTAGTATTTTTGATAAACAAAAAATAATCATTTATCATATTTTCAATGAAGTCATTTCTAAACAAATTAACAATTGCGACATTAATTTTATTCACATCTGCAACCCTTAATGCTCAAGACTTTCAAGGGAAAGCATACTACTTTTCAAAAACACCAATGGATCTTGGCGCTTGGGGGGCTAGAATGAGCGAAGCACAAAAAAAAACAGGCAGCAGAGCGCTTAAAAAACAGATTAGAAAAAACCTATATTTTAACGTTTAATAAGGAAGAGTCTGTGTATTATGAAGATGAGAAATTGGATGCCGTTTCAGGGGCAACAGATTCATGGGGGAAGAATTTTACACCAGGTAAGCAATACAAAAATGTAAAGACAAATGAGTTTTCACAGAATCAAGAGTTCTATGGTAAACAATTTTTAGTTAAAGAAAACCTATCTAATATAAAGTGGAAGATGGGCACTGAAACCAGACAAATAGGTAATTATACGTGTTTTAAAGCCACTTGTAAACGACCTGTGTTTGATACCTCTTGGTGGAATTTTTCTTGGAGTAGTGCAAGAAACAATGTTGTAGAAAAGAAAGTTGATTCCATAAAAGGTGAAGATGCAGCAAGTGTGAAATCACAACCTATAGAAGAAGTTGTTGACATGATAGAGATTGAAGCATGGTATACACCAATGATTCCTGTTAGTCAAGGTCCCGGTGATTATTGGGGGCTTCCAGGTTTAATATTAGAAGTGAGTGTAGGTAATACAACATTACTATGTTCTAAAATTGTAATGAATCCGAAAGAAAAAATTAAAATAGAAGCTCCAGATAAAGGTAAAGTAGTTACCAAAAAGGAATATAAAGAAATTATTACCGGAAAAATGCAAGAAATGAGAAATAACCGAGGTAGAGGAAGTTATAGACGATAGTAATATAAGTGAATATTGATAACCAGTTTATAGTTCAATTAAAAGAATGAATAAGATATTTTTTGTAGTCGTCTTTTGTTTAACGAACATGGCTTTTTCTCAGATTAAATTACAAGGTGTTGTAAAAGACAGTATAGGTAACCCATTGGAATTAGCAAATGTAATAGCTATAAATCAAGAAACAAAAGCTTTAGAGTCTTATGCAATTACAGATGCCAAGGGGTTTTATAAGTTGGCCTTGTCTAAAAATTCGGAGTATGGTCTGCAAGTCAGTTATATTGGTATGAAAACCTTTAAGGAAATAATTGCGTTGAAGTCTGATGATTTAGAGAGAGATTTTACATTGCAACTAGATAACGTATTAGATGCGGTTGAATTAACATATGAAATGCCGGTAACGGTAAAAGGGGATACGCTAGTTTATAATGCCGATTCTTTTAAAAACGGATCAGAACGTAAGCTTGAAGATATAATTGAAAAATTACCTGGAGTTGAAATTAATGAAGATGGTCAAATAGAGGTTGAAGGTAAAGTCGTTAACAAATTAATGGTTAATGGGAAAGACTTCTTCGATGGTGATACCAAATTAGCAACTAAAAATATTCCTTCAAGTGCCGTAGATAAAATTCAGGTGTTGCGCAATTACTCCGAAGTTAGTCAGTTAAGCGGTGTTACAAATAATCAGGATAATGTGGCAATGAATATTAAGCTTAAGCAAGGTAAAGAAAGTTTTTGGTTTGGAAATGTTACTGCTGGTGGTGGTTCATCAACGGATGAAGCACTTTACTTAGCACAACCAAAATTATTTTACTACAGTCCTAAACTCAGTCTTAATTTTATTGGTGATTTAAATAACACGGGAGAGGTAGCCTTATCACGTCGTGATATTCGTGGTTTTGGTGGAGGCTTTAAGCCTCCAAGTAATAATAGTGGTACGAGTATTAATTTAGGAGATAATAGCCTTGGGTTTTTAACCAGCCAAAACAATGCTGTTGAGGTTGAGAACAAACTAGGAGCAACCAACTTTAGTTATTCGCCTAATAAAGCATTAGATATAAGTGGATTTGCTATTTATAATAGTAGCCGCATAGCTTCGAAGCAAGAAACTTTTAGGCAATATACAGATTCAGATTTGGGTATTCCAGATGAAACAACGGAGCGCACAAGTAATGAATCGTCAAATCAAGGGTTGTTGAAATTGAGCGCATCTTATAAACCAAATTTTAATAATCAATTGGATTATGATGTTTTGGGTAGAATTTCAAAGGACTCACAAGATCAAAACTTTTTATCTTCAGTTTTAGGAAATACAAATCAGTTTGATAGGGGAACACCTTTTAGTATTAATCAAAATATTAATTACTACTATACGTTAAGCGAAAATAATATTTTTTCTTTTGAGGCTCAACATGTAATAAAAGATGAGGACCCTTTTTATAATGCAGTATTGGTTAATGACCCTGATAATAACGATGAATTAAACTCTGATGATAGAGATGCGTTTGATACAACAGCTGATGCTTTAGGTTTAGTTACTAGTTTTGATAATTACGATTTAGGGCAGAATAGACGAATTAAGTCAAATCAATTAGATGCGAAGCTCGATTACTATAATATACTTAATGCTAAAAGTAATATCAATTTTACATTAGGTACTATTTTGAGTACCCAACAGTTTAATTCCAATATCTTTCAGTTTCTGGAAGATGGTTCTCAATTCAACCCAACACCAACGTTTAATGATGGTCGAGCAACCAATGATACAGAATATAATTTTAGTGATTTATATTTAGGTGTTCACTATACATTGAAAGCGGGGAAATTCACTTTTAGACCGGGGTTCTCCGTACATGCTTATGGAAATAAAAATACGCAGTTTAATCAGACGTTTAAGGATGATTTTTTAAGGTTCTTACCAGACTTTGAGACTCGAATTCAATTTAAAAAGAGTGAAAGTTTAACACTGCGATATAATATGCGTAACCAGTTTACGGATGTAACACGTTTAGCACAGGGCATAGTTTTAAATAATTTTAATAGTATTCAATTTGGTGAGCCAGATTTGCAAAATGCTTTATCACATAACATAAGTCTATTTTATAATAGTTTTAATCTGTTTAATTACACAAATGTGTTTGCGCGTTTGGCCTATACAAAAAACATAGACCAGATTAGAGGGTTAACAAACTTTGAAAATGTAATTACAACAAGTACTTTCTTTAATTCAAATTTTGCCGATGAAAATGTTTCTGCAAACGGACGAGTTCAACGCACATTTGGTAAACTAAGGGCCAGTGTAAGTACAAATTTTAATTACAGTAAAAATAACCAGTTTATTCAAGGAAGACAATCCGTAAATGAAAGATTTACACAAAGTTATACGCCTGGATTACGTACTAATTTTAAGGTAGCACCCAACGTAAGATTAAGATACCAGTATAGTATAAACACGAATAACCAAGGAACGAATAAAACAGTTTTTTATACAAATGCACCCTCTATAGATTTTGATGCATATATTTTGAAATCTATTACTTTTAGAACAGATTATGCTTATAATCGTCAAAAGGAAAAGACTGGCGAAGCTCAATACTTTGAAACATGGAATGCATCTTTGGCATATAGAAAGGATAGAGACGCAAAATGGGAATATGAAATTAGAGCCACTAACCTATTAGATATTGATTCTAGAATTAACAATGGGGCCAATACTATTTCAGTGTCAACTTCAGAGACTTTTATCCAGCCTCGTTTTGTGACTTTTAGAGTTCGATACGAAATATGATGCTATTTTTAGTAACTCAATTTTTAGCGTGAAGTTATTATGTTTTTCTTTTGATAAATTAAGAAACAATAATATATTTGCGCCCAGTTTTGGGGAGATACTCAAGCGGCCAACGAGGGCAGACTGTAAATCTGCTGACTACGTCTTCGCAGGTTCGAATCCTGCTCTCCCCACTTAACTCGAAAAGTCTGCTTTGGCAGACTTTTTTGTTTTAAAATAGTTGCGAAATTTATTTCAGTAAGCATTTTAAATCAAAAATGTGTAGCTGTGAAAACAGCGTTACTTTTCATTTTCACGAGAGGGGAATTGGGATATTTAATCCTGCTCTCCCCAAGGATAAATAGAAAAAGTAAGCTAAATATAAAGCTTGCTTTTTTATTTTGTGATTTTTATGTTTTCTAAAGAGAGAAACTAGCATATTTAACTATGTTTTCTCCAATTAACTTTTTAGTGTTTGGCTTTATTTACTTTAACCACTTATAGTAATTAACAAAAAAGGGTTTACGTTTGTTTTTTACTTTTATTATTGAATTAAGGATTCGTAGACCATAAAGCGGCACTTTTAAGCATAGCTCTTCTTGGAAGTTTTAATCCAGCAACTATTAATTCTGCAAAGTCTTCAGGTTGTAGAACACTATCTTGAGAATCTTTATCTGCAATTCCTAGTTCAATTGACATATCAGATGCTATAGTACTTGGTGTTAATGTACAAACTCTAATGTTATTCTTGCGAACTTCTTTCATTAAGGATTCAGACATCCCAATAACTGCAAATTTTGATGCTGAATAGGCAGATGTGTTTGCATTTCCATTTAACCCTGCTGTAGATGAAACATTAATAACATCACCTTCATTCTTGTCGATTAAGTATGGTAAAACTTCTTTAGTCACATAATACATACCCATAAGATTGGTTTGAATAATTTGACTCCATTGGCTAACTTCCATGTCATTAAAAGTTCCAAAAGCTGCAATTCCTGCGTTGTTTACTAAAATATCAACAGATCCTAACGTATTTACAATACTTTTGATGCCAGTTTTAACATTCTCATAGCGACTCACATCAAATACGGAGTACATTGCGTTAATGCCATAGGCCTCTAGTTCAGAAACGGTTTCTTTCAAAACGGCTTCATTTCTGCCTGTTATAGCGATGTCAATACCTTCTTTTGCAAATGCAATAGCAGTAGCCTTTCCTAGACCTCTTCCACCTCCAGTAATTATTGCTTTTTTATTTTTTAAATCTTTCATTTCCGTTTTATATTAATCTTTAAGTGTGCGTATTTATGAAAATATTACGTTTTTTTAATACTAAAATAGTGTTTAAAAAATGTAATATTTTTGGATAGGATAACTAAATTAAAAAAGCGCAAGCTTTAATGACTTGCGCTCAATTAACTATGTTATATAGGTCGTTAGAGACCGTTTTCTATTCTTTTGATCTTTTATAGTAGGTCACTATGCTTGCTTTTGCTAGCGTGTTGTTCCAAAGATAATAACCAACTATTGCAGGATTAGTGTTTTCGTCTAGTCCGAGTTTGTCTGTTTTTAGGGCGTAAACGGTAATGATATATTGGTGTAAACCATGACCTTCTGGCGGGCAAGGACCTCCATATCCACTAGCACCATAATTCGTTATACTTTGAATAACGCCTTCAGGGGTTAAATTAAGTTCTGTGTTTCCAGCTCCAGATACTAATTCGTTCGTGTTTTCTGGAATGTCAAATACAACCCAATGCCACCATCCACTGCCAGTAGGAGCATCTGGATCGTACATCGTTACTGCAAAACTTTTAGTGCCTTCAGGAGCATTTTTCCAAGATAATTGTGGAGATTGATTTTCTCCGGTACAACCAAAGCCATTAAATTCTTCATTAATAGTTGCTTCTCCGCCTAAATCATTACTAGATAGAGTAAACGTACTTTGTGCAAATACTGTACTTGAGAATGCAATTAGTACTGCTAAAATAATATTTGAGTTTTTCATAAAATTTGTTTTTAATTATAGTTGCAAATGTATAGAGGATAATAGAGGATGTTGTGTTTGATTCAGCTCAAAAAGTATTGATAAAAGTTCAATCTGTTTGATACTGTTTTGGAGTAACACCAAATTTTACTTTAAACGCTTGAATGAAATTTGACAGGGTTTCATACCCAATGTCCTCAAAAATATCTGATGGTCGTTTCGACTTATTTTTTAATAAAAATGCAGCATGTTCAAGCCTTTTTTCCTGAAACCACTTACTTGGTGAGCTATGAAAGTATTTCTCAAATTCTCTTTTAAATGTTGATACACTCATATTAGATAAAAAAGACAGTTCTTTTATGGTTAGTTTATTTAATTTATTGCTTTCAATTATCTGAAGAAATTTTTGGTTTTGATTATCACTATTGCTAATTAAGGAATAAAGAAAATTCACACCCTTAAACTCGATGAGGTATAACATTATTTCATTGAACTTGGCATCTAAAATGTTTTTTTGAATCGATTTTGAAAGCTTAGAGATATCCAAAAGACTGTCTACGAATCTTTTTATAAATGAATCATAATTAAATGAATATGTAGAATAGAATGTGTCGGAGTCTGACGGACTAAGTTCAAATTTTCTAATGAACTTTAATACATCTTCATTAGAAAAGAAGAATAGAACACTTCTATAGTATTCTGCGACGTTAGATAGCTTTTCTGTCATCAAACAATGTCCAGATTTCATTAATAGAAATTGATCGTTATTAATTGAGTATGAAGAATTGTCAAAAAAAACTTCTTTTGTTCCTTCTTGAAGAAAGCTAAAAGTGTTTTTGTTCAGTAAGATTTGCTGTTTGGAAATTTCCTGATTGCTTTCATAATAATAAACCCCGATAGACAGGGAAGGATTTAAATTTAATTCATCAGGTAGCGTAATTGTCTTCATAAAGTTTTAGTGGTCTCTAACGACCTGCTAAACGCAGTTCGGCTTTGAGAACGAAGATACTAAAAGTGAATGATAGGTTTTTGGTATTGATGTCAAGTTCTTCCTCGATAATGCAAATAACACTTACTCACGAAAATAAAAAATAAAGTTCTATAAAACCAAGAACTACATGGTTTATGTAAATTATTGGGTATTTGGAAAGACGTTACTTTGAAAAAAACTCTAACATCTTTAATGTTAGAAGGTTGTTTATAAAACACCCGGTAAGCATCTAAAGGCGAAACTAAATCATCTGTATACTTTGTGTTTAAATGGGTGTAAACGAAAAAGAAGTTATTAACCCTTTTTCTGCTTGTTAATTTCGTCTTGTAATTGACGTCTCACTTTTTGTTCACGCTCTAAAGCTGTTCTTCTATGTTCTTCAAATTCTTCTTCAATTTCAGCCAAATTATGTTTAGCTTCTCTAGTAATTGAATTGCTACTTTTAAATTTGTAGACAAAGAAAATAAGGAGCGCGAATAAACCTGCTATTATAGACCACATAAGTACATTATAGTTGATTTTACTCATTTGCATACCAAACAAAGCCATATTATTTTTTTCAGAATTGGTCGTGTCTAAATCCTTTTGTGTATTAGAAAGGTTCGCTTTTAAATCTGAAATCTCTTTAGCTTGGGTTTTAACCACAGCCTTTGTTTCTGCTAGATTTTTATGTACGGTTTTTAAAGAATCCATAGTATGCGCTCTTAGAGCAAGGAACATACTCCGCTTTACAGCTTCATAAGCTTGACCGTTTGTACCTTTAAAATTACCAGATTTTTTAAGAATATATTCAAACTGATTGTCGATAGTGCCTTTGTATAACGATAATGTTTCGTCAACTTGTTTCGTTTGTGAAAATGAAGTGAAGCTAATTAAGCATGTAAATACTATAAAAAATAAAGATTTGATAGGATTCATTTTTAAATGGATTTAAATGGTTCTATTTGGTTTACGAATTTATACAATATTGTTTATTAATTGATTATAAATCAATAAAAGCCTCATAAATGAGGCTAATTTAGATACGGTTTAAATTTGAATTTAGATTCTAAAATTCTAATAGTATGTATAACGTCTAACTTTAGCAATATATTTCGCTAGTCTAATAACTTGATGACTATAGCCATATTCGTTATCATACCAAATGTATAAGATGATATTTTTTCCATCTTTACGTACTATGGTTGCTTTACTATCATAAATGGATGGTGCGGAACAACCAACGATATCGCTAGAAACTAATTCATCGCTAAGTTCATATTTTATTTGCTCAACTAAATCGCCTTCTAAAGCATACTTCTTCAAAATAGTATTAATACCGTTGATAGATGTTTTGCTTTTTAATTCTAAATTAAGAATAGCTAAAGATCCATTAGGCACAGGCACACGAATAGCGTTAGAAGTTAATTTACCTTCCAGACTAGGTAACGCTTTAGCAACGGCACTTCCAGCGCCAGTCTCGGTAATTACCATATTTAATCCGGCAGCTCTACCACGACGGTATTTACTATGAAAATTATCTACCAGATTTTGATCGTTGGTATAAGCATGTATGTTTTCTAAATGGCCACTTTTAACTCCAAAAGAATCTTCAATAGCTTTTAAAACCGGGGTTATAGCATTGGTTGTACAGGATGCCGCCGAAAAAATATTTACTTTATCTGGATCGTGTTCTTTATGATTAACCCCGTATACGATATTTGGAACGCCTTTTCCAGGAGCTGTTAATAAAACTTTATCTACACCTTTTGATTTTAG
>Ga0115548_1000810_pt1 | contig 17589 bp, 39 predicted proteins | sample COGITO_mtgs_1004_4_FD_87187 | JGI IMG/M metagenome (GOLD analysis project Ga0115548, IMG submission 87187) | Pelagic marine microbial communities from North Sea - COGITO_mtgs_100423 | ecosystem: Environmental > Aquatic > Marine > Epipelagic | place: Germany:Helgoland, sampling site Kabeltonne...
CCAACAATCAAGTCAACGCCTTCAACAAGTGCAACAGAGAAAACTGTTTCAAACGCAGAACGAAACCCTTTGCAGTAATCAACGTCAACGCCAATAACCGTACCAAGTGTTTCGAGTGCTTTAATTTTTTCATGTTCCGGGTCGTAATGACTACCAAAACCATGTACATACAAAATCTTCACGTCATCTCCTTAACTTACTCTTATAATATACAGCAAAACGCCTTGCTTGTCAACCGGTATTTGACTCAATTCTAATCGTACTGCCGTCTGTAAACCGCATCCAGCTGCCGTCATAAAAGTCGGCGCCGCCAAGGGCCTTTTCAAACGCGCCGTATTCATCCTCAAGAGCGTCATACGCAATTACTGGAATTGACGTGTCATACCGCCGTGCATCATCTGGGTCAAACGACACAAATTGTGCAAGATGCGCAATGTTATTACGATCTGCGGGTGTAACAGTGACAGTGTAATTGGACTTTTTTAGATCAACAATTTGTAACATGTTCTCTCCTTCGCTTACAATACTACTATAAGCGATGTGTCTTGGTTTGTCAAGTAGTTTTTCGGCGTTTGCCTATTATTTCAGCCCATGATCTTATCTTGGTGAACAGCTTGTTGGTTTGTTGCGCCACGTTGCTGCCTTCACTGTTGTCGATAATATACATATCGCTACCAAAATACTGCTGAAATTTACCCATGTTCTTTTGTACGTCTGCCCACATTTTGCTGACTACATCGTCCGGTAGTTGGCGGTCGCGCTTTTGATTGCGGCTGAGGGCAGTTTCTACATCAGTGTTAACAAATACCATTGCAACATCATAGCCCAAATCTTTTAGTTTGTCTGCTTGTGATGTGATTTTATCATAGTCTTTGCCAGTGCCATCAATAACAAGTCCAAGTGCACCCTTAAGGTAAGACTGCATTTGCTTGTTTGTTACTGCTTTTGCTTTCCCGCGAATTTCTTGCCCCTGCCTGCTGTAGATATTGTCCGGAGTTGGCGCAAGGCCAGCGTCTGACAGATATTTTTCAAATGCGTTGTCGTTGTTTACAACTTTAAAGCCTAGCGCCGAAAAGGCTGAGCTTCTTACTACATAGCTCTTGCCGCTGCCAGGACCGCCTGCAAGAAATACAGCTTTGTAAATTGAAGGATCATGCGGACCCTCGTCGAGATTATCTTCTGGTAAAATGTCTTCAATTAGCATTAGTTGATATCTTTTCCTGGGGAACCCAACATGACCTTAAAGACCATATTACCACCTAGTTCTCTTAGGTAACCGTAGTCAACAAGCTGGGGATACTTGTCAAGTGTCATAACTGCATCAGTGGGCCAATCACGTCGTTTGACTTGTTTGATAGGAATAATACGGTCATCTGGACTCATTTGAGCTACACGATCGGTACTCACTAGAAACGGCTCAATAACATCAAACGGGAACATCTTCATCATTTTACCTAGTGCAGCTTTTGACTTTTCACCATAGCTACGTTCTAGTTCATTTTTGTAGATGTCAGTTACAAACCACTTGCCTTCGTCGCTACCGTCTGTTCCAACAGCAACACTCTTTCGGCCGCCTCTGTCTTTATAAATGACAACCACGCGAACCCGGCCGTCTCTTATTCCCAGCTTCCACATAGGAAGTTGTAGCATGGCCTCGGGTGATTCAAATCCTGCGCCTTTTATGCCGCCAATTGCAGCATAACTCTTCTGAAGAATGTCCCATACTTGACGGGTATACTTCTTCTTGATAGCTGTAGCTTGGTCGTCAAAACCAACGGCGTTTACATATTTTTCAGTGATGATGTGCTCTACTAACATATCATTATTTATTGGTTATCGTGGCGAATGTTGTTCAGAACCGATAAGGGTATTGTAGAAGGAAGCTAGGGGTTCGCCTAAAAAGCTTAATCCAACAACAGTAACTAAGGCAATCACCATTCCCCAACCCACCCATTTCTTATTCAATGGATCTGCTGCTATGGAAACGGCAAAAACTTCGTTGCCAAGCAAACGAAGTCTAATTTCAAAGTTCCCATCGTCATCAGATGACGCTGAACTTGGTGTTACAATGTATCGTGGGTTGGTTGTGGGTTGTTTGACTGGATCCGTCATAAATATTCTCTTTTGTGTTTGGTGCCCTGGGAGAGACTCGAACTCTCACTCCGTAAAGAACTGGTTCCTAAGACCAGCGCGTCTACCATTCCGCCACCAGGGCATATGTCTATTTATAACGTGTCAGTTAACTCATATAAATAATTAAAATAAAGGAATATACATGTTAATTAGTGCTGGGTGCAGTATGACGTATGGAAGCGAATTAGAAGGTGATTGGAAAATGTGGCATAGCAACCCTAAAGCTTCATTTGATAAAACATTCACTAGTATCATCGCAAAAGAACTAGAAATGGATTATCGTGTAATTGCTCGCCCTGGTGGTGATAATCGGGTTATTGCACGTAGCGTGTTACCATTTTTATATGATGATTCTGTCACAAAAATAATAATGAATTGGAGTTGGTTAGATCGTACCATGTTCTATCGTAAAGATGAGCATCGCCTAGTATGCCTATCTGAATGGGCTACAGATCCTGTTAATGTTAAAAATGCTGGTATTCCAGAATATTTGGTTGAAGCTTGGCAAAATCATATTAGGGGATTAGAACAACAATTAGCTTCACTTGAGGCGTTCTTCATGATTAATCAAGTGGCAAAATTACAGAAAAAAGAACTAATCAATATTAACTTGGGACGCTTTATTTGCGAATTAGATCCATATGACGGTGATCAAATTCCAGATCGATTGTCAGATCATGGCATAAAGTTAGTAGACCATCCGTATTGGAAGGCAGTTCAAGACACACCAATTTTATTTAGAGAACAATCATTGGCAATTTATCTCGCTCATAATTATGATAATCTTATTCGCAGTGGCAATCATTGGAACGAGCGAGGGCATGTTATTGCAGCCGATTTAATCTTGTCTAAATTATAGAGGCTCTCGACTGTTGCACTGTGCAGAGGGATGCGACATTTATCGGTTTTACCAGCAACGTTGATGTCGTTAAGAGGACAGCCTCTAGTCTAATTTTTGTCCTCAAGAGCTCTATAGTAGAAATGGGGAGGACAATGTGCCTCCCCTTACCACTGCTGACTAGGCTATCGACAATGGCTGCCGGTTAGTTTCAACCCGTTGATACCAACAAACGCGCCCAGTTACCTTGGCTGGGGCCAACCGCAGGTTTATTTTCTGTCGTTCATATCCTGCGGAATATGACGATCCGTAACTGATCCAGTCATGGACCAATCTACGAATATAGTAACTTGTGTGGCTCACTATGACTAGCATAGCTCTACCTCGTTGGTCTTTTCAGGCAATCTTCTTGGTCGTTTGGTGCCTAAACTAACAAGGCTGTCCAAACTTTGTCTTAACAGGCTGATCCTTGCCCAGTCTAACACGTCCAGTAGCTAATTATTGCCACACAAGTATTATTTGAGCCCAAGTAGCTCTTTTTCTTTATCAGTTAATTTGTTAAGTGCTTTCTGCCGCGCAATTATATCCTTTGCGCCCGGAATGTCCTCTAGTCGCTGCACCATAACACCTTCATATGTTATATAGTCTACGCCTACGCCGCCCGTTTTCTTCCATTCATCGGCAAGCTTTTTGTCTTGCACCATGAAACCATTAGGGCGGTGAATTGTATCAGCGCCGCCGTCCCATTCGCGCAGTACATAAAATACAACGGGGCGCGGCTTGCCAATACGGCGTTCAGGCGATTTGGGCGGCCATGTAGACTGTGAAGACCTTGGCATCTCTGTTTTCATCTCACAATAAGGATTTTCGCATGGCGATGTGCTTGAATACCGCCATTCGCCGCAATCAGAACATGCCAGCGGTTGATAATCTGTGCCATCCGTTCTCATTCTAGTTCTCCAAACGTTTCAAATTCCAATCCACCCAAAAAGCCAATATAAGGCTGGCGGTGGTCTTGCCGTGTTAAAACTATAGTCATGTCTGTTCCAACCATAGCAACCTTAATGCGCTTCTCGTTACGTTCAAGAATGTCTGCTACGGCGTCTTTTTCACTGCTAATACAATATACGCTACATTGTTCCATCATTTGTCATTCATCCAATTCTGCCAAAATTTAGGAACAAAGTCCTTTTTACCTGACATGTATCCTGTTTCAGCACTAAAGCTTGCAGTGCGGCCAAGATTTACATCAGCAAAAACAACGTGTCGGCACTTGTTACGTTCCACAGTTAGCAACGCAAAAGAAATTCCACGTGGCGTCATACCCAACATCAATTCATAATTATTGACATACCCTCGGACAGCTTCGATGCAGTAATAAGGTGCAGCGTCAAGCGTGACGCGATGTCCAGTTGCTTCAATTGCAGATACAACATCTGTATTGCGGAAGTCACCTTTTGCTACAAAAATATCCATCACCGGATCTCCTTGCCAGTTTCAAAGTCTAAGGTTGGCATAGTGGTTGCTCTCATAAAACGTTTAAGCTCATCAACCATTGTTTCCTGCCCATCTTCTTCGTTAACATAGAAGCAAGGAGACACACCGTCCTGGGTCCAACCATCAACAGTCCCGTCGTCTTTATAGTAGACTTCATGGATCTGATCGATGACCTCGCCCTGTTCGGTGGTCATACGCATTACTCTATGATTCCAATGGCTCATAGAAAGAACCAAAGTCCAATGCCACCGTAAAACAGTACCATAGCAATCATCACGATGCCAAGCATACGAGCGCTTCCACGTCCGTCATCAAATTCTTCGTTGTAAACATCTTTTTCATTTTCAGTAGACATCTTTACTTCCCCTTAGATTACAATTTTAAATATTACTTGCCCATACGATCTGGGTTGATTATCCAACTTTCATGAACAGCTTTGGCTTCAAGTTCTTGGATACGCTGGATTGCAGTGTTAAGCCGAACAGTCATACGGTTGGCATACTTGTATAGTTCGTCAGTATATCCATCCTCGTCCTCGAGACTGTTTTTGCCTGCAACGCGCTGGCTTTCTTTGATGCCGGACTGTAAAAATTCAACAATTTGGTCAGTTTTTACGCCGTTAATTCGATCGTTCATTGTAGTGCCTCCTGTAATGCAAGCTCATCATGGTCGGCTTGCGTAGCTTTATTAAGGACATAAGGCTCTGCGCCTTCGATCTCTGCTACTTCATTGAGGAACATTTTATATTCCTCGGCATTGCCATAATCTTCTTCAATAGCAACAATGTATCCTTCAGCAGCGCGAATAGTGAAACCCATGTCTTATCTCCTTTGCTTACTCTTGTACTATAGCAAAGTGTTTTGGTGATGTCAATAGTTTTTTTCGATTATTTTTACCAACATTTCTTGAGCGGTGTCAAGCACCAATGGCTGGTCATCAATAACATCATCAATTGTTTGCAGTCGTACCATTTCAAGTAGTGTGTCAATTTGCTGTTGTATCTTGCGGGGTTGACTGCTACGATAGCGCAAGACATCCTCCACTGAATCCAGTTGCCAAAGGACATTAAGTGTTGCTACTTGTTCAAGTGTCAGATTATATAGTTGCAGCATGTTACTTCCTTAAATTATCATTGCTATGAGCAGCAATGAAGCGCCGATCATTCCAAGTGCAGGGTTCATTTTCCCTACCTTTTGTATCATTTCTATTTTTTCAAAAGTAGAATTGGTCATAAAGTTTTGAACAATTTCGTCAGAGTCAACTTCTTTATTAGTCCAATTTGGTGTGTGACGAATGATTTCGTAAAAGATCCACATCCAGTTCATTAACCAAATAAGAAGTACCGCTGCACCAAATTGTAATATCATTCGCTGAGCGTCTTACCAAACGCTTGCATGTCTTGTGCATTTTGTTTTACTGTAAATTCGACACTGTCCTTTTGATCTTGACTTAGTTCTTCCCATGGCGCACCTTCAACGCTGTAAAATGCTAGCGCCATTTCATATTGTTCTTTGAGGTGCTGTTGCCAGCTTTCTGCCAAAAACTCTCGCTTGTGTTCCTTGCTCATATTGTTCCAGCCTGCTTCAAAGCGCTCAGGCCATGGTGCCTGTTTAAACCAGCGATCATCGTCTACTTGCTGTTCCATTTGGTAATCCTTTCGCGTAGAGTTCGTAAGCTTCATCGCACTTGTCACAGTCTTTGCCGTCAACTGTTCCAGCGCCGCCATTGCAAGTATTGTTTCCACACTTTCCGCATATCACAACTAAGTGGGCGCAGTGGTCACAATATTCCCAAGTGTGCTTCATTCGTTTTTTAGTACCAATGTTAATCGTTTGTTACATCTGTATGTAACAAAGAGCCAGCACAATACAACAATAATGCCAGGTAGAATAGTAAACCACGAATATCCTAACACCAGCAAAACAACCATACCTGTCATATATACACCCATTGTTGCTGAGAGTATGCTCCATGCAAAAATCATTGCAGTTTGATCTCCACTACTTCTACCAACTCATATTTATTTAGGGCTCTATAAAGTTCACCCTTTTCATGATCCCACGCATGTGCATAAGACGACCGCGCAGACTGTGCACCACGTTCAGTTGGATAGATACGTGCAAAATCAAAGCTAACAAGATCATTTTGATCGTGATCAGCTTTTCGGCTGCTAGTACCGCAAAGATAACGGTCTTCAGTTTTGTGCTTAACTGCAAACATTTTATAACTTCCTAAGTAAGTCGTTTCTATTCAATTTGAAGCCGCTAGCTTCCCATTCGTTGCGGAGTTGTGCAAGTGCCTTACCCATGTTAGGGCCCGGCTTCAAGCCAGCAGCCATTAGATCGCTGCCATTGACAGGAAACTCTGGTGGTGTCCATGCCTTGAGCTTTTGAACCAAGTCCTTACGACCACGGCTCTCTGCTAGTGCGAACACATGTGCCGCACGTATTTTGGGATCAGCCAACATGCGCTGAGCAACAGTCTCATCAAAAGGTATGCTGCGCTTCTCTACACAAAACTTTGTAGTTTCATATACTTCAGTGCTAAACTTCCAACGGTTGCGCAGTTGCTCTAGCCCTCCCACTGTGTTGATCAGTGCGCTGAGTGCGGCAGCGGGGTTGGTCCCCATTACATTACGCAGACTACCTACACGGTTGTTCGGGGCGTCGATCGCCTCTAAGACGTCTGTTTGATCCATGCGCTTGAGCACGTCAGCTCTACTGGACTCATTAGACAGGATCTTTTCCATCTCTGCCCAAATACGCTCGCCGCTTATGCCTTCTAGCCCATCAGCATTGCGACGAACAGCGTCCATAGTGTCTTTGTCCCAGGTAGGGGCATTAAGACGACCTTGGAAGCGGAAGAAGCGCAAGATACGCAGGTAATCTTCCTTCATACGCTCATCAGGATTGCCAACAAACTTTGCGTGACCATTGTTGAGGTCGTCAACACCATCAAAGTAGTCGTGCAGTGTACCATCCATTTCCATGCTCATAGCATTGAATGTAAGGTCACGTCGCTCGGCATCTTTGCGCCAGTCGTTTGTAAACTGTACGTCAGCATGTCTACCATCTTGATTGGTATCGATGCGCAGTGTTGTGATTTCAATTGGCTCACCGTCAATTATGGCAGTGATTGTACCGTGCTGCAAACCAGTAGGTTCGTGGCGGATACCAACAGCATCTAGGATCTCCATCATTTTCTGAGGAGTCGCATCAGTTGCCATATCAATGTCTTTAGGATCTTTGCCTTGCACAAGATCACGAACAGCGCCACCTACAATGCGTATTTCAAATCCTGCATTTCTAGTCGCCTTGTCAAGAGCAAGAACAGCAGGAGTCCGGAGATGCTTAAAAATCTCCGGCTTCATCTGCATTGTTGCTTCGTTTATGATAGTATGTAAACGCATATTTGCTCCTTTTGCTATATTTACTGTACAGTAAATATATACGACCGTCAAATACTATTTACCATTAAAAGTTAAAGAATTTTGGCATTACAGCCAAGTTGAAAGGATCAACGCTGTGCCAATTTGTCAAGTCATCAAGCAAGTCGTTAGACTCTTTCGCCCCTGCGCCTTCAGCTACACTGACAGTGATATGATATGTGCGTCCATCTGGGCGTTGTGTAGTGGCGTTTACCTTAACAACGACAGCTTGCACCCGGTCATTGTGTGCCATAGCTGTAACACGCACTGTGTTCGTGTCTGGCGGCATACCTTCATATACGCCAAACTCATGTGTCACATGGTGCGCAATTACATCATCAAACATAGGTTCAATGTGTCCGAGCAACTCACTGCGGGCTTGTTCAGTTAGCAAGTAACCAGTGTAGCCTTTTTTAAGTTTTCTTTCGTCCATTGGCCAACAAGTCCTTTGCTTGTAATTCTTTGCGTTCAAGTTCGGCGGTAAGCATCTCAATGCTCATGTCGTAACGATCGTTAAGCTTCTGTGCCTTTGCAGGCTTGAACATGCTCTTGTCGCCGCGTCTGTTAACACGGTTGTCAGCAAGCTTAACCTTCATTGCACCAACATTACCGCTGTCGATGATGCGTTGAATGTTTGCACGGTAGTCTGGATCCTTAAGGGTCAACAGCATCACCATATCAACAACTGCATCATTATAACGTTCACGTAAGTTATCTTCAGTGTATTCGGTGTCCTCGACAACATCATGCAACAGTGCTGCAATATATTCATCTGTTGATGCGGAGTTTACCTCCGTTGCAACTTCCATCGGATGGAACATATACGGCATGTTACCGTATTTTTGTCCTTTGTGTGCCTCAGAAATAAATGCAACAGTAGACACTATTTGTACCATGTCTTCAGTTGATACGGCGTGGTTTAAGTTCTTCATAATATCATCCTAGTATATTATTATGACAATGTCAAGACTTTTCTGTAATTTCTCGTGCTGCAAATTGTTTTGGATCCCGATTGCGCATTAGTTGATCAATGGTCCATTGGACGCGATCCGTATCAACTGTTTTAATGATTTCATTCATCTTTCGATCGATTAAGGCGACTGTTGACATAGGTAGTTCCTCCCCGTTTGTTATGTCGTCTGACTGCATTGTGAGCCCATAGTCTCCAAAAATAACCTACCTTGGTGCCGTCACCCCATTCCCAGGAGAGACAACTTCCACTCATAGTTTTTATTTTTGGGGAAATCTGTGATAGCAATGTACGCTCCAACCAGGTTGGTTCCAACCATATTTGGATCTGCCATTGGTATAGTGCGTCTTCTTCAGGATCTGCTAAGTGTGTGATCCTGTATTCTTTGATCATCATTGTTTATGTAGTTCCGTCGGATCTACGTTGTATCTGTCGCCGTTTGCGAATTCAACACGGACGAGCACCTGGCCATCGTCTAATTTGACAAAGCCAACAACGTGCCCGGGATTATCTTCCCAGAGGGGATCTTTTTCTACGACGACGCGACCACGCCAGAATTCCATCCAAATAGATTTGTGTGTCATAGTGTTGTCCCCAACGTTATTTATTCCACCGCATCACGAGCGGAACGCATCAAGCAAAATATCCATGCGACGCTTCTCTTCTGCCTCGCGCCGTGCTTTTTCTTCAGCAGCATCGCGAATAAGGCGAGCCTCAAGAGTTTCAAGTTGCGTGTTCATTCTATAATTACCTTAACAATCCACATGACAAACCCAATGCCCACCCAAGTTGCCAATGCAGGCAGGAGACCAAATTTCATCCCTACACCTACGGTTACAGAGAATACCACAATAAAATACAATAGCATTGCTAGTCGTGCTGTCTGGTGACGTGTCATTCTACATCCTCCGCTTTCCATTTGATTTTCTTCATAGTTTCTTCGTGCCATGCTAGATGTTCTTCATGCCACTTGATAGCTGCATCGTCTTTTTTGGCCATGTCATGAGTAATATCCATTAACACCTTAACTTTATATTCATGAAGTATTTGGCTGATGTGCTCTGCTTCAAAGTCGTCAAGCCCAGCAATAGTAAGAGTGTGCACACGTTCAGTCATTGCATTACCGCCGTGCTAAAGTGTGTAGGAGTTGGAAGTTGTGGGGCAGGAACACCATAAACAGGCTTACCAACGCCATCAAGTCCAGTTTGCACAAGCAAACCACGAGCCTTAGCTGCACGGATTGCAGCGCCAACAGTAGCGTTTGTGCCTAGACGAGGCTGCCAAAACATTGGGATAATTTCATTGCCTTCACGGGCAAATTCAACCATCTCGTCCATCATCTTTTGAGTTTCATTGTTCATTGTATCTCCTTTGCTTACTCTATGAATATACAGTAAAACGCCTTGCTTGTCAAGCCCTTTATGCAAGCTTGCCTTCTTGAATTTCGATAACATAGCGATTTTCTTCGTACTCAATTTCGTCAAGGATGTCTTCGTGAAGTGTGCTACGATCAACAGTAGCAAGATCAATACCGGCGAATGCAGCATCTTGCCCTAGCTCTTCGGCAATCATTTCCGCAATAGCATCTTTTGCTAGCTGTTCAGCACCTTCGTATGTAGTAGATGCAACCCAGGGGGTGTGGAACGTGTTCCAATTTTCACGGGATCCGTTATCTTCGTCGTCATAAAATGCGATATAAATTTTAGTCATTCTTTACCCTTTTCGCTCCCGGCTTTGAGCATGTTGGACTGCCTGTTTGAGATGTACCAGATGATCAATCCAATCCAATATGGAGCAGAAACGATCACTCCTACTATCAGTATGGGCGTCCATCCTACAGTTAGGATCATATAGAGCATGATCCAACCAAACAGCGCGGTAAACAGCGCGCCTACTGTGATAATTGCTCCCCATTCTAAAGATTCTGCAAAATTCATTTCAATCTCCTTATGCTACCTGTGTGTAAGGCTTGTCCCACTTACCAACTTCAATGTCGTAGTAGAAGGCAGTGTGGAAATAATCAGTCATGCTGTCCGAGTGATCAAAATAAGCACGACCGCCTTCAGCTTTGGCAGGTGCAGTTTTGATAATGTTGTCAATTTTCTTAAACAACTCTACTTTGTCACCGTAGTTGTCATCAGTGATGTGGTAAGGGTTAATGTTGACATAACCAAAACCATAGTCGCCTTCGTTCTTGCTAGCCCACAAGCTGGACAAGTCAATGTCCCCGGACATAATCGCAACAGTAACGGCAAGCCCGCCGCTGCGCTTGGAAACTGAGAATTTGAACTTCTTGCCAAACTCTTCTTTCAGTGCAGTGCGAATTTCTTTAACTTCAGCAGTTGTGATATAGGCCATGTTGTATATTCCTTTTGCTTACAATATCAATATAAAGCAAAGCGCCTTGCTTGTCAAGCTTTTTCTGCAAAAAAAGTTACAGAACCACCTCCTAAATTGTTGCTTTGTTGAGCCGTGGCAGTGATGCTTTTTCCTTAAAGTGTACCAAATAGGCTTGTTCAATATTTTTATGCATTGTTGATTTGACTGTTGTCAACTTGCCAACGATATAAATTTCTTCCATTTTAATAGGACATTGCAATGCCCACAGGCTTACCTTTCCTTGGGCCACTTCATCAACTAGTGAGTCGCGAATATAAGAATCAGTATCCGATTTGGTCCTAAATTTACGATAGCGACCAAACCTGGATTTTGTTCCATGTTTAGGTTGAATTGATGCGCTGTTAATGTAACGTATGCCTAAAGGATTTCCAGTTTCTCCAATCTTCACTATCTTATTTTCGACAACAATGGCATACACCCAACTTCTATGTTTACTAAACATCAAACTTTGATCAATATTACAATAATCCCAATTTGGTTCAACGTACCCAGGTTCTCCGTCGACATCAAATAATTGCGAGAAAATGCACTGACTAAGTTTCACATCACAGACTTTTTGAAATCCATCCCCAATATATTTGTTTATATCAAAAATATCATCCATCTTTTCAGTCACAACGACTGTACGTCCAATCAATCTATCTAAAGATTTAATCACACGGTCATCATTCTGCAGACCTGGGCTCCAGGGCAAATGCATGGTGCGGGGATATTTTACGCGATCAGTCACTTAGCGTCCTTTCTCTATCGTGTGCAACTTGTCCTAATAGGTTGGAGAGTTCCACAAGTTCTTCGTTGCTGAAATCACTTTCAAGCATTACATTTATTAAGAGATCATGGCGACGAAACTTAAACCAGTAATCACGTAGGTGCTGCTTAATTGCATTGTCACGATTATCGTCACGCCGCAGTTTCCAGTCTCTGATTTTTTGTTTGAACATTAGAATGTAAACCAATGAATTGCCATAACTTTTGTTAATTCGAGTTCCCTATATTGCTGGCTCCAACGCTTTTCATCGTTAGTAACCCATGCCCTAAACAACCCCATTGTTTCAAATATTACAAAGAAAAACAGGGTTAGCAATATAAATGGTGAGGCCAGTTGCCGTACCATATACCAAAGGACGCGGCCAAACAATCTCAAACTTAATTTAAACATATTATCTTTCATGTGTTCACTATATAGAGTAATGATCAATATGTCAAGAAAAAAGGCGAGCCCGAAGGCCCGCCAAGTTAAAAAGTGTCGTAGTTCTTAGAAGTTAAATGTAAGCTCAACTGCCGCTGACATGTCGTCGCCTGCATTACCAAATGACTGCACAACGCTTGGGCTAATTGTGAAAGCATCAGTTAGTGCAACGTTAAGACCAACTTCAGCGTATCCGCCTTCGTTAGTAAGGTCTTCGCTTGCATTCCATGAGTTGCCAAGTTCACCAAACAATCCGATTTGCGGAGCAAGTTCCATTGTAAGGTTAACGCTTGGTGTCAAAATAACGTCGCCGTTGCTGAAGTCATCAGTAAGACCAACGTATGCAGCTTGAAGCGAGAATTCAAGTGCTGAACCTTCTTCAGTTGAAGTTGCAATGTATTCAGCGCCAAGTGCACCAAAGGTCTCGTCACCCAAATCAGCATATGCACCAAACACAAAAACTTCAGCGTCGAGTGTGCCAAGTGTGTGTGGTAGTACGTATACGCCAGCGCCAACTGCAAAGTCGTCGCCAAATCCAGCTAGGTCTTCTCCAAAGAGAGTCGAAGCTGAAAATTCAAGGTTTCCAGTAGTTACTGTGGTAGTAAAAGAGTTTACGTCAAAGTCAGCTGCTGATGCTGCTGTACCAAGACCAAGTGCTGCAACCGCAGCTAGAACGAAAGTTTTCATTAGTAATATATCCTTTAAGGGGTTTATGTTCACACCATTTTGGTGTATTCGTTTAATATAACAGTATATATCATATTAATCAATTAAATACTGACTTATTCTGTTGCATCGCAGCAATTTACATTACCATGTTGTATTAGTGCAACAAGTTAAACTGCGCTGTTTACTAATCCCATTTAGTGCGAACAGTCGTCGTGTCCACCAGCCTCGCTTGCAAGACAGTTTCCAATGCAGGTGGAAGAACCACAACTGCTACAATTCTTGTATGTGGTCTTTTCCTTTTTTCGGTGAGTGATACTTGTTGAATACGGGGTCTTACCGATTCCAGTTCTAACACCTTTGTTGGTGCGCTTACTTGAACTTTTGAAATTGAGTCCTGCCATAATTTTTCCTACTTCAATGGTATTTATCTGTGTTTCAATAAATATGATAAAGGGAAACCCATAATGGAATATATTAACACATTTATCGTAGAAGTCGACCACCCTGGTGCTCGCGGCAATCTAGCAAAACATGGCAAGGCAGGTAAACCACAATCATTAAACACCATCATCGTTTTTAAGACTGATCTCAGTAAAGCAGAGGTTGAAGCAATTCCAGGCGTCACCCAAGTTGAAGAGGATTCAATAGACACCCCTTTTGACGTAAGGGTACAGGAACGCCCTACAAGTTGGTTCCTGCCTAGTGCTAGTAATACTGCACCTGATTATACCTACGCCAAAACTGGTAAAGGTGTTGCAATCTATATTATGGACTCAGGCATCCGTCTAGACCACAAAGAGTTTGCAGGTCGTGATATTGAAACAGTTTACAGTTACGATGAATTTGATTACGGTGGTGATGTTGCAGGTCCTGATCACGGTACAATGGCAGCAAGTTGTGCTGCTGGTAATGTATTTGGTATTGCAAAAGAAGCAACTATCTATAACCTACGTTACAATTGGACTAGCAGTACAGGCATCAAGGCGCTTGACACAATGCTTACGCACTATCTAACACATATGATGCCTAGCGTGTTGAGCATGAGCTTTAGTTCAACTAGCAACATTTATGATCGTGTATTTACAACACTAGCTGACCGTGGCATTGTCCTTGTTGCATCAGCTGGCAACTACAACGAACCACAGCCAAGATTCCCTGCTCTACGTGATGACGTCATTGCTGTAGCAGCATGTGATAGCAATCTCTCCCCTAGTGTCTGGGGCGGAGGTCAAGCCACAAACTACGGCAAAGAGGTAGACATTTGGGCTGGAGGCACTAACGGTGTAGCAGCTAGTATTGAATCCACAGTTGCAACACAATGGGCTGGAGGCACAAGTTCAGCTTGTCCGCTTGTAGCAGGCAACATTGCGTTAATACTTGAAGGCTATGATAAGCTGATCAGTTTCAAAGAGGTGATGGATACGAAGGCAGTATTGATTGAGGGATCACGTAAAGATGTAATTCGTTATGATGACCCAAAATACAATACAACACCAAACCGTTACATCTACACATTAGCTGCACCTGCATCACCACCGCCTCTGCCGCCGGACGTAGAACCTACTCCTACACCAGAACCAACACCTGTTCCAATTGATGGCGATCCAGGTGTTGAACCAATTGATACAGATGAGAAGAGCAGCAATTTGCCGCTCATCTTACTTGTTGTTGGTGTGGTTATTATGATAGGACTCTTTGCGCTTTAACGCCAAGGGTTGCGTCTATCACCCAGGTCTTGTAGCCCACGTGTTTGGTCTTTAAAGTCATCCCATGTGCTTGCTACATAATCATGATAATCTTTGTATGGGCGCCCAATATACTTTTTAGTTGCGCGGTCAAGCCAATCAATTAAACGATCCATTGGAATACCTAACTTGCGGGCTTTGGGTGCAATGTTATCAAAGGGATCACCATCTGGCCAAGAGTTGCCAACTTCTTCTTGAATGATATAAGCTAGTCGCTCAAGTGCTTTTTCAACACGCTCTTTCTGTGCGCTTGCTTTGCTAGTGTCACGCTTGAAGTCAATCTTTGCAGCAACATCTTTGATAAAGTCCTTACGGGCGTTACCAACGTTCTTTTGGTTAATAGCTGAACCACTACTGCGCATTTCAACTGCGCCGCTTTCTTGACCAGCTTTATCAACTGCGGTTGCAAATTCTTTCTTTGTGATACCTTCTGGGTAATCACGGCGGATGATGCCTGCTACATCGTTTACACGATCTTCATATCCTTCGTTGATATTTTGAGCTAAATCGATGCTCTCTATAATTTGACGCATATATTCACTAGACATTGGTTGCTCTCCGCTTTTATTTATTTATCTTTTATTCAAGGAAATGGCGCCAACCGAAGCAAGCGCCATAACAAATCTTAGTATACGAGACGGTATCTACGGCTCTCGAAAGCATTATCCGCTTCACCTGGGCATAGTGCAAGCGTATTGTTAGACGCCATATCTACTCTGCTTGTGGATTCAATTGCCGTGCCACTAATCCCGTCAATCTGTGCAGCCAAGCTAATAGGACCAGCAGCAATCAATTGACTACCGTGGAATTGCATCTTAGCTGCAAAGTGCATCCCGCCACTAGTTAGGATCTGTGCTCCGCCGCCTGGCTTACAGTTGTCAGGATCACCTATGCTAACACCACTGCTACCTGTTACTGACATATTGCTTGTATTGGAGGTAGCTACAATTGTATCAATCAGTGTTAGGTCAGAATCCAAGCTAACTTTGCAGTTGGTCACAATTACTGCGCCTTCAATAGTGCTGGGCCCAGTATTGCCTGTTGCCTTACCTTTACCTTGTTCAGCAGTAGGTTCAGGATTCTTGAGGTCAATTGTGTTGTTGCCACCATTACAGCTAATGTTATAGACATTGCCTGATTCAAACTGCACTTCATCAATGTTCGTATTTGTCAAAACCTGACCAGTTGGTGTAGAGGAAATGACTTCAGACGTTCCATTGTTGTACCCAGCAATAACTGCGGCTGGCAAGTATTCAGCATCAAGTGCTGAACCACTGTACAGGTCATTCAAATCATTGATGATGTTGCCAACGTTTTGCGCGATCTGTGGTTGCAAGTTGTTTTGAGAAAGTGCATCATCCAAACCAATGTTCTTGCTTGTGTCGTCACCTGGCACTGTTAAATCATTCGCAGGATCAAACATGCTAACTGTTACTTCAGGATCATACACATTATTTTGGTTTGCTTCTACACCATTGTAACCATGCAAACAGATTTTGTTTGTATAGTAGTTGTTTGATTGGAAGTCAATCTTGTCGCTTGTCACGACGCCGTTCTTGTCGCAATCAGACACAAACCTTTCAGCAACGGAAACGGTATTGATATTCCATTCCCATAGTCCAACTAGTTTGAGCAAAAATGTTGGAACACTGTTCCCACGTTCTGCAATGCGTCGCACTGTAACAAGTGCGGCTGGTCCGCTGCCTTCAACAAACTTTGAGCCATTCCATGTGCCAAACTTAATGTCTTCAGGAAGGATAACTTCACCAGAAGTTGGCATCATTTGGCTGGCGATCTTCATTGCAGCCGCTTTGCCACGTGCATCAGAATCTGTTACACCACCGCCAACATAGTCATCGTAATATGGCTGATAGTCTTTTGTCATTGCTGCGGCAAGTGCTGCACTATCACCGGTGATTTGCATTGTCATTTTCCAACGATATGCATTACCAGCATCAATTGCAACGCCAATGAGGATTAGGAAAATAATAGACCAAAACAAGCACCAAACTGTACCAGATCCGTCATCATCGGAAATAAAATTGCGAAGCATTAGAACCCCTCCTGAAGCTGAACAACGCGAGTGCTTACATTGTCACCCCAGTCAAAGAAACCGAGTACAGTAAGTTCGCCAATATCCATGCTTGCATCAAGTTGCACTGCACCATTTGTAAAGCTAGGATTGACTACGGGCACAACGCCTGCAAATTGTCCTTCAGCTTGTACACGCGCAATAGCTTCTGTCACTGTGCAGGATTTAACAGCCCAACAGCGAGCAGCATCTGCGGTGGCATCCGACATTGTCGCATGACCCATAAAGATGAACGTTAAATCAACGACCATCGCAATAATTAGTAGGAAAAATGGAAGCCATAGCACAAATTCAATTGTAACTGCGCCGTCTTCGTCTCGTAGAATCCTCATAGATTCGCTCCGTTATTAATAGCCCCAAGTTCACAGTAACACGTTTTACTTCTATGTCAACAGAAAAATAGCGCCACTTGGGCGCTATTTGTTTTTATATCCTAAAACTTATTCAGGTGAACGGTTGCCGTGTGTACCTTTGTCGTTGTTCTTCGTGGTATCACGATCCTTACCGCCTTTGCCTTTGTTGTTGTCGGCCTTTTCACTTGCGTGATTGGAGGCATTGGACTTAGGCTTCTCAGGCTGGTCTGGACGATCTGGACGATCTGGACGATCTGGACGATCTGGACGATCTGG
>Ga0115548_1000825_pt1 | contig 17493 bp, 19 predicted proteins | sample COGITO_mtgs_1004_4_FD_87187 | JGI IMG/M metagenome (GOLD analysis project Ga0115548, IMG submission 87187) | Pelagic marine microbial communities from North Sea - COGITO_mtgs_100423 | ecosystem: Environmental > Aquatic > Marine > Epipelagic | place: Germany:Helgoland, sampling site Kabeltonne...
CCCCCCGTCAAAGCGTTTCTCGAAGAACAGGGATATGTCGTCAAGTCCGAGGTTGGGGCGGCAGATGTCGTTGCGCTGCGAGGACATGAAACGCCTGTTATCGTCGAGCTGAAACTTGGGTATTCGCTGCCGCTGGTGCATCAATGCGTGGCAAGGCTCGCGGTCAGTGACGATGTTTACATGGCGATTGCGCGAGGTGCCGGGAAACGATTTCAGAAGGCGACAAAAGACATGACGCGGCTGTGTCGTCGCCTCGGTCTTGGGCTCATTACGGTGCGGTTGTTGGATGGATTGGTTGAGGTCCATTGCGATCCTGGGACGTACGTTTCGCGCAAGAACGCCAAGCGGCAGGGGCAGTTGCTGCGAGAATTCGCGCGGCGTCAGGGCGATCCGAATGATGGTGGCCAGACCCGATCGGGGCTGGTTACGGCTTATCGGCAGGATGCTATGAAACTGGCGATCTATCTGTTCGAAGTTGGTGCGAGCAAAGGTGCCGTGGTTGCGCGCGAAACAAATGTTTTGCGCGCCACGACTATGATGCGCGACGATCACTATGGGTGGTTCGAGAAGGTAGAAAAGGGAGTTTATGGCTTAACCCCAAAAGGGGCGAAAGCAGTGGTCGATGCTGGCACTGTATTTGGGGGGTAGGGAATGCAACATGCAATCAGCCCAGTTTGCGGCTGTCGGCTTTAGGTTTCGTACGTCAGTTCGGACAGCAAGGCACAACGAATTGCAACCGCTTGGATGTCTCTGCCGTCCGGCTGTGTACTGTACAGGGGGCCTTGCGTACCGTGCTTGCGCGACAATTTTTGAGATTCAGCGCGCCTGGAAGCTAAGATTAGAAAATTAATTGCTGTTTGCTTTAAAAATTCCGCTTTTGCGGAGCCTAGACCGTTGACTAAACAGCATGGTCTGCCTATTTCCATCTCGTTATCACTCAAGGTGGACGAGTGCTAATGCCCCGCAAAAGGGGCTGGGAAGAAACTTTGAGCCTTAAGGAGCTGCAAAGATGGCATTAAAACCGCTTCATGACCGCGTGCTGGTACGTCGCACGGAAAGCGAAGAAAAAACCTCCGGCGGATTGATTATCCCCGATAGTGCAAAAGAAAAGCCCAGCGAAGGCGAAATCGTGGCCGCAGGCCCCGGCGCCCGCAAAGACAGCGGCGAGCTGATCGAAATGGGCGTAAAAGCCGGCGACAAGGTGCTGTTTGGCAAATGGTCCGGCACAGAAGTCACCATCGACGGCGAGGAGCTGCTGATGATGAAGGAAAGCGACATCATGGGACTCATTGAGTAAGCGGTTTAACGCTTCTCTGATCCTCTCAACGACATTTTCAAAGGAAAAAGAATATGGCTGCTAAGGACGTCAAATTCGACACAGATGCCCGCAATCGCATGCTGGCTGGCGTAAACACTCTCGCCAATGCTGTGAAAGTGACACTGGGCCCCAAAGGCCGCAACGTGGTTCTGGACAAATCGTTCGGTGCCCCGCGCATCACCAAAGACGGTGTTTCGGTCGCCAAGGAAATCGAACTTGAAGACAAGTTTGAAAACATGGGCGCTCAGATGGTCAAAGAAGTGGCCAGCCGCACCAACGACGAAGCGGGTGACGGTACAACAACCGCGACTGTTTTGGCTCAGGCCATCGTCAAAGAAGGCATGAAATCAGTCGCGGCAGGCATGAACCCAATGGACCTTAAGCGCGGTATCGACCTCGCCACAGCATCCGTTGTGGAATCGATCAAAGCGGCCGCACGCCCCGTATCCGATAGCGATGAAGTCGCACAAGTCGGTACGATCTCTGCCAACGGTGAAGCTGAAATCGGTCGTCAAATCGCCGACGCGATGCAAAAAGTCGGCAATGAAGGCGTGATTACTGTTGAAGAGAACAAAGGTCTTGAAACCGAGACTGACGTCGTCGAAGGCATGCAATTCGACCGTGGCTACCTGTCGCCTTACTTTGTGACAAATGCCGACAAAATGACGACTGAACTCGAAGACTGCATGATCCTGCTGCACGAAAAGAAATTGTCTTCGCTGCAGCCCATGGTTCCCTTGTTGGAATCGGTGATCCAATCGCAGAAACCTCTGCTGATCATTGCTGAAGACGTAGAAGGCGAAGCGCTGGCGACCCTCGTGGTCAACAAACTGCGCGGCGGACTGAAAATCGCTGCGGTAAAAGCGCCTGGTTTCGGCGATCGTCGCAAAGCCATGTTGCAAGACATTGCGATCCTGACTGGCGGTCAAGTGATTTCCGAAGACCTCGGCATGAAACTTGAGTCGGTCACAATGGATATGCTGGGCACAGCCAAGCGCATCCAGATCACCAAGGATGAGACCACAGTCATTGATGGTAACGGAGAGAAAGCCGAGATCGAAGCACGCGTTGCCCAGATCCGTGGCCAGATCGAGGAAACCACATCTGACTACGACCGCGAAAAACTGCAAGAGCGTGTGGCCAAACTGGCTGGCGGTGTTGCCGTGATCCGCGTTGGTGGCATGTCCGAAGTGGAAGTCAAAGAGCGCAAAGACCGCGTTGACGATGCCCTGAACGCGACACGCGCCGCTGTTCAGGAAGGTGTTGTTGTGGGCGGTGGTGTTGCTCTGGTTCAGGCGGGCAAATCGCTCGACGATCTAAAAGGCGCAAACTCTGATCAGGATGTCGGCATCAACATCGTGCGCAAGGCCATCGAGGCTCCGCTGCGCCAGATTGCTGAGAACTCCGGCGTTGACGGCTCGGTTGTTGCGGGCAAGATCCGTGAAAGCGACGACAAGAGCTTTGGCTTTAATGCTCAAACTGAGGAATATGGCGACATGTTCAAGTTTGGCGTCATCGATCCGGCCAAAGTCGTGCGGACCGCGCTGCAAGATGCCGCATCTGTTGCTGGCCTGCTGGTCACAACCGAAGCGATGGTTGCTGACAAACCGTCCAAAGACGGCGGTGGCGGCGCACCTGCAATGCCCGACATGGGCGGCATGGGCGGCATGATGTAATTGGACGACTGCCCCTTGCGGGGTGGTCACCTGGCACATCGCCATTCGAAATTACGCAAAGGGCTGCCCGCCGGGTGGCCCTTTGTCGTTAAAATGCAGCCGCTTTCTTATCAGTCTGCCGAGGTGATTAAAAAAAGCACGTTTTGAATGGTTCTTGGCCTTTGGTCCCTTTCAGCATAGTTCAAGCGCATGCGTCTGATCCTGCTGACATCTATTACGATGATAGCTTTTGCTGCCAACTCGCTCTTGAACCGAATGGCTGTTGAAAGTGGCGCTATAGATACGTCCAGTTTTGCGGTGATCCGAGTGCTGTCGGGTGCAATTATGTTGTGCTTGATTGTGACAGTCCAACGCCGCGGTTTGCCTGTGATGGTACCGCGTCGGCTGATGGGCGCGTTCAGCCTTGTGGCTTATATGGTCGGGTTTTCTCTGGCCTATGCCACGCTTGAGGCCGGTCTTGGTGCGCTTATTCTATTTGGAACGGTTCAGGTGGCGATGTTCGGCTGGTCTGCGTGGCGGGGCGAACGCCCATTGCCTCAGCATATCATGGGTGCTGGTATCGCTTTTGGGGGGTTGATGCTGGTGCTCTGGCCGCGCGAGGGTGTTTCGGCTGATATAATTGGCGCGCTGCTAATGGTAGGCGCGGGTCTTGGGTGGGCAGCATACACGCTTGCGGGAAAAGGCGCCCGCGATCCGCTGTCCGAAACAGCCGCGAATTTTGTTGTGGCACTGCCGATTTTGCTTGTCTTTCTGGTGGGGGCTGGGCTTGTCGTCAGCCCAATTGGGGCCGGGCTTGCTATCCTGTCGGGCGCTGTCACATCGGGGCTTGGCTACGCGCTCTGGTATCATATTCTGCCGCAGCTCAAGGGGCAGACGGCCGCAGTGGTGCAACTAAGCGTCCCGATCATCGCAATTCTTGCTGGTGCGCTTTTGTTGGACGAGGCAATAACGCGAGATACCGTTTTGGCGGCCACCTTGGTGCTGGGGGGGATCGCTCTTTCTGTTAGTTCACCAACACCTCAAGCGGATCGTAAGTGATACCGTCCCCGCCAAAGGCCACTTGCGCAAGGCTATCGGGTTTGTGCGGCGTTGTCGCCAATGCGTCACGCGTCAGCCAGCGGCGGTCGGTAACGATGTTTTCGGTGTCGGTCCAGCTGGTGGGGCGATTGCTGTGCTGCTGAACAGTGCAGCGAAAAAACAGATCGATTTGGTGGTAACCGCTGTCTGGGTCGTGGAATTCGTTCACAAGGCAAGGTGCACCTACGGCAATGCTCAGGCCGGTTTCCTCAAACACCTCGCGGGTGAGGTTGTCGGGCAGGCTGCTGCCCACCTCGACGCCACCACCCGGGGCACACATAAGTGGGCTGCGCCCATCGGGCCAAGCATTTACCATCAGCAAACGGCCATCTTCGACAATAATAGCGCGGACGGCGACGCGAGGCGATTTAGGGCGCATGGTGAACCTTTTTGATAATTCCACAACGTTGCCATTCCATAGGCCACCTGATGATACTATCTCAAGTTCCATGAAACGCATTCTGTTTGTTTATATAATACTATTGGCTGGCGCGGGCGCTGTGCGGGCGGATTGTGCAATCTTGTTGCATGGGCTCGCACGCACGGAAACATCGTTTTTGTTGATGGAACAGGCGCTTTTGGCTGATGACTATGGTGTGGTGCGCCCCGGTTACCCATCCACCAAGCAGACCGTGCAGGACCTGGCCGCGGAGGTCATTCCAGACGCAATCTCCAACTGCGGTGACGAAACAGTGCATTTTGTGACGCATTCGATGGGTGGAATCATGGTGCGGCACTGGCTGGCCAGCAACGAGAGGCCCAAAAGTCTGGGGCGGATTGTGATGTTGGCACCGCCCAATCAGGGTAGCGAAGTGGTTGATGTTATTGGCGCATTCGAAGCCTTTGGCTGGTTCAATGGTCCCGCAGGTGGCCAGTTGGGAACCGGGCCAGACAGCCTGCCGCGCCAACTTCCCGCTGTGGATTACCCAGTTGGTGTTATTGCAGGCGAACAATCCCTCAATCCCTATTTCTCGTCTCTGTTGCCGGGAGCGGACGATGGAAAGGTTTCGGTCGCGTCGACGCGTGTGTCAGGGATGGACGATCATATCATCTTGCCGGTTACGCATACATTCATGATGAACAACCCCAATGTAATCCTGCAGGTCATGGCATTTTTGAACACTGGTCAGTTTGATCGCAATCTTGATTGGGTTGAGGAGGTTCTGGATAGACTGGGCTGCCCCGGCGGGCGGTGTATTCGAGGAAACGACGATGCTGGCAATTGATTTTGTCGGGGGCGAAGTGCTGCATCCGAACGGGCTGAGCATGGTGTCTTTGTCTATTGCCGAGGGTGTGATCGTCGATCATCTGGTTGGCCGCACTGTGGATATGTCGGGGTTTCGTGTTCTGCCGGGGATCGTGGATCTGCATGGTGACGGCTTTGAACGCCACGTCGCACCCCGCCGTGGAGCGATGAAACAGATGGCCGAGGGGCTGCGCGCATGCGAAGCTGAGCTGGCCGCCAACGGCATCACAACCGCCGTTTTGGCCCAGTTTGTCAGTTGGGAGGGCGGGCTGCGCAGTCTGGAATTTGCCGAACAGGTGTTCAATGCCATGATCGAGATACGCGGCGATGTGGTGACTGACCTGCGCCCGCAATTGCGCTTTGAGACCCATATGCTTGACCTCTACGGCACTTTGCCAGAGCGTGTCGCCGCCTGGGATGTGGGATATGTGGTGTTCAACGATCACCTGCCGCATGATCGTTTGGCCGAGGGTCGCAAACCGCCGCGACTCACCGGGCAGGCCCTCAAGGCGGGCCGTAATCCGGAGGCGCATTTCCAGATGCTTCTAGATTTGCACGCCCGCTCAAGTGAGGTTGATGGCGCGCTTGCGGGGTTATGTGCGCAGCTGTGCCACGCCGGTGTTCGGATCGGCAGCCATGATGACAACACGTCGGATGCCCGTGCCATTTGGCGTGCGCGGGGGGCGGCGATATCGGAGTTTCCTGAAACGCATGAAGCGGCTGAAGCTGCACGTGCAAATGGGGATTCGATTGTTCTGGGTGCGCCAAACCTCGTGCGGGGCGGATCGCACAAGGGCAATGTTTCGGCGCTTGATCTGGTCATGATGGGCCTTTGCGATGGGTTGGCCTCTGATTACCACTATCCCTCACCGCGCCGCGCTGCACTGATGCTGGCACAAAACGGCGTGCTGGATCTTGCGGGGGCTTGGGCACTTGTCTCTTCTGGCCCTGCGGGGGTTCTGGGCCTGTCGGATCGTGGGCGACTGGCGCCGGGGCTGCGGGCCGATATCGTCATTCTGGATTCATCGGATCGCGTCGCTGCCACCGTGTCTGGTGGACGCGTCAGTTTCATGTCGGGAGATGTGGCAGAACGGTTTGTCGCCGGCTGATCCGCATTTATTTTTGCACGCGGTTTACATGACCCATCTTGCGCCCCGCGCGCGCCTCGGCCTTGCCGTATAGGTGCAGTGCCGCGTTGGGCTCGGTTGCGATTTCTGGTACGCGGTCAACATCATCGCCGATCAGGTTTTCCATCACCACATCTGAATGCCGCTTTCCGTCGCCCAGAGGCCAGCCAGCGATCGCCCGGATATGTTGTTCGAACTGATCCACGGCACAGCCATTTTGTGTCCAGTGGCCGGAATTATGAACACGTGGTGCAATCTCGTTCACAACCAATCCATTCGTCGTCACGAACAACTCGACCCCCATGATACCGACATAATCCAACGCGTTGAGGATGTTGGCGGCTATCAGAATGGCGTCGGTGCGTTGGCTGGCATTCAAGCGCGCTGGGATGGTTGTGCTGTGTAATATCCCATCGCGATGAACATTTTCACCCGGATCGAAACAGGCAACCGACCCATCCGTCCCCCGCGCTGCGATCACCGAAACCTCATGGCTGAAGGCTACAAACCCTTCGATGATTGCGGGTACGTCTTTCATTTCGGAGAAGGCTGTCGCGGCTCCGGTTGCGTCATGTATCCGCGCCTGACCTTTGCCATCATAGCCAAAACGTCGAGTTTTCAGGATGGCTGGAGTACCGATCGTTGAAAGCGCCTTGGCGAGCGCTGGCATGTCGGGCGTATCGGCAAAAGGCGCCGTGGTCAGCCCAAGGCCCCTGAGAAATTCCTTTTCGACAAGGCGATCCTGGCTGACACGCAAAGCTTCGCGGCCCGGGCGGATTGGCGCGAGATGTTCGAGCGCGTCCAGTGTCAGAGTTGGAATATTTTCAAATTCATAGGTGATGACATCGACCGCGCCGGCAAAAGCATGCAGTGCATCCGTGTCCTCGTATGCCGCGGTGGTCACCGCGTGGGCCACATCGCCCGCAGGGGGCAGGGGGGACGGGTCAAAGATGTGCGTTTTGAAGCCCAGCCGTGCGGCTGCAACGGCCAGCATCCGGCCCAGTTGTCCGCCGCCCAAGATCCCGATCGTGGCACCCGGCTGCAAGCGTTCAGTCATCCTGTGGCACCTCAGGGATTGAGGCTGATAGATTTGCTCGCCACTGATCCAGTCGTTTGGCCAGTTCTGGGTCTTGCAGGGCGAGGATAGCTGCGGCCATAAGCCCAGCATTTGCCGCCCCAGCAGCGCCAATCGCCATGGTTGCTACCGGAAAGCCGCGCGGCATCTGCACGATAGAATATAGCGAATCCACCCCTGACAGCGCCTTGGTCTGGACCGGAACGCCAATCACAGGAATACGCGTTTTTGATGCCATCATGCCGGGCAAATGGGCTGCGCCACCTGCACCAGCGATGATCACTGCTAGCCCACGATCAACGGCACTTTTGCTATAAGTCCACAGCCGATCAGGCGTGCGGTGGGCCGATACGATCTGTGCGTCGTAAGAAACGCCCAATGCATCAAGGATTTCAGCGGCTTCACGCATGGTGGGCCAGTCCGATTGGCTGCCCATTATGATGCCGACCTGTGCTGTCATTCTTTTGCGTCCCTTGTAAAGAAGCGCGGAATATAGGGGTTTTGCATCCAAGCGCAATCGTTTCCCGAAGACTGTGAAGCACGTAACTAGCGCGTTACGGTTGAGATGGTTGACGCAACGTCGCCCAATTAGTCTTTGAGTTGTCAATCAAGCGATGATGTCTGGGGTCAATCGATCTTCTATATTGGCGATCATATCCTTGAGGAGCAGTTTCTTTTTCTTGAGCCGCTGAACCGTCAACTGGTCGGCCGTGCCTTTGTCTTGCAAGGCATGAATGGCGTCGTCTAGATCGCGATGCTCGCGGCGAAACACCGCTGGCTCCACGCGCAGAACCTCATCGGTTTTCAAAGAAAGATCGGCAGGGGCGTTCATTGATTTGATTCCAAGCAGTTACAGACCTCATACTATAATCACGTGAATGCGATGCGCCTAGACCTTGTTCCGGACATGGTTTCCACCCATATTGACTTTGTTCGTCGCCGCGCTTGGGGCGAACGCCTGACTGTCGCTTGCATTCAAAGGACGTGTCGAATGACGAAAATGACCTTGGCCTCTTACCCGCATATGCTTGGGTTTGAGCAACTTGAACGGCTATTGGAGCGCACTGCCAAAGGCAGCGAAGGCTATCCGCCGTTCAACATCGAACAGACCTCTGATTATTCCTACCGCATATCGCTGGCCGTTGCCGGTTTTGCGGATGACGATCTGTCGATCACCGTGGAAGACCGCCAGCTCGTCATCCGCGGCCGACAGGCCGAGGACACTGATGGACGCTTGTTTTTGCATCGCGGAATTGCCGCGCGCCAGTTTCAACGCAGTTTTGTGTTAGCGGACGGCGTCGAAGTGGGCGAAGCTGTAATGGAGAACGGCCTGTTGCATGTCGACTTGACCCGCGCCAAGCCCGAAACAGTCGTACAAACAATCAATATACGCAAAGGATAGGTCATGAACACGCCTTACGACTTGAATGCCGATGTGGGCCGCATGGTCTATGTCAAACCGATCTCAGTTGATGCTTTGCCGCGTAAAGTGCGAGATCAGGCTGCTGGTTTGAAAGAGCTATTCGCCGTTATCGATTCTGAGGGCCAGCAGCTGGCGCTGGTCGCTGACCGCAACATGGCGCTCGCGCTGGCGGTTCAAAATGACTATGCGCCGCAGCCATTACACTAAGGCGCGCCCTTTTGTGGTCTTGATAACTCAGTTCAGCGGCGTGACCTTTCACTGTTAAATGAGGCCCATAGATTCCAGCTTGAGCAGCACTTGGTGGGCGCAATTGTCCACTTCGACGTTCTCTGTCTCAACACTCAGTTCGGGGTTTTCCGGAACATTGTAAGGGTCCGAGATCCCGGTGACTTCCTTAACCTTGCCTTCCCGCGCGAGCTTGTAAAGCCCCTTGCGGTCACGGCGTTCGCATTCTTCGATCGACGTCGCCACGTGAATTTCGACAAAGGCACCAAAGGCCTCAACGTCTTCACGCACCGCGCGGCGGGTGGTAGCATATGGTGCAATGGGTGCGCAGATAGCGATCCCGCCGTTCTTGGTGATTTCGGATGCGACATATCCGATTCGGCGAATGTTTAGGTCTCGATGCTCTTTCGAAAAACCCAGCTCGGAGCTGAGGTTTTTTCGCACAATGTCACCATCAAGCAAGGTTACGGGGCGGCCACCCATTTCCATCAGCTTGACCATGAGTGCGTTGGCGATGGTTGATTTACCAGACCCTGAGAAGCCGGTGAAGAAAACGGTAAAGCCCTGCTTGGCCCGTGCAGGCCGCGTGCGGCGCAGTTCGCTGACCACTTCGGGGAAGGAGAACCATTCGGGGATTTCCAAACCCTCTTGCAGACGGCGGCGCAACTCCGTGCCCGAGATGTTCAAGATGGTCACGTCGTCCTTATCCGCGATTTCGTCGGCTGGCTCGTATTGGGCGCGCTCCTGCACATAGACCATGTGCCTGAAGTCAACCATTTCGATGCCCATTTCTTCTTGGTGCTTGCGGAACAGATCCTGGGCGTCGTAGGGGCCATAAAAGTCTTCGCCGGCCGAGTTTTTACCGGGGCCTGCATGATCACGGCCCACGATGAAATGTGTGCATCCGTGATTTTTGCGGATTAAACCATGCCAGACCGCTTCGCGCGGGCCTGCCATGCGCATTGCCAAGTTCAGAAGTGACATGGACGTAGTGGCTGACGGATACTTGTCTAGAACCGCCTCGTAGCAGCGCACGCGGGTAAAGTGATCGACGTCACCAGGCTTGGTTAGGCCCACGACAGGATGGATCAGCAAGTTGGCTTGTGCCTCGCGCGCGGCGCGGAACGTCAGTTCCTGGTGGGCGCGGTGCAGTGGGTTGCGCGTTTGAAAAGCCACGACCTTGCGCCAGCCCATCTTGCGGAAATAGGCGCGCAGCTCATTTGGCGTGTCACGGCTGCCGCGGAAGTCGTAGTGCACAGGTTGTTGGATGCCGGTGATGGGCCCGCCCAAATAGATTTTGCCCGCCTGGTTGTGCAGATAGTTCACGGCTGGGTGCGCGCTGTCGTCGTCGCCAAAGACCATCTTGGCTTCGTGTGCTTTGTTTGGTTCCCACCGGTCGGTAACGGTCATGGTTGCAAGGATCACACCTTCTTGATCACGCAGGGCGATATCCTGACCGATCTCCAATGCTTCGGCGAACTTCTCATTTACGTCCAGCGTGATCGGAATGGGCCACAGGTGGCCATCGGTGGTGCGCATAGTGTCGACGACGCCATTATAATCAGCCTCAGTGAGAAAGCCCTTGAGTGGGCTGAAGCCGCCGTTCATCAACAGTTCCAGATCGCAAATCTGGCGTGGTGTCAGATCCCAGCTGGTCAGGTCTGCGGCTTCGGCCTTGAGCTTTTGTGCGCTATCGTAAGACACGTATAGTTCCGGGATCGGAGCGAGGGTATTTTCCATTAATTTGTTCCTATGCGTGATTGGATTAAATCCGAATGTGGTTCCCGTAAGTTCCGCATAAAGAGCGTCAAATTCTGCGAACTTGCGCGAAAGAAACTGGTCGGTCAGGCGGTTCTTTTCTGCACCGCCGCGGATCGTGAGCGAATATGCATAGCGTTTGCGTTTGTCAGGGTCGCCATTGTCGCCCACAGACACAAAGCCCGCATCAGTCGCTGCGCGCAAAAGTGCGTTGAAGCGACCCAATGACACGCCAATAGCTTGCGCCGTTGCGCGTTGTGAACCTTGCGGGCCCTGATCGAGTTGGCGCAGCAGTCGAAACAGCTGGTCCTCATGCTCTGGGTTGGCCTTAAAGGGTATCATTCACAACTCGTTCAACTATCGTGTTTGTTTACGAGTGGACGGATATGCGGGAAAGTTTGTTCATGCAAGAACAAACTTTTTGTGCGTTATATTTTGCAGTTGGTCATTGATTAGCAAAATGAAATGCGTTGCTGAATTGCCTGAAAAAACTTCTTGATAATGATTTAATACTGAGCGGCAGGCTCTGGTTTTGCTGGGTTGGCCAGTTGATCATGCAACGTCCTTGCGTCTTTTATTGGCAGTGACGACAGTTCCGTATTCCGCCCTCTTAATTCCAGTGACACCATATCATTACGAACGACGTCCAGCCCTGCTGCATGCAACACATCTTTCGACAATATGACCTGAACGCCGAGCGTTTTTGTCTGTCCCTCGAGCCGTGACGCCGTGTTGACCGTGTCGCCAATCAGGGTGCGGGGCGCCAGCCCTGCGGCACCGATCTCGCCCAAGACAACATTGCCGAGGTGTACTCCGATCCCAATGGAAATGGCTGCAGCCCCTTCATTGCCCAGTTTGTCGTTAAATTGAGCCAGCGCCTCGGCGATGCCTTGAACCGCATTTATGGCGGCCTTCGCGGATTGCGCGGGCGTATCGGTTTCAAATACGGCCATCAGCCCGTCTCCGAGGTATTTGTCCACCGTACCGCCCGACCGAATAATGGGGGGGACGATCGCGTCGAAGAAGCGGTTGAGCAAGTGCACAACATCATAGGGCAACTGACCATGCGTGCGAGCGGTAAAGCCGCGCATATCGAGAAACAGAATCGCAAGCTGCGCTTCTTTGCCTTGACTGGCATGTGCTCGCCCACGCTCGCCATCTTGGCTGAATACCCGAAAGATTGTTATCGGAGCGGTTGGGCGCATCTGGCATGCAAGTCGCGCATTTGAAGGTGCTCCGACTGCCGCCAAACTGCGCGCCTCGGCCGTCGAGGGTCGCTGCAGATCGTCAAGACCGTCTTCGACGATCACGCGGCAGGTTGTGCACCGGCCCCGCCCACCACATAACGCCGTGTGCGGCACACCAACGGCCTGAGATGTTTCAAGCAAGGTGCGCGCCCGCGGCGCGCGTACCGTTGGACCGTCGATATACGTGATCCTGACAGGCCTGCGCAGCGTCGCAAGGCCGCGCCGTGCCAATAGGACTGCGGCAAGCGTACCCAGAATGAACCAAATCACCGTATCTGTCTGCTGGTCGATCCTTGCCAGAGTTGCGAAGTCCTGTGTATCGGGAAAACGCCAGGCTTCGAACACAGAAGCGCGGCTGTCGGCGTCTTGCAGTACAACCTTGATTTCCCGTCCCGCATTCACGAACCCGACGGTGGCCAACATTGGCACAAGTACGCCCAGCCCGATCATCCACGGTATTGCGCGTTGCCACCAAGGTGTTATGCGCAGCCACATGTGCAAACCAATGCAGCCGTGGACCCATGTCATGCCCATCAGAGCCACCTGCATCCATCCATTCCAAGTGTCCCAGATCAACGCCGCCAAATAGCCTATGCGGGTCTCGACGCCAAACGCGTCAAACGCGACATAGGTGTAAATTATATGGCTGCTTAGGATCAGGGGAATGGCAATCCCAAAGCCGATTTGGATCGCATCGACCGGTGACATTCGCAGTGTACTGCGCATTACGACTTTAAAAAGTGTCAGAAACAGGTGCGCGATAAGTGCCAGCGCCAATAATGCGGCGCCGATATAACTGCGGGTGATTGCAAGCCGAGCATCCTGAAACGCGTTGGCAAAATCCTGAGAGATCAGGACACCGGCGATGTTCATAAGGTGCAGTGTCACATAGAGCATCAGGACCAAACCAGATCCGATCCTGATGCGCGTTGCCCAGTCTCCGCGCCATAACACGTTTGACATATTGCCTATCTTTACCTTGTGACCAACCGATAAAACCGTGGCGTTTTGCTCAGGTTCAGTCAACCTGCATTTCCAGTGAAGCGATGGCGACTTGCTGGGGCGGCTATGGCACCTCGCACGTTACCCTAGTTTTCCTGACTGTCGCAAAATGATCACTTCGCTACTGCGTTGACGGGCGTGGCGGTGTCGTCCAAGTCGTTTTCTGCAATAAACCGTTCAGCTTCAAGCGCTGCCATGCACCCCATCCCCGCAGATGTAACTGCTTGTCGGTATTTGTGATCTGTAAGGTCACCTGCAGCAAAAACACCTGGCACCGACGTTTCGGTGCTGTCTGGTTTGGTAACAACATAGCCACCCATATGAGTTTCCAGCACATCCTTGACCAACTCGTTTGCAGGCGCGTGGCCTATGGCGACAAACACACCCTTTGCCGGGATATTGGTAATTTCGCCAGTCGTTATGTGCTTGACCTTGACCCCCTCGACACCGAGGGGGCTGTCGCCGCCATAAACCTCTTCCAACTCATGGAACCAAAGCGGGTGGATCTTTGGGTTTTTCATCAGCCGGTCAATCAAGATCTTTTCGGCGCGTAATTCGTCGCGGCGATGAATGAGCGTCACTTTTGATGCAAAATTTGTCAAAAACACAGCTTCTTCTACGGCTGTGTTACCGCCACCTATGACAACAATTTCTTGGCCGCGATAGAAAAACCCGTCACAGGTTGCGCAGGCGCTGACGCCGAAACCTTTGAACTTTTCCTCTGAGGGCAGGCCAAGCCATTTTGCCCGAGCCCCGGTGGCCAGAATAATCGCGTCAGCCACGTATTCGGTGCCGCTGTCTGATTGAGCCACGAAGGGGCGTTTTGAAAAGTCGACTGAAGTAATGATATCACCAATAATTTCGCAACCCATGGCTTTGGCATGATCCTGCATGCGGATCATAAGGTCCGGCCCTTGAACTTCGGTGTCACCGGGCCAGTTTTCCACCTCGGTCGTTGTGGTCAGTTGGCCACCTGGTTCGATGCCCTGAACCAGAATTGGGTTTAGCATTGCACGGCTGGCATAGACGCCGGCGGTGTATCCCGCTGGGCCGGAGCCGATAATAAGAACCTTGGTGCGTTTGGTGTCAGCCATAATAACCCCCGGAGGAAAAGTCGTTTGCAGCAAGGGAGATATAGACGCAGGGCGCGCCCGTTTGAACCCCGATAGTGTGGATTTGCGCTGTATTAGTAGCAAAGTTCGATCTTGTGATTATTTTCAAATATTGCGCAAACGCGAAATATAATTGCGCATGCGTTGGGATCTGTTAAAAGAAGCGGAAATTCAGGGGGTAGGAATGGCGAGTACACGGCTTGATCCGATTGATCGCAAGATCCTTGCAGAACTTCAGGCCGACGGCCGTATGACCAACGTTGAGTTGGCCAAACGCGTTGGCATTTCTGCACCACCCTGTTTACGCCGCGTCAGAACCCTTGAGGAAAATGGATATTTGAAGGGCTATCACGCCGATGTTGACGCATCGGAACTTGGCTTTGAAGTTCAAGTCTTTGCCAATGTGGGCTTGGCCAGCCAAGCCGAAGTAGACCTGAGCGCTTTTGAAAATCGCTGTAGGGCTTGGCCGTTGTACGCGAGTGCCACATGCTTAATGGTGAGGTCGATTTTATCCTGAAATGCGTGGCACCGGATCTGTCGAGCTTCCAAAGCTTTTTGACGGGTGAATTACTGACCACGCCAAACGTTGCGTCGGTCAAGACATCGCTGGTCATTCGTCAGGCCAAGGATGCGCCCGGTGTGCCGTTCGATGTGTTGGAAGAACGCCTGAGCAAGCAGGCGTGACACGTTCAAACGGAACTCTATTTCCAGGCGAAGCAACACTTTCCACAACTCGTAACGCAATCGGCGCACCGTAAGGGTGCGCCGCAGTGTAATTTTGAGCGGAACATGGCCGCTTTGACCATGAATGCCGCAATGGCAAAAGACTTAGCCGGTTTTTGCCAGCTTAATTTTTGCGGTCCGCTTTTGAATAAATGCCGCGCGGTGTTTGCCGCGTGTCCAGGGCATTCGAATATCGTTTGTGCTGGCCGTCTGTGTGACCGACTGTACGAAGCGTGGGTTTTTCATCATTTGTCTGTTCTCGTTACTGTACTCGGGCCACTGGCCCTTCTGAAGACATGTATGACGGTGCTTTTGGGCAGATTTTAGGCGATTTAAAAAAGAACTGAACGATCGTGCTTTATAAAAAATGCAAATGTGACGTCAGCTTTTGCCTGTCTTTTAGGCTGTTGCGGCGTTCTGCTGGTGCGAGGACTTGCAAATGGGGCGTTACCGTGGCGCGTTTGGCCACAATGTTATCCAAATTACAGGGTGATCGTTGCGATCAGTCGTCCGTAATCGGGATCTTTATTGTGCACCGAACGCCGATAGGAATAGAAGCGATCAGAGTCACAATAGGTGCAGTTGCGGGTCCATTCAGCCAAAGCTATCCCCGCATTGCGCAGACGTTCTAGCCCGTAACCAGGCAGGTCAAAGTGCACACGGTCCCCAGCGCCGCCAATAAAGAATCGCGAGTTTTGAGGATCTTCATCCAAAAATAGCTCGAGAAATTCTGGGCCAACCTCATAGGCGCGTTGGCTGATCGTTGGCCCTATGACTGCGTGAATGCGGTCACGCGTGGCGCCTTGATCTACCATAGCATCAATGGTCGCTTCCAAAATTCCGGCTTGCGCGCCCTTCCATCCCGCATGAGCGGCGCCGATCACACCGGCTTGGGCATCGGCGAAAAGCACAGGCTGGCAATCTGCCGTCAAAACGGACAGAGCGAGGCCGGGTGTGCGCGTGACCAGCCCATCGGCTTTTGGTTTGTTGGTATATGGGTGGTTAACATGCAACACATTTGCAGAGTGGATTTGATGGACGCCGAGCAAATGATCATGTGCCACGCCCATGGCTTCGGCGACGCGGGACCGATTTATAGCGACAACTTCTGTCTGATCCGAGCTTCCAGTGCCGCAATTTAGCCCTGCAAACACACCCGAAGACGCACCACCGGCCCGCGTAAAAAAGCCGTGGCGAACCGGTGCAAGCGCATCCGCTGTCAGAATTTCCAATGTCATTTTGTCAGTCCGGGTGGTGGGGCAGATGCAGCTGGGAACAAACCCAGCACTTTGAACAGATTTCCCATTTCTTTCGGATGCGTCAAGCGCCGATGTGCCGCAACATGCGCTTCAAGAGCGTGTCCGCCAAGCTTCTTGGCCAATTGCTGCGCGCGCGGTGTAATACCAAGCCGTTCGAGAAATACTCCCTGGGGCGTGACCCGCGCATAAGCGGCTGGGGCGGCGGATTGTGCCAGCGTTTCGAAATCGACATGGGCGGTCAGGTCAGCCTCGCCAGGCCGTTCCAGTGGATCGGTGCTGGCATGGTTTACAACGGCTTGTAATGTATCGCCCAGGCTGCGCCAGTCGCCATAGTCTATGATCAGCGCCGCGCCGCCTTGGGACGCAATGCGTTGGCCAATCGTGCCGATGATCTGGCATGCGGGCGCACAGGTTTCAACGATATCGCCGGTTTTTGTATCGTCCAGCCGGTGTGCCAGATGGGTTTGCGGCGCCGCTGGCCCAAGGCCGAAGGCCAGAGCATTCTCGGCAAGACCGATGCAACGCTCGCGCCAACCGGTGCTGTCTCTCTGAAATTGACGGACGGGCAGGGCGTCAAAGAATTCGTTGGCCACCAACCAGAGTGGTCCATTTGGTATCTTGTGAACAGAGTCTACCCATGTGACCTCATGTCCCGCGAGCGTCTTGGCCTGTTCTGACTGTAACAGCGGCGAGGCTTCGACCAAAATGATCCGCGCAGCCGCATGAAAACCGGGCACCGTGTGCGCGGCGCGCAGGACATCAGCCATCAGGGTGCCGCGTCCGGGGCCAAGTTCAACCAGATTAAAAGGGGAAGGCGCGCCCTGATCCAACCAGCTTTGGGCAACGCTTAGTCCGACAAGTTCGCCAAACATCTGGCTGATCTCGGGCGCGGTGACGAAATCGCCTTTGCGTCCCAGTGGGCTGCGCGACGTGTAGTAGCCTTTGGTCGGGTGCAGCAATGCCTCTTCCATGAAGGCGGCAACGGTGATTGGACCCTCTGCACGAATGCGTGCGATCAGATCGTCACGCAGGCTCATGGCGAAACTGGGCCCCGCCAACGCGCCCGCATAATCAACCAAAGCCCCAGAACAATCATCGGCAGCGAAAGCAATTGCCCCATCGTCAAACCATAGCCGGTTACATGCCACGCAAGTCCAAGTGGGTTGTTCTCAGAGATGAATTGCGCATCCGGTTGACGCACGAACTCGACCACAAAGCGCGCAAG
>Ga0115548_1000831_pt1 | contig 17397 bp, 14 predicted proteins | sample COGITO_mtgs_1004_4_FD_87187 | JGI IMG/M metagenome (GOLD analysis project Ga0115548, IMG submission 87187) | Pelagic marine microbial communities from North Sea - COGITO_mtgs_100423 | ecosystem: Environmental > Aquatic > Marine > Epipelagic | place: Germany:Helgoland, sampling site Kabeltonne...
GACGATGATATTACTGGGCATTTGAATGGACCTGTCTGCCACACAGGTTTCCAAAGATTGAATTAGGTTCGTATTTTTTATTAATCATCTGCGCTTGTATTAGTTGTGTTTCGCTCTGATAACACTGCTTTCTAAATCATTCTTAAAAATATTTTACAATAAATAGAGAGGCACCATGACTACCATTAAATCACTTCAAAACTTACGAGGACGGCGCGTTTTATTAACGGGAGCAGCCGGTCGTCTTGGATTGGTAATGGCAGATACGTTAGCCGAGTTGGGCGCAGATTTAATTCTCGTTGATATGCCAGGGACAGACTTCTCTGCGATTGAAAAGGGATTGTTTGAACGGTGGAGTGTTAATACTGAGTCATATGGATGTGATCTCGAATTAGAGGATGACCGAGCTCTATTAGGGGATACTGTAAAAACTAAATATAAAAGTCTTAATTGTTTAATAAATAATGCTGCATTCGTTGGTAGCGCTGATTTGTCAGGATGGGCGGAACCCTTTGAAAAACAATCGCTTGCAACTTGGCGGCGGGCGTTTGAGGTTAATTTAACTTCAGCGTTTCATTTAAGCCAGATATTTACGCCTCTTCTTCGTGCGGGTGCGGGCGGAAATATTCTAAATATAACCTCCATATATGGGGAGTATGGTCCTGATTGGCGAATGTATGAAGGCAGTTCTATGGGTAATCCTGCGGCATACGGAACCTCCAAAGGGGGGCTAGCTCAGCTAACTCGTTGGCTATCTACTACATTAGCCCCAGATATAAGAGCTAATGCAATTTCTCCTGGAGGAATCTTCAGGAATCAAAACAAGCAATTTCTGAAGAGTTATGAAGCTCGAACCCCCATGCAGCGTATGGCCACGGAGGATGATTTTCGTGGTGCCTTAGCTTTTTTGGCAACTGATATGTCAAATTATGTCACGGGCCAAGTGCTGCGCGTAGACGGAGGTTGGGGCGTTTGGTAATAAAGTCCTCAGTGTCCATAGAAAATTGTATCGAGAAAGCGTTTATAGATAGTTAAAATGCGGCCTATTTTAAAATTATTAAGGAAAAGCACTGATTATGGTGAACATAGTATTGGTTGGCGCAGGTAAGTTAGGAAGTAGGCATTTACAGGCTTTATCCCAAATCGAAATAATGGGGACCAATTTATTTGTAATTGACCCTAGTTCAGAGGCAAGAAGTATTGCTGAGAATCGATTTCATGAGATGCCTTCCAATTCCGCTATTGCTTCAGTTACGTACCTGGAAAGTATCGGTAATCTTAAAATAAGCGACATCGAATTGGTAGTAGTTGCTACTACCTCCGATTACAGACGATCAGTCATCAGCGATTTATGTGCATCGTTTAATGTAAAAAGTATGATTCTTGAAAAGTTTCTATTTCAAGATAAAAAAAGTTTCGCCGAAGTAGGTAAGATATTGCAACAACATGGTATTAAAACTTGGGTTAACCTGCCGAGACGGCAGTGGTCTTTTTATCAAGATCTTAAAATGAAGCTGTCAGATCAAAAAATATTCCAGGTCGATGTGGTCGGGACAAAATGGAGCATGGCAACAAGTGCAATACACTTTATCGATTTAATATCATTTCTCACGGATGATATAAAGTATGAGATTGTAAACCTTGATTTTGGTGATAGCTATGTACCTGCTTACTCCGTAATTACTGGTCCCAGAGAAAGTAAATACGTAGAGTTTTTTGGTTCCATGCATGGACGATTTTCATTCGGTGTATATTTTAACTTCACTTGTCTAGAGAGCGAAATGCCGTTGTCAGTTATATTGACAACAAGCGAGGGAACGATAACTATTTATGAAGAATTGGGTCAGTGCTTCGTTAATGTGAGCGATGGAATTAATGTTGTAACATCAGAGCTCGGTGTTATTGCGCCCTATCAAAGTGAGCTAACAAACAAGGTAGCTGAAGATATTATTAATAACGGCGAATGCGGTTTAACGCCTTATGAGGAATCAGCGAGACTACATCTTCCACTGCTGACATCTTATTTAAAATATCTAGGTAAAATTAATCCTGAATTCAGTGATTTATGTCCAGTTACCTAAGTAGAAAGGAATAGAAATGAGTTTGAGAGATAGAGTTTTAGTGATTGGTAGTGGTGGGATGGCTTTTGAGTACTTAAAAGTACTTAAATCACTAGGGAAGTTCGCGGTAGTAGTAGGGAGGGGGGTCCAGAATATTGACCAATTGAAGGCTTCTTTCCCAGATTATGAATATCATTCGGGCGGTCTTGAAAAATACTTAAAGGGTGATTTCGATCTACCTGAATTTGCTATTAATTGCGTAAATATTGAGTGTCTTGGCGAAACTTCTTGCCAGTTATTAACCTACGGAGTTAAGTATTTATTAGTAGAAAAACCTGGAGATTTGACAGAATTGGGGTTGACTAAAGTTCGTGATCTTGCGCTTTTCAATGGTGCTAAAGTGTTAATTGCTTACAATAGAAGGGCTTATTCGTCGATCAGGCAGCTGATCAAAGAGTCAGAAAAAGACGGCGGTATCACTAGTATCCATTTTGAATTTACTGAGTGGGCTCATACGTTTGGGCCGGATACACACGGTGCACTGGCCTTGAAGAATTGGGTATTGTCTAATTCGTCTCACGTTATTGATACAGTATTTTATTTAATTGGTGACCCTAAAAACCTTTCATCAAGTGTTTTAGGGCTGAATGAAATTGAATGGCATCCGGCTGGGTCAGTTTTTATTGGCTCTGGGGTCAGCGCGAAGAACATTCCGTTTAGTTATCACGCTAACTGGAATGCACCAGGACGATGGGCTATCGAGGTTATGACTGACAGACGTAGGTTTTATCTTAAACCTATGGAAAAATTGTCTGAGCAGCAACTTGGTTCTATAGCTGTTACCGACATACCGCTTACTGACACATTGGATATAGATTTTAAACCCGGTCTTTACCATCAAACTGAAGATTTTTTAAATCTGGATTTGCAGAATCTACAAAGTATTCAAGATCAATTGACTGCAATGGCGCACTATAAGGAAATTGCGGGATATTAATCGACGTTTTGGGCTTGTAATGAACTAACTGGAACATAATTGAAGGATCATTGATCCAGAAAACTACCAAATTACATGAAAATTACGTTTATTAGCTACGATTTAAAGGGATATATCGATGCTTTATAGATCAGAGCTAAAATTTCAAATTTTGCACTTAGGCTTAATCCTATTTTGTCTACCAATGGCGTTTCCATCGCTTGAAACTACATTCATCGTAATTCAGTTTGGTTTGGTCTTCCCGCTTTACCTTTTTTTAAGCTTGTACGCCACGAGTGCCTATGCGCTCTGCCTAATGTGCGTCTACGTATTGTTGTTAGTTCTGGTGCCGATGGGTATGCCTGGAAGTATAATAGGCTGGATGACTATGCTCTGCGCGGGATATTTTTTTGGAGTGTCATTGATCAAAGAAGAATTGGTTACTTTAGGAAATATAAAACCATTTCTTTATCTAACACTATTTTCGTGTCTGTGGATAATTTTACAAAATCACAGGAATGGTTTTAGTCAGGAGCTGTTATCTAATTATTTTCAGGCCTCAAGCATAAATACCGTACCATTATTGATGGTTTGCTCTGTCAATCTGTATTGCGCGATTTACTATTATACAGGCTGTATCGTCCAAAATAGAGACGATACGGTTATTAATAAATACAAGCTGCTGTACGCTTTACTCCTTGTCGCTATTTTGACTACTGTGCTGTTTGGTTTTAGGAGTGGTTCCTTGTTATTTGTGTTGGTCCCATTAATAGTATGGGAGTCCTTAAAGATTCGTCGCAAAGTTATAAGAAATATAGTTCTGTTCCTTTTCGTAGGGTTGGGTTTTCTTAGCATCAATAATATTTATAATTTAGTGGCCAATTTTTTTCTCCCTGGAAGATCTGAAATAGTCTCTTTAGTGGGAGACTTATCTGAAGACACTTTGCGTTATGACCGTATTGGCGAATTCTGGTCAGTAGCTGGCCTATCCAAACTTGATTTTGATGTTTGGTCATCTCACTTTAGTGTTTCAGCCATGTCGGACTTCACTGCAAGTCTCTTTCCGCTGTCACTATTGTTTTTTATTCCTGCTCTATCTATGTTAAAACTAATTGGGTATTTGAATTCAGCGGCTCGACTGCCAGCATTGATAATAATGGTCTCAACTTTGTCTTCTTTATTGATTTCTATCTTGCAACCTGACTTCTACTCCATGTTTACTTTTTTTGCTATTACCTCAATGGTTTTTTTTGGAGAGAAAAGAGGGGTTCCTTTGCAACATCAGCTGAAATCCATTAAATAAGTGACTCGCCATATGCAAATTCTGAGCAAAATTTCTAAGCAAGTTCGAGCTTTATATTTCAGTATAAGGAACACATATAATATCGTTTGGTCGTTTAGAGGTATATTTGTCGCCTTATCTGGTTTACTAAGAAAACTCCCTGACGATGTTGATTATTTGTTTATTTGTCATGATGTTCATCGGCATTCTAAGGTTGATGGTAAGGCATATGCACCGTTACTCGATCCTATAGTAGCCGAATTAAGTACATTCGGAAGATGTTTGACGCTTGCCGCACCGTTTTCGAGTTTGTATGGAGCGCAGTGTTTTGGTGATGTAAGGAATTATAACTTTATAGTTCTGCATGCAATTATTAAAAGAGCTATATTTAATCGCTCGCTTAAACTGTTAACTATAGAGCATGACCCACTAATCAAAGCATATGCAAATATGCTGTCAATGATCGGACCTAAGATTATCATAGGAATCCAGCCATCTATTGAATTATGTGTCGCGGCAAAGCAACAGGATATTACAGTTTATGATATGCAACACGGTGTGATCTCTGATGTCAATTATTATGCAGAAGCAAAAAGGAGAGATTTTGGTCAGGCAGGGTGGCCTGACTTCGTGTTGTGTTGGGATGAGCCTAGTGCATTTAGGCTAACAAAAATTTCGAAAGGGAATGTCGATTTTTTAGTGCTTGGAAATCCTGGGTATCACTCTAAATCTGGTGTGAGATTTCAAGCTGAATTCGACAAACAGATTGAAATAGTGCAGAAAAAAAGGGAAGTTGGAACGCTTAGGATGGATGTTTTGGTAACGCTCACTTATCAAGATTATGGAGACCGATTATCGTATCTTGAGAAATTCAATGATAAATGTTTTGTAGAGATGGGAATTCCCAGTGAATTGGTTGATTTGATTAATAATAATACTGATATTTTCTGGCGTATTCGTCTGCATCCTACTCAGATCAAATTCAGCCTGGGAAAAGTACATGGCTATCTGAAGAAAAAATTTAATGGAGCACAAAATATTGATTGGATAAATTTTAGTGATTGTCCATTAGCACTTTCTCTAACGGGATGTTCGGGCCATATAACTGTAGATTCTGCGGTGGCTATCGATGCCGCCCATAATTCCGTGCCGACGCTGCTGGTTGGATGTGAGGGTTGGTCAAATAAAGACAAAGTCCTTACTTATTTTCAAGAATATATAACTAGCGGAATTATGAGATTTTCCGAATCAAACGAATTAAACAATTTCAGTTTAGAATTTTTTGACGATCATGATATCACATCAAGAAAACCCTCGAAGCTCGCAGCTGAAATGGCATTTACAGGATTTATAGAAAATTTAAAGTCGCAGGTACTAAAACTATGAATAAGATGGTTCTTAGTACTCTGGTTTATGGTCTGTCGGGATCAATGGTCGCTTTAGTCCCATTTTTATTACTTCCCTTTATGACTCGATCGCTGTCTCAGGAAGAATACGGGCTAGCTGTTTTCTTTAGTGCATTCGTAGCGATGCTACTTCCCTTTATGGGCTTTGGAGCAACAAATGCAATCGGCGTACGTTATTTTCAAATGCCTGCTAAAAGTTTTAGCAGTTATCTTTGGTCATGTAATGCTGCTTTGCCTCTCAGTGTGCTGTTAGCTTGCATTATTGTCTGGTTTGTCAGCCCAAATATAGCAAGCTTACACCTGATTCCTATTAATTGGATTTTTATGGGCGTGCTTATTGCAGGGCTTTGGGGTGTTTCTCAGGCTTGTGGTACTTTACTAATTGCTAAAAAAATGCCAAACGAGTACCTGGTCATTAACGCTACCATTGGAGTTACTACGATTGCGGTTACTTTTATCTCTATTAAATATTTTGGTTTTTCTTGGACTGGATTTGCGTGGGCTCTTTTTTCAGCTCATCTGCTTGCTGCCATTTTATCACTAACTATACTGATTTTTGGGCATAGTATTTCCAGTATAAATCTAGAGTACTTTTCTGATGGTATTAAATTTGGCTCGCCAATAATGCTGCATTCTTTGTCGATGTCTCTCATATCCTTTTTCGATAGGATGGTTATTGCTAAATTCCTTGACGCTGAAGAGTTGGCGAAGTATGCAGTAGCCTTCCAACTTGGTATCGTTATAAGTTTTATAGCTCAGGCATTCAATAAAGCCTTTGTTCCTTGGCTATATGAGAATCTAAAATCCGGTTCTGCGGCAGCGAAGCTTAGTGTTGTAAGAGGGACCTACCTTATTTTTTTAGCAATTATAGTGGTGACTGGAGTGTTCTGCTTAGCTCTTGAGTCTCTGATTTTTTACATTGCTGGCGCTGAATACCTAGAGGTCTATCCAATGGCAGTGATTATTGCATTTGCTGGCGCTTTCAATGCAGCCTACTTGATGGTCGTCAACTACATTTTTTATGCAGGAAAAACATTCATCCTCGGTTTAGTCTCGGCATCAGTTGCGATATTGTTTATCGTAACAAGTATTTTTTTGACTCCTAACTTTGGATTAGTGGGGACTTCTGCAGCGTTTCTGATTGCAAATGCTACGCTCTTTATAGCTATCTGGCTTGTTGCCTCTCGATGCTATGCAATGCCGTGGTTCTCAGTGAAGCTCTTTAAATAATGGATGCTTTGGAGTATTTCTAGTTCTACCGATTCAGTTAATTCTGGATGATAAATTAATTACCGTAAACTTTACAAAAAACATATATCTTGACTTTAAACAATATTGGAGTAAGAAATGAATAGCGCAGAAATGAGCGATAACTTTAGAGAGCACGGCTTCGTAACGGATCAGGTTTTTAGTAAGGAGGATTTAAGTGATTTCGTGCTAACTTTTAAAGAGTTGCTTGACATGCAGCTCAGAAAGTTAAGTATTGAAAGATGTGATGATATTAATAAAGCCGCCGTAGCTCTGAGTAATCGCAGCAGCCAAGCTCTTAGTGAAGTGCTGATGATGGCTAGACACACATCAGCCGGCCACAAGTTGTCAAGCAGTGAAATTTTGAGAGCTAGCAGCCATCGTTTATTATCTCATCAGAGCAAGATATCCGAAAAAGCTCTTATGATCTCCGGTCCTAGTTTCTTTGTTAACATACCTGATAATAATGCAAGAAAATATACATGGCATGCAGAACAAAATTGGTACCCTAAACGAAGAAATTTTTTAAATGTCTGGTGTCCAATTTTGTTGGATCGTATTGAGGATAACTCAATGATGGTAATGTCTGGGTCGCATAAAAAAGACTGGATTTACTTTTCAGAATATACAGGGTATGACGGAGTAATGGATCCGTCTGCCAACGTCCAATATGAAATACCTACATCTTTTTTGACGGCTTACAAGGCAGTTACACCAAAGGTTCGTGCAGGGGAGGGTCTATTTTTTGATGGAAAGCTTGTCCATAGAAGTATTAATAATAGTTCGAAGAATGTTCTTTTTACTATGGTTTTTCGTGTTTTCGATTATTCAGAGGATTTAACCTTAGCTTCTAATTGGGCAGATATACCATATAACAGGAAGTCAATCAGTGTTCCTGAAATAAATGTAAACCCATGAGTGCCTATCCTAAGGAACAGGGACACAGCAGTTAAAAGTGCTTTTGATGTTCATGCTATAGGATACAGCTGCTGGAATAGTCGATAATATAATTCTATTGTAAAATCACTTTTCTTGGAAAAGGGCAATAGTATTTTCGATGGGTAATGACTACACGCCGAGTTATGAAAGATCTACCGTCAAGACAAATCTTTTTATTAAAAATGACGTGTTGGTTCCAACTGATACAAGACGGCTTTTGGGTAAAATTTATAGCAACTCTCTTACTACAATACGTATATTCAGGCGAAAGATATTCTCGTTGGATATTTTGAAATAAAGGGAAAAGAGAGATCGAGACTTATTGCCTCCTCTCATAACGAAAAAGACTGGATGGATTGCAAGAGCCTTCCAAAACTTTACAATGTAGGTTCTCCTCTTGTACAAGATTATTTATCCCTTTCGAAACATGAGAAATGTTGGTCTAGAAGTATCCAAACAAGCGTTAAATTGAATCTAGATCTGCTAAATGAAGCCGCTGAAATAGCGGTATCGCAAGGTGCTAGTTTTAAAGTGGCTCTGATTCCAGCTGGATGGGCGTTCACCCAGCAAAATGCTCTTGGTCGAAGACATCCGCTTTAGAATATTTCAGAGGATGTTGTAGTTAGTCAAATAGGGTTAAGTGCTAAATTAGCAAGAGAAGGATTTGATCTTTTGGATCTAGAGGAGCTGTTGAGAGACTACGCGGTGAATGGAAAGAATTATTTATATTGTTCCGCTGGCGGACATTTTACTAAAAACACAGATAGTATATTAGGCAATCATTTAATTAGCATCTTAAATTAAGGGCTTTTTTTGGGTAAGTTATGCCACATATATGGCTTTAAATGTTGCAAAATGGTCGGCCACCATGATGCGATGATTGAGTATTTGAGGGTAGCAGACGTTGTTACTATGGTCGGTTGAAAGCCAGAATATAAGTTTAATGAACTAAAAGAAATAGAAAGGATAATATTAATGTGTGGGATTTTTGGGGTTTACTCTGCAGCGGGCGGAAATTTGGATGACTTTAGGCGCTTAGCGCTACTTAGCAAACGACGCGGTAATGACTCAAGCGGATTGGTTTACATTGGAGAAAATAAGTACTCTATAGCTCGAGCCGACTATGCCGTTGATAGGTTGATTGCTCAGTCTAATTTAGGCAATTATCGGCTTATGGCGGGACACACTAGGTTAATTACTGATGGTGAGTCAGACAATCAACCTGTTGTTCGTGATGGTGTCATAGTTTTGCATAATGGAATTATAGTAAATCCTGATGACTACTGGAAAGAGTCATTATTGCATCGGGAATATGAGATTGACACTGAGGTAATACTCGCTCTTACACTGGATCATATTCGAGAGTCGGCACCTTTAGAAGAGCTATACCAGCGGATACTAGATAACTGTAATGGGTCTTTTTCGTGTGCCATTTTAATGCCTAACTTAGGGAAGATGGTATTGCTGTCTAACACTGGAAGTCTTTATATGGGCGAGAAAAACGGGTGCTCATACTTTGCCTCTGAACGCTCATTTCTCACCTCCCTCAAAGTTAGTTCAATTACACAATGTTTGGGGTTTAAAGTCTTAGACGTTCCAATTTCGAATGAAGATTTTGGGTTAGTTGAGCATAACGTCAATAGAGACAGTCTGATTCCATCGTTATCCAAAGCATCAACTGAGTCTAAGAACTTATTATTTCCTGAGCCTAATTTCAGGCGTTGCTCTAAATGTATACTCCCTGAAACGATGCCATTTATTCGTTTTGATGCAAGTGGAGAGTGTAATTATTGTGCTAATTATACTTTAAAGAATACGCCTAAGCCCAAAGCTGATTTGGAGAACTTGTTTGAACGATACAAATCAATCTCAGGGAAAAAGGTAATTGTTCCTTTTTCTGGGGGTCGTGACAGTAGCTATGGGCTTGCCCTAATTAAAAAAGAGTTTGGGATGGAACCTATTACAATGACTTATGACTGGGGAATGGTCACTGATTTAGCAAGGCGGAATATTAGTCGAATGTGCGCTAATTTAGGTGTTGAGAATATTTTGATTGCGGATAATATACAAAAGAAACGTAGGAATATTAAATTAAACCTAAAAGCTTGGCTCGCAAAGCCCGACCTCGGGATGATAAATATTTTGATGGCGGGAGATAAACATTTTTTCAGACATATCCAAACAGTTAGACATGAAACCGACATTTCACTTAACGTATGGGGCATGAATCCTTTGGAAGTTACCCACTTTAAGGCCGGGTTCTTAGGTTTTGCACCCGACTTTGCGATGGACCAGGTGTTTAATACAGGGTTCAGCGGGCAGGTGCGATATCAGGGGCTGCGTGCCAAAGCGATGCTCAAAAACCCTAGGTATCTTAATCGGTCTTTGTGGGACACTTTGTCTGGAGAATACTATAGAAGCGTCAAGGAGCAGACAGATTTTTATAACCTATTTGATTATTGGCCATGGGATGAGGTCGAGGTAGATAATACCCTTGATAGTTATAATTGGGAACGAGCTGAGGATACTAAATCTACTTGGCGGATCGGAGATGGAACAGCCGCTTTTTATAATTATGTTTATTACACCATGGCTGGCTTCACGGAATACGATACTTTTCGGAGTAATCAAATAAGGGAAGGTCAGCTGTCTCGTGAACAGGCACTGCTGCTAGTTGCAGAAGAGAATCAGCCCCGCTATCAAAATATTAAGTGGTATCTGGATGCCTTGGATATGGACTTTGATACGGTAATAAAAACTATTAATAGAGCACCTAGGAAATATCAAGTTGAGTGATTCAGATAAAAAATCGGTATGGTTTATTTCAAAATATTGTCGGTTGCCATCGAGTGCAGTCACTTACAGCGATAACTTCCAGGTAAAGGGCGCGCATCCCGCGAGGGGGTTTTCTATCTTGAGGGCTTTATCCAAAAGTGATTATGATTGCACCTTATTTCATGCAAGGCATGGACTTAAGTCTTTGGATGGTGAGCGCATCATCTCTAGGGAGGTCTTCAACGTTGACGGTGTGAGAGTAGTATCATTAAGCATTCTTCCTTACATAAAAGTACAGTCTTTAGCAAGGATCTTGGGATGGATTCATTTTGAAGTAAAACTGTTTTTTATGAAAACGAACGATCTTCCCCCACCTGATTATATAGTGGCCTCTAGTCTTTCCCTACTTAGTATTTTAAACGGACTAATCCTTCGGTGGAGATTCAAAAGTAAATTAGTTTTTGAGGTTCGTGATGTATGGCCTTTGGTACTGATTGAAAATGGTGGTTATCATCGTTGCAACCCTTTTGTTCTTGCTCTCAGGCTTGTCGAGTGGATGGGATATAAGTACTCCGATCAGATTGTCGCAACTATGCCGAACTTGGCTCCGCACGTTAACAAAGTACTTGGATATTCGCGGAAAGTGCATTGCATTCCTATGGGTATTAGCGATGAACTGCTTAATGAAAAAAAGATTCCTCTTCCGAGTGATCTTGAGAGTCAATTCTCTGAGAATAAATTTATTGTTACTTATGTTGGTTCTATTGGCGTGGATAATGCCTTAGATGTGTTCTTTGAGACTGTTCGTTTATTGCAAGATAATCCACAAGTTGTATTTAGAGTATTTGGTAAGGGCGACTTGCTTACGAGATATATGGCGGAATGCTCAGATTTGGATAATATTTTTTTCGGTGGTGCGATCCCGGCTGGGATGGTTCAGTCAGTTTTGGAGCGGAGCTCTTTATTATACTTTGCGACTCACCCGTCTGTCGTTTTGGAGTATGGGCAGTCTCTCAATAAAATAATCGACTACATGTATTCTGGGCGACCTATTGTAGCTTCTCATTCGGGGTATCAGTCAATGTTAAATGAGGCACATTGCGGTTATTTTATTCCTGCAAATGACGCAGATGCGCTCAGTAAAACACTGTATGACTTGTCGAATTTATCTCACTTAGAGCTTAGCGAGATTGGTTCTCGTGGCCGTGACTGGCTATTTGAAAACCGGCGTTATGAGACCTTAGCTACACACTATGATGAGCTTTTTAATAGTTAAAAATAGACGCTGAAGGTTGTATTATTAACTAGTTACCAGAGATTACTAATATTATGAAAAATATAGACCGCTTAATAACGGAAACAATTAGTGTAGCAAAAGGTATCTATGGCGATGACTTTATTCCGTTACATCGTCCAATTTTTGAGGGTAATGAACGCAAATATTTAGTTGATTGTATAGATTCGAACTTTGTATCGTCTGTTGGAATAAAAGTTGCGGAGTTTGAGAGTCAAATTGCGGAGTTTACTAAAACAAAATATGCAGTAGCAACGGTGAATGGGACTTCGGCATTGCATGTGGCACTTGAGGTTATAGGTGTTGTAAGAGACGATGAGGTGCTAACGCAAGCCGTTACGTTTATTGCCACTTGCAATGCACTAAGTTATGCAGGCGCCTATCCAGTATTTGTTGACGTAGATAAAGATACGCTTGGCATGAGTCCTAAAGCACTCGAGATTTTCCTTCAAGCAAATGCCGAGAAACGGAACGGAGCTTGCTATAACAAGTCAACTAAAAGAAGAATTTCTGCATGTGTCCCAATGCATACCTTCGGATTTCCCTGTCAAATCGAAGAAATTGCGAACATTTGTAGCGAATGGGGGATTGCGCTAATAGAAGATTGTGCCGAATCTCTTGGTAGCTACTGTGGAAAGTCTCATACCGGGACATTTGGGCAGCTTGGGATACTTAGCTTCAATGGCAACAAGCTTATTACAACGGGGGGTGGTGGGATGATTTTCACAGACAACGAAGAGTTGGCAAAACGTGCCAAGCATAAAACGACGACTTCAAAAATACCCCATGCTTATGAGTTTGTTCATGACGAAATTGGGTATAACTATCGAATGCCAAATTTAAATGCTGCTTTAGGCTGTGCTCAAATGGAGCGCTTACCCGAGATTCTCAATATCAAAAGGGATGTGGCGGTGCAATGGAACAAACTTTATGATGGTCATAGCGCCAATATTGTTGTACCAGGGGAGAATAATATTGCTAATAATTGGTTAAATACAATTATCCTAGATTCTAAGTCTGACCGTGATAACTTTCTCGAAAAAACCAATGCTAATGGCGTAATGACTAGGCCTATATGGACTCTAATGTCGAAGCTTGATATGTTTAAAAATTGTCAATGTGGTGATCTTACAAATTCTCTTTGGCTGGAAGATCGCGTTGTTAACGTTCCGTCGAGCGTTCCCGACGGAAAACTTAAAACACTTAGAGATTAATCTATATATGAATATTTTAAATTTAATTGGACGTCAACATCCTTTGTTTGAGGAAGATAATATTTCATTGCGAAAAGATTTATCTGAATTAGTGTCGTGCAGTCGGTTCCTTGTTATTGGCGGAGCAGGTTCTATTGGTAAAGCGGTGACACAAGAGATTTTTAAACGATCACCTCGTGTATTACATGTTGTAGATATTAGTGAAAATAATATGGCCGAACTAGTTAGAGATATTAGAAGCACTCTTGGCTATATAGCAGGAGATTTTCGAACTTTTGCGATTGATTGTGGAAGTAAAGAGTTTGCGGCCTTGATGAATTCAACGGATAACTATGATTATGTTCTTAATTTATCTGCACTTAAGCATGTTAGAAGTGAGAGAGATCCTTTTACGTTGATGCGTTTGATTGAAGTAAATATCTTGAACACGATTAAAACTTTAAATATTGCCAGAGAACAGGAAGCAACGAAGTATTTTTGTGTTTCGACGGATAAAGCGGCTAACCCTGTAAATATGATGGGGGCTAGCAAAAGAATTATGGAAATGTTTCTTATGCGTGAGAGCGAATCTCAAATGATTTCTACCGCTCGATTTGCCAATGTCGCGTTTTCTGATGGGTCTCTATTAGATAGTTTCAACCAAAGATTTGCTAAACGAAAACCGATTTCAGGTCCAAATGATGTCCGTAGGTATTTTGTTACGCCTCAGGAGTCTGGTGAGCTCTGTTTAATGTCATGCTTATTAGGTGAAAATAGAGATATTCTATTTCCAAAATTAAGTAAAAACCTTCATCTGATCACATTTCCTGAGATAGCGGAACGCTATTTGGAGAGTTTAGGTTTTGAGGCTTATCATTGTGAATCTGAGGAGGAGGCTCGAGCACGCTGTGATGAGTTAATCCTCTCAAAGTGTTGGCCATGTTTTTTTTCAGCATCTGATACATCTGGCGAGAAAGATTTTGAAGAGTTCTACACTAATTCCGAAGATTTGGACATGAATCGATTTAACAATATTGGGGTTATTAAAAATGAAGCTTTGTATGATTCATCGAAGCTTGACGACTTTGTGAGCGAAATTACTAAAATCAGATCATTGAAAGTTTGGGAAAAAGGACCAATTGTCGAGCTTTTCAAGTACATGATCCCTGATTTTGATCATAAAGAAACTTTTAAATACTTAGATGGAAAGATGTGATGCAAAGATTATTTGATATTGTATTTTCAGGCCTGGCTCTACTTTTATTTACACCATTTCTTATACCTGTGGCGGTATTGTTAAAGTTAACTGGCGAAGGGGAAATCTTTTTCTCACAAAATCGTATTGGAAGAAATGGTGAAATTTTCAAGCTATTAAAATTTGCCACTATGCTAAAAGACAGCCCAAATATCGGTAACGGAACGGTAACATTGCACAATGATCCAAGGATTTTGCCAATGGGACATCTTCTCAGAAATACCAAAATTAATGAATTACCCCAACTTTTAAACATTTTTCTGGGTGATATGAGCATAATAGGTCCGAGACCTCAGGCAAAGAGAAGTTTCGATGCTTATTCAGAATCAGCTAAAAAATCCATTATCAAAGTCAGACCCGGATTGTCCGGAGTCGGATCTATAGCCTTCAGAAATGAGGAAGCAATGATCCATGCTAATAATTCGCCTGACATATTTTACGACAATATAGTGATGCCTTTTAAAGGTAGCCTGGAGGAGTGGTATGTATCGAACCAAAGCCTAAAAGTATATTTTGCTATGATCATTTTAACAGTAGTAGCAGTTGTCAATCCCAGTTCAAAATTGATGTGGAATCTATTTAAAGACATTCCAAGACCCCCAAAAGAATTGCAAGAATGGGTATGATTCATATTTTGTATTAATGAAGAGAAATGTAAGTCGATCTGGAAATCTTCAGGATTCTCTCAACCGATCTTGCTAAGATTATTGATCAGCTAATTATTAAAGGTTTCGGCGACTTACCGTTTACAATAGGGGCATAATGAGTTGTGAATAGTAATGATTATTGGAGGGATTTGGATTTTTTTTTAGACACTCTTGTGAAAAACGGCTGCGTGAAGTTGCCCTCTTTAGAGGTGTTTAATTTGGATGCTGTAGCCAACAGTATCAACACTGAAATGAATGGCGCAACATTTTCTGAGTTATGTTCTAGCCATAAGTTATTTTTAGAAGAATTAGATCTCGATAATGTTTTAACTCCAAAGCTTCACGAGATAGCTAAAAATGAGTTTGGCTATAAGGGTAAGATATCTAACCAATATCACATAGCAAGGCGTGTCGATCCAGGAAACTCCATAGAAATGTTCAGAGCCCACTTCGATTCTCATCTGTTTACAATGGTATTGCCTATTAAGATTCCAGTGGCACAGGATGGTGGTACTGTTGGTGATTTAATTTATTTCCCAAATGCTAGGAAATCACCTACTAATGAGATTAGTAATGCTTTTGGTAAGGCATCACATAAACGTTTCGCATCTAAGGAGGGTTTGGAGGTTTTTGCAAAAAGTCATAACCAAATTACCGACGATTTCACTGATTATTCACCTTTACTATTTGTTGGAAATACTACTCTACATACTAATAAGCAAGTGTCGCAGGATTGTTCCAGTTATCGACTTACGCTTCTTGCACATTTCTTTGATCCAAGTCCGAGGTATGGAGTTGGTGAGATGTTGAGAATGTTACGAAATAGGTGATTTATAGTTCGTCTTTAAGAATTTTTTTGCATTTTAAAGACTTACCTCTTATAGAAGGATTCGATAAATGGATGTAAAATCTCATAAATTGGTTAGTAGTGACTATAGAGCAGTTGCTAAACTTCATTGTGATCACATTAATCAAGGCTTTTTAGCGACTCTGGGTATCCCTTTTCTTACTCTACTCTACGAGGCAATCGATAAGGACACTAAAAGCGTGTTGCTGGTGGAGCGATTAGATGGGGTCGTGGTGGGTTTTGTGACAGGAAATCGTGGGTTGGGGCGGATATATAAGCATCTTCTACTACAGCCCCTTCGATTAATTTACTCTCTTAAATCCTGCTTTTTTTCACCTTCTAGAATGTATAAAATTATAGAGATACTTTTAATAAGTAAAGATGATGACGATTCGATCGATCTACCTAAGCAAGAACTCCTCTCTATAGTTGTCAATCCGGCTTATCAGGGCGGAGGTCATGCTGAGAGTTTATTCAAAGCTCTTTGCTCTTACTTCAGAGCAGAGGGAGCACGCAATTTTAAGATTGTTGTTGGGAGTAATTTGGCGAGGGCTCATGCTTTTTATACGAAGATGGGCTCTGTTCCCGTTAAAGAAATTCAAGTACACAAAGGCGCTGATTCCGTGGTGTATGTGAAGGAGTTAGGCTAATAGACTTTTTAGTCCCGGTGCTTTGTTGGCACTAGAGCACAGTTCATTATTAGTTGTAGATGCACCAATCTCGTAGATATTTCATGGCAGTAGAATCTGTTTGCCAACCCCCTCTCAGCATTATCCTTTCAAGCGGCTCACCTTGCTCTAATAGATCAAGTGCTGCCCCCACTCTAAATGAATGACCGCTGAGTGGTTGTTCGTTAGGCGTAGATTTTAATCCTTGCTGAAGCGCCTTTAGTATGGTGCTTATGCTAGCTGGGTTTAGGCTATTTCCAATATGCCCGTGTTTGTTAACGGATCTTAGGATGTACCCTTCATCGCCAACTATCTCTCTCCATTTTGCTAACAAATTAAACAATTCCTTGCTTATAGGTAAAACTTTGCCTGCACCATACTGATCTGTTTTGGAGAAGTTAAGCCTAATGATAGGCTTGCTGTTGGGAGCGCAATCTATATCTTCAAACTTAAAGGCGGAGAGTTCCGACCTGCGTCGCATGGTTTCGTAGCCGATTCTTAAGAGGACTTGATTTCTTATTCCCATAATGCTTTTATCGCAGTTGCTAAGTAGCTGGTTGAGTAGCGGCTTGGTGAGAGGAGTAGCTTGCTGCTGTGCTCGTCCAATTTTTCGGTGCATTCTTTTTATGGCCAATATGACCTCTGGCTGGCTGGTGGGGTTGTAGTGTTTGGAGAGTTTTAGAACTGTTCCTAAGCTATTTATTCTTCGACGGATAGTTGCACTTTTTCTTATGGTGGCAAGGTAGTCAACATACTGCGCCATGGCCTCGGCAGTTGCCGGTATAGAGTCGATATTATTGTGTGAGC
>Ga0115548_1000846_pt1 | contig 17279 bp, 4 predicted proteins | sample COGITO_mtgs_1004_4_FD_87187 | JGI IMG/M metagenome (GOLD analysis project Ga0115548, IMG submission 87187) | Pelagic marine microbial communities from North Sea - COGITO_mtgs_100423 | ecosystem: Environmental > Aquatic > Marine > Epipelagic | place: Germany:Helgoland, sampling site Kabeltonne...
CGTGGTGCAGAGCCTGCGCGACGGGGCGCTATGCGCTGCCCATGAGTATGGCGACGTGAGCGAGTCCACGAACGTGATGATGTATGTCACGGCGAAGCCAGGCGTGGCGACGCGAACGGCGATGCGCATGAAGTTCAACCCACAGGAGGCACAGAACAAAGACTGGAAGAAGTTTGTCAACGAAAAGCTGCAGAGGAACGCCTGTGAGGTCCTGGAGGAAGATGCGAAGCAATACGGGCAGTTTTGCGCGGACCACCACGAACTCTCAGTGATAGCGGCCATGACCAAGATGTGCGCCAACGACTTCGACCTCTCGGGTCTTCTGGGGGGGGGCGCGGTGTTCAACGACCACCGCAAGTGGGTCGCAAACGTGATGGGAGAGGGGCCGGGCCCCCGGTGGGCGGGCATCCCCGAGATGCATCGCGGAGAGTTCAACCTCTTGCGTGTTCTGCCGGTGGGGGACGCGTCGGTGGGATACGGCATCAACATCCCCACGGCGCTGGTACTCTCCGCGCTCATGCAGCAACACTCAAAGGATTGGGGGATCCAGATGCAGGTCGCAGAGTCTGTTGTGAAGCACGTGGTCGAGAAGTGTGTCCCATATTCACTGCTTCCTCTCAAGGGCGCTACGATGGACAACTACGTCACAGACCAGGGCATACTGGAGACCTCTTTCGACGGCAAGTACAGGCCGCTCAGCATGGGGCGCATTTCGTGCAACACCAGCGTGTTTCAGCAGAAGCCAAGCAACGCTGTGGACACGCAGGCGGGCACCACCGAGTATGGGGTGCTCGAGGACACCGCGCACATGCAGCCTCTTCTCTCCATGGCCTCGATGCTGCACTACGAGAGGTACTGGGATTTGGACTTGCAGAAGTGGAACTTCGAGGTCAAGTGGGGGGGGGAGGGGGATGTGACGCCGCTCCGCTTCTACCCCAACAACACCGCGCTGGAAGGGGGGGCTGACGGGCGGTTTGCGGCGACGGCGGAGCGCGTCGCGTACGTGGTCGTGCTCGAGAACAACATCCTCGAGCTCGTAGTGATCGACCCTGTGGGTGGCGGGGAGGAGCGCGTGGAATGCGGCGGACTGCACTGCGACCGCACCGTGCAGCAGAAGGTGGTCTTTGGTCACCAGTGGGGACCCGCGTTCAAATTCGGGCGCACGGGCATTCTCTTCCGGGGGGCCACTGCAGAGGCGCCCCTGCGCACCCTCGTCCCAGTCGAGGCGCGGGCTCCCGACGACATGGTGAAGAACGGGTTCGAGGGCCTCGAATACTTCAGGGACGGCTTCTACCTTGCTTCGACTGGGGACCCAGGGGACAGTGTGCGGCTCTCTGTCTCGGAGGCGGAGGAGCGCATCGTGCGCACCGGGGCTCCTCTCGGGGTGTCCCACGACGCGCCAGCCATGGCCGCGTACAGTGCGCGGGCGTCACAGATCAACTATCGCGACAGTCGCAGGGCAGAGGGACAGCCGTATCCGGGGGTGCAGTACGCTAAGCTGGTGATCGACGATTCGAGGATCCCCATCCACGGGCTCGTGCCAGTTGTTATGCAGATGATGCACAGCAACAAGAAGTCGGGCATGCGTATGCTGCGGGTGGATGTGGAGCCCAAGTTCATCCAGCTTTTTGCAGACGAGGACGCGGCCAAGTGATGCCACCGCCACATCAACGCGGACAGGTCGCGCGGGGCGGCCCAGGCGTAGGCCCAGGCGTGTCCCAGACGTTTTGCATGCACTGTGGGCCGTGAAAGAGGGGTTGCGTAGCCCCCACCTCCCCCTCCTCCACCACCCACCCGTGCGTTTTTGGTTTCAGATGAGACAGTAAAACGTTTTACTCACAGAACAGACAAAACAGTGAGAAGTGTGTCAGATGCATAGAGCAAGACGTGGAAGTCACAGTGGTACCCCCATCCCTCTGTATGCCATGGGGCTCTGGTATAATGTTGGGAATTCAAAGGAGTCACACACCACGCACAGGCAAACAGCACAACAGTCCAAAGGAACAGCCAGCACGCGAGCTCCCCGACACCGGGCATGAGCACTGCCCTCAAGCCGATCCAGGCAAGGCATGTGGCAAAATAGATGCCGAGGGAGTGGTTGCGGGCTTCGTTCCGCTCAAGAAAAACCAGTACGGCGTTGAGCAGGCCAAAAATACAGCAGAAGACAGATATGCTAAGGAGGTATGTAGTGTCCCCCTGTGCGAACAGGAGCAACTCTGCAGCCCCCCACAGTGGAATTGCGAGAAAGTCGGTGCTCAGTGCTGCATCTTTCCAGGGGGACGTTTCTGCCGTGCCGTGGTAGAACCCGGACGCACAGATTGCAACCAGTTTCAGTAGCACTGCCCCAGCCGGAACAGACGGAAAAAGCATGGAGTAAAGGGACACCACCCACACGCCCCCTGCCAGGTCTACGAGCGCAACCGCCCGCGTATTTGTCTCCATGTGTGGCACGCATGGCCCCCCAGGCTCGCCCCTTTTACAGTAACAGTTTTACTTTTTTTAGCCTGAGACTCAGTTTCTTACGAGGGGTGGGGGGGGGCCAAGGTCGTCGCGGGGAACGGGTGTGGCACCTTCACTGTCTGAAGTTTCAGTGGACGGTTCGGACGCGGAGCTGCCCTGCGCCTTCCAGGAGTCGTCGTCGGTGGTTGTTTCCTCGCCCTCCCCCGTAAAGCACGCCTCCTCCTCAGAGTCGTCGTGCTCCTCCGAGTCGTCGTCCTCCTCCGAGTCGTCATCGTCGTCCTCCGAGGCGGACAAAATTTCGTCCTCTGAGTCGGAGTTTTGGGTCTGATCGAGGTACTTCCAACTGTGGGTGTTGAACTGTTCCTGGGCGCAGAGCAGCTCCATGCAGCAGTCGAGGGGGACGTTTCGGCGGGGGAATAGGCTCTTGACGTCACGCTGCAGCTCGATGATCTGCTTCAATATTTCTGCACCTTGGTCCTCAGCCGCGTGCACGCTTTTTTTGGCGCATGTGATTTGCGCCCTGAGGTCACACAGCTTAGAGCGCATCTGTGGTGTCATTCTGCGCGCCTGCTTGTGGTCGTCGATCTTGTCGATGGTGCTTATTACTTTCGATGCAATCAGAATGTCGAGTTCCGAGTACGGTGAGGCTCGGGGTCTGGGCGCGCTACCAGTTGGCATCCTGGGGGTTTGTTTCGAGCCAATGGGGATCTCAGCTTCGGCAGACTATATTGCCCTTTTTTTTGTTTGTTGTGTGTCGGGGGTCTGTGGTATAAAAATGGTCGCGCTGACTGTAAGTATTTCGTATGGCTGATAGTGATGTGTATATGACTAGTGACAACTTTTTTAGTTCGTTTTTTCTTATTTTTTTTGTTATCATCCTAGGGAGTGTGGCTTATTTATCTACACAACCAAAATTTCAAAATGCATTTATGCAAACTTTTCAAGAACCCGTGGCCAACACAGCAAGACAAGGCAGGAGTGGTGCTGACCAAAACCCCCCCGGCGCTGGTCTTTGAGTACGAGGCCCTCGACTCCATGACCAAAGGGTGATTGTGGTGGTTAGGGGTACTTAAGGTTCTCGTTAATTGAAAGCAAATGCGTATCCCGGGCAAGCTGGTGTATGCTGTGGTGATCCCCGAGGCGCTACTTGTGGCCACTGTTGCATGGCAGGTGGACCAAGCTCGGTTGCGTGAAGGAGCCCCCCCCGAGCTGGATGTTGCGTATGGGATACTGGTTCTGAATATTTGCAAGAGTGTGCTGATCATTGTGGTGCTGACAACGTGCACGTGGATGCATAGGCGGAGGAAGCTGTTCATGGAAACACAGTTAGCTGCTGCCGGTGATTTTTCCTTTGGAGTATGAGTAAAATTTAGCAAAGGAACAACTTGTATATTTATGTGTGTGTGTGTGTTCCGATACCAGACCAGTGATGCTCAGCCCCCCCGAGGTTGTGTTGGTTTTGTGGGTTGCGGTAGGTGTTGTCACTGCGGCGTTTTTCATCGAGAGGCTGCTGCATGTAGTGTTGGCCCTGATGTCAGCTGTTGCTACGGGGCGGGAAAGCAAGGGGGCGTATCCGGGGATGCAGATAGTGGGCGTTTGTGTGTCGTTCTGGGTGTCCGCGTGGGCCTCGCTGTTCAAATCCGTGGCCTACATGTTCCGGTCGCTCTTTTGGGTCTTCGTGTGGTGGCTGGTGATCTTTCTTTTCGGGATTGTGGTGTTCATGTCCTACGAAACAATGCCAGACGTTGTCAGGGGAACATTTGGGTTCTGGAATGATTACCTGGGTCCGATCTTGAATCACCATTTCTTCTGGCCTTTGCGGCTCGTACAGGCGGTCGTGAATCAGGTGCTCCCAGTTTTCAACCTGGTTGTGGCCATAAACGTGCATCTTCTTCAGGCCATCGTGTTTACAGGTCTGCAGACGCAGCCAGTAGAGGTTTTGATTGGGATCGGAGAGTCTATTGGTTCGATGATGGGGCGTCTTGGCAGCTCAATCATGACTTATGCATTGGCAATGAACAACGTGGTTTACAACTGTGAGAGTATTGGGCAGCAGTGCTACGAGCCCCTGCGCCTGCAGCTGATGCCCGCCCTGGAAAAGGTCCCACCGTTGGTCAGTTTTGTGGCCACAGCGCTGAAAGGGATGTGCCCGGCGGTGCTGTTCCCGCTGGATATCGTGCTGTACCCTCTGATGGACCCCAATTTCCTAAACGCCATAGACAGCGTGCTGCATAGCCTCAATCTGCTTCTGGTCGAAACCCCGCGCATCACAGTGCAGCGCTGCAAGGCGTTCAGAGGCCGTGTGGAGGCCCAGATGATGTGTCTCCCAGATATCCGGCCGATCTTCGACGAGCTGATGAAGGCCGTGCGACAGGTGGGCTTCGGCTTCGACAACTGGCTAGACATGTCCCTTGTGATCATAGAAGCGGCTTCGACGGGCGAGGGCATAGAGTGCTATTCGGAGGGGCAGGTCCAGAGCATCAGGGCGTACGGCGGTGTGTTTGGGTTGAATATGACCACGATTGTGGGGGTTGCACCTTCGCTAGTCGCTATTACCGACGGGGTTGTGATCCAGTGGGTGGATTCGGAGAGGACGAATGGGGACGCACTGTCCCAGTTTGGGGCAGGGTGGCCTATAGAGATAGACGTCTCTCTTGGTGTGGCAGCTGTTTCGCTGCCGACGGGGAGAGACGCGCGGGGGGAGGGCTCTGGGCTGCTGGGGTGTCGGTGTGACGACGGGCACGACGACCTCATGCACATCACGTGCGCGGTGGCTCCTCACTTCGAGTCATCGCTGTCGCAGCAGGTTTTCTCGGTGGGGTTTGAAGTCCCGTCTACCTCCGAATACATGACATGCCGCGCAAGCAAGATCAGCGTGCAGAGTGTGCGATGGCCCTCGACGCGGTACACCACCCTGTCCCCAGGGGCCGAGCCTGTGGGGCAGAACAAGGTCGACGCTGCGATCTGGGTGAGCCCCCTGTGCAGCACCGGAGGGGCTGTTGGCGCGGAGTGCCTTGGCGGAGAGGGCCTGATTTTCAAGCGCACGTCCTGTTTCCCCTACTGTCTGGCGTTGCACGAGCGGGCCTCGATATCCCAGGACCTCGTGCTCTTCTCGTCGTCCACGTGGGAGAGCTACGTGCATCTGATGGCGCGAGACTGCACGATGGCCAAGGTGGGCAAGGTGCCTGGCCGCGCAGAGAGTAAAGAGAGCGACGCGATTACGTACACGGGCGGCAGTTATTATGGGGGGGCTGACCTGAAAACAACAGCTGCGTGGAACGGGGAGGGTGAGGGCTGGGGGGGGTGCGTTGCAAACCCCATGATGCGCACGCTAATCCCGAAGGACCGCCACCCTGGGGGGTATGCTGCTGCAAACACGGATGGTTTCAACTCTGTCAGGCTCGAAGATCAGCCATTTGTGTTTGCAGGGGATCTTGCTTTGATCGGGGAGTACAATTATGGCAACGACGACACCCCCGAGGCATATGCTGTGACAGTCGTGCGTATTGTGGGCAACTCTGTGAACGAGTACACTCTGAGGAAAATTGTCGGCAGCGCACCAGCCAACCCCCCGCTGGATATGCACAATGCTTACCTAGACCCCCCAACGAATTGCGAAGCTGAATGTGAGGAGGGAGACGAACGGTATGAAAAGGGCCGCCTCACGTTGCCGTACAGGTTCCAGACGACTGCGTTCGTGCACAACCCGGGGGTGCAGACTGCCCGGGGGATTTTCTATGCGCAGAACCCGTCACTGCAGATGTTCACTGCGATGTTTGAGTTCTGTAGCCCAGTGAAGACAAAGCCTTTCCCGAGGGCACAGCTTGCAATCATGAGCTCGTACGCCCCCATACAGATCACGCGCCTCGTCGTGGACGAGAGGCAAAACACACTGGGGGCAGTGAGCATTCGAGTGCCTGGGGCCTTGACCGAGGCGTTTTCGGGGGGCTCGTTTACGCCCGTCAGGGGGAAGGATAAGAACAGGGGAGACACAGAGTTTTGCAAAATCCGATTCCACATGGCGGTCTCGCGAATGGAGTACATAGACGATCTGAACATTGCAGTGGTTGTGATGAATGCGACCTTGGAGTCGGCGGAATTGTTAGGAGAAGGCGTGACGTACGACGTGTGGTACCTGAACCCGCAAACCATGGAGTTCCGGGAGGAGGCAGAGGGGATGTACTCCGCGCCGCGCCCCCATAAGCCTTCGGATTCGGCAGTGGCGCTGTGCCCTGCCATGCGGAGGATGCCGAACCTGGGGAGTCTCGCCGCAGAGGCGGCGGTGGCCGTGCTCTTCCTTGTGCGCTTCGTGCCTGAGACTGTGCTCGGGTTCATTGGCATGGCTCCAGTGTGGAGGTCTGGCACGGATTGCCCCCTGCTTTCGAGTGGGCACAGCCAGCTGGAGCGGTGCGGCGCCGAGATGTTGTCGTGGGACGACTTTTTCCGGGCCGTGTACAACTCGAACAGGCATGCGTGGAGGTCGCTTGCGTTCTTGGCCCAGTTTCTGACGTTCCGCGGTTCTTCGGGTGTGAAAAATGTGCTCTTGGGGATGAACTACTTCGGGGCGGGAATGATGCGCCCCATGATTGCGCGGGGGCCGCTTGCAGTGGTGTCGGTGATGAGGGTGCCCTTGCTCGAGAAAGTGCCTGATGCGGGGATGGCAATGATTCAAATGAGCCCCCACCCACTGCTTGCGACGTTCAAGAGCATCAACGGCAACCCTATCGGGGGGGCGTGGTGGGTGTCCAACGTGGTCAGCTCCATCATCATGGACATCATCCCCCCCGCGGTGCGCGGGGATGCGGGCGCTGCATTCCGGTCTATCTACATGAACATGTACGAGAGCCAGGGCTCGTTCAAGGAGCTTGTGCTGGCAGACGGGCACCTCGGCTGTCACGGGCTGTCTGTGATGATGGGGCTGAACAACCCGTGGGCAGAGCTCATACTGAACCTGTGCCAGTACCCTCTCCAGGCGACGCAGGGCATGCTGGAGTTTGCACTCACACTGTTTGTAGACGTGGCGTTTACGGGGTGCCTCTGTGTGCAGTCGTCTGGGAGTGATTTCTACGAATATGCCATGAGGGAGTGTTACACCAATGCCCCCAAGCACCTGCAGCCTCTCATCATCAGATGGCTGCAATTTGGGGAGGCGCGGCCGGAGGACGTGTGTCGCGAGATGCGGACCCTGATGCAGGATAAAATCAATAGATCCATGGACCCAGCGTTTAGCTCGCTGATGAAGGCAGCAGACGCGCTGGGGAGCAGTCTGGACTATCTCACCTTCATGTTTGATACCAGTGCAGGCCAGTGTCTGGATTTCGACACAGACCCCTACGTGGTTGTGATACTGCCGGAGCCAGTCGATTATTTCCGGGCGTGTGGCTTGACGAGCCTGTGTGGTCTGCGGTGCAAGGGGGAGATTTCTGCCTTTGAGAGGCTGGTGGCGGAAGGCGGTGTGCTGAGTGCTGGCTTCGACGAGTACAGCCAAGAGGTGCAGAGCAACTTTTTCGTGGGGACGGATGCGGACAGTGAGGCCCCTTTCAAGATCGTGTTGTCTCTGAAGGAGGTCACCTGCGTGGGGCTTTCCGAAGCCGCCGACTGCAAGGGGAGGTGCGTAGCCGTGCTGGGGGTGAAGTGGAGCCTCGGGGAGGGGAGCGTGCGGAGATACTGCGTCCCAGAAGCCCCGGGGCAGGGGGTGTATCTCGTGTCGGAGTGGGTACTTGGCAGCGGGGCGGCCGTGGCAAAATGGTCCCTGGGGCGTATTGTGGACGACACTGCAAGGATCATTGTGCTCGTGATTATCGAGGACGAGGGCTACGGCGCGCTGCAGATTGCCCGTGAGGGTTTTGATGGCTCGCAGCTTGTGTACTGGAAGCAGGCGAATACCGAAATCGTGGGCCTGAAGCAGGTCTCCGAGCTTTTCATCCACGGGGCCGCCGCGTGGATCAAGGTGCTTGTGCGCCAGGAGGAGGGGAGGTCGTACGGGATCGAGCGGTTCTACTGTGCCTGCACGTCCGTGGCTCTGCGGGAGTGCAAGTTCTTCAAGGATGAGGGGTTCTCTGGGGGCAAGGAAGACTTCTTCACTGTCACAAGCGGGTATAACGTGATTTTCCTCGGGGATGATGTAGCGAACGCGCAAAAATCAGGGGAGTTAGAGGTTCTGTTGGTGCCCTCGCAGCCAGGTACGCAGCAACAGGACCTACTGAACATGAAAGTCACCCTTTTTGCGGGCTGGAATGCAGCAAAGGTTGCGGGGGTCTCTGTTATCGGGTACAGCAAGTCCTTTACTGTGGACGCCGGCGTGATGGAGTACTATGGTATGATTTTCGAGCAAAAACAGTATGCAGAGGGCTCTGTACGACTGGCACAAAATGGCAACTCAGTCTTGACGAAGGGCAAGTGGAAATACGAAATGTTTTCAAGTGAGAGCCCGGGGGCTTTGGTTGCATGGCTGGCGAATGTGGTTGTGGGGAGTTCTTCTGCCAGCGACCGGGTTTCTGTTGCGCGGAGGCATTCCCAGGGGGCCTATGTGGGCGTAAAGGTGGAGCGGAGGTGCGACAAGACATCGTGCACTGGTTGTGTGTCGCTTGATGTCCAGAGGATCTGCTATGCCATGACACAGTGCATGATCGCGCGGTGCGTGGGCACCATGGTGAACCAGCGGAGGCCGCTGTGTGGTATCGGGATGACGATGCGCAACGTGTTAGCCTTTGTCGTGGAGCAGTCACGGGGGATGTGGTCCATACTCACCGAAACCATGGCTGATATCCTTGGGCTGGGGTTCGGCGACCGAGAGGTGAACATTGAGTGGCCAGATGACGCGTTTTACTCTGGTGTGTGTGTCGTCAAGGATGGCCTGGCAACAGCGATCTCCGGGGTGACGTCTGCAGTGAACAACATGGCGCACTCGGCCATGTCTGTGCCTATAGGGTACACGCAGCAGGGAGCACAGCATGTTGATCCCAACTTAGGCGTGTTTATGACGATGGTGCTCACGGCCCTGAACAACCTCCTGTTTCAGCTTTTGCTCTACCCCTTGTACGTGTACATTACCCTCCAGAAGATGGTGATATGTGAGGCGAACTCTGTCATGGCCTTTACAGACGTGGTTGGTCTCTCCGTCACTATTGGCAAAGCAGACATCCAAAACGCGAGACGGGGGGAGCTGTCTAAGCATTCGGATCCTGATGTACAGAGTTCGCTACTTGTGGGGCAATGTGTGACAGAAAGAACAGCGACAGATATCACGAACATGCGGGGTTTGGGGATGAAGCAGGCAGTTGCGGCGGTTGCAGAATCGCTGCTTGCATCTAGCAAAGACGTTATTTCGAACCTTGCAGTTCGCAGCCTCACAGGGGGCTTTGATGCGACCATGGCGTGGATGCTGGGGGTTATCACGGGCGTGATGGATGTATCACAGACAGTGGACATGGCGAAATGTAAAATGCCAGATTTCTACATGCGGGACGTGTTCAAGTGCGGATGCAACGACTTTGCAGTGACCATCCCAGCAGCCAGGCGCACCGAGACGGCGGTGAACTCGGCCTTCTGGTGCTCTGGTGTGCTGCGGATGCTGTCGCCGATGGGGGAAGAAATCTTGGTGTATAACAAGTACTCTTTGCAGGCCCTGTCTGACCTGATGGAGCAGGGGGGTGGCATTGATAAGTACCTCTTGTGCGTCTCGCGCCCCACTGAGTTCGAATCGCTGTTTCCTGGCGATAAGGCGGACGACTGCGAGAGGTGGCGGCCGGAGTTTTCAGACATTCGGAGTCAGGGGGTGGAAACAATGGCCGTGTGGAGCAGGTGCAAGGCTAATTACCAAGCCAGGGAGTGGGACCCCGGGGCATATGCCACGTTCAACCACTGGAAAGCAGAACGATACGTGCTGATGGGGCTTGAGGTGGATGGGGGGCCAAAAGAGTGTTTGTTGACGGCACATGAGCGTGGAGACGGGAACAAGGTGTGCTTACAGGAGCACCTGCAGAGGCTCAATATGAGATCAGAGGAGTATTTTTCGTATGAGAAAGCGCCAGATGCGCTCCAGCGCAGTTCAGTGTGGACAGATGCGTGCCAGGTCTTCACGGGCCCTGCCGGGGCGAGAGACATGCACGGAGAAGAGTTGAAAGACGAGGACGGAGAAGTGCTGACGATTTTCAAGGCATGCCTTGATGATTATGATGATGACGGGTGCGCCATCGCTCCGTTTGTGTGGAGCGCTCGCTCGACCAACCGGGTTCCGGTTGCGGCCCCCCATGCTCTTGTGATCACGGACGAGACCAAGAGGCAGAAAATTGGACAGGTGATGATAGACGCCGCGTGGAAAATGGTACAGGAGGCGTTTAATAGAAGCGAAATCCGAGACTACAACAACAGTGAGATTGATGCTGTACTCTTCTCCGTGGAGGGGGACTTTCTGCACCAAGTTTTTGATTGTGCAATCGTGGGCGCCATGGGCAAGCTCGACCTGTGGCCATCGGGGGGGCTGGGGACGCTCCCTGTGCCCTCGTGGTGGAGAAATCCAGACGGCAGCAGGGATATACCGACCTGCAGCTCAGACGACAATGCACCGCCCTTCACCTGTGGTAGTCCGACACGCAAGGGGGTGATTAAGGACTTCGTCCGGCGGTATTTCAGCAATGAGAAAGGTTCACAGGCTACGAACGAGGCAGTGAGGAAGAAAATTAGTGCCTTGGTAGCCGCGTGGGATGATAAATCCAAATACGTGTGCAAGTGTGGCAACACGTCCACCCACCTTTTCAGCTGTTGTGATGGAAAAGACACAGACTCGTTTACACCCCCACAGCTGCGCGGGGATTTCGGGGAGATAGAGTCTGCAGATGTTGCGGAGCAAATTGTGAAGGTGGCAGCTCAATACTGGCCAGACCTGCAAGGAAGAATAGAGCCCTGGTGGGAGCAGGTGGACACGGGAGCCAGAGCCGAATGGATGTGGTCGGAAGACGCGAACCATGCAGAAACAGCAGCACACGCAGGCATCTACCACGCTGTAGGGGAATTGCTGTGGTACAACGGCTCTGAGGTGCAAGGCCCGTTTGTGAACGGCACTCAGACATTGTGGGAGATGTGCACAGGGATAATCCGGCAGCCGCTGAGTACTGTGCCACTCGACCAGAATGCAGGCAGGACGTTTTTCAAGGATATCGACACTCTTGGGCCTTTCTCTCGAGAAGAAGAGAAGGCGTTTGTGTCCAGGCTTTTCGGCATAGCTGGCGTGGACTCTCCGTTGGTGGGGCTGAGAGACTGGAGACATGTGCCCTCTGAATCTGCGGTGTGTGTTGACAATGAGCACATGAATGCGAATTCGGGTCGCGCAAGGTCGTTCGGGAAGAAACTCAAAGTGTCTAAAATAGAAATTGGGGGGTATGAGTTGTTCACTGAGCCGGAAGAAAAAGGGGTATTCCACGGCCCAGAGGCGTACAAGTTAGGGGCGGGGGACAGAGACTGTGTGTGTGGGTGGTACACAGTAGGCCAAGAAGGGAAGTGCACAGTCCCTTCACAGTTATGTGGTGCACTCCCCACTGTGCCGCCTTGCACGAAAGTCCCGCCGGAAGAAAAACCACCAGGAGGAGAAGACTTGGACAGGACATACAGTTGGGACAACGACAAAGATCTCCGTATTGCAATCGAAGCAGGGGGGCTCACTAGTGAGCAATGGCAGCATATACCGTGCCCGATGCTGGCTTTCTCCGACCACTGGGGGGTCTTGCCTCAAAATGTTTATGACAGTTGGTTTACCATGACCCCAGATAAGGATATGATGATGAGCGCTGAACACGTTCTCGCATATGGGAGGGGGGGGCTGCGACTGCCTGCGTGGGAAAAACTCACAAACACGACCAAACGTTACATAAAACCAACAGACAGGAAGACGAGACTCTATGACAGAGTTACAGGAGAAAGCTTGGCTGGACAGCGTTTCTGTACCACTGGTAAAAAGGGTGAGGATGAAACAAAGAACAAAACGCCCGAGGATGTAGACGAGTCCATTTTGTTCCCAGTGGCACAGATTGTCCATGCGTCGCTGCCGATCGAGGCATGCAGTCGGTATGTAGTGGAGGCCTTGAAGTACAAACTGATGACGGTGAATCAAACTGTCGCGGACACGGTGCCTGTCGTGCTACAAGAGCTCTTGATGCAGCGCTGGCAACTGAGGTGTAAGTCCCAGGGTCACCTCATTTCCACGTGCGAGCATTTCGGTGTTTTCGAGGTCCGGCCTGAAGGGTATTCGGACCCCACGGATTGCCCTTTCAACATTCATGATCTAGGTGACAATGACTACATCACGTCAGGGTGTCTGGTGTACATCAGAGAACACGACAGGTTTTTGGACCCTTGCAGGTGCGAGCCGTGTTTGGGGGGTATTACGTTTCTTCATAAGTCAACGCTTGTGAGTCAATCCAACATAGACAAATGCAGTCTGCCTGTGGACCCACGCACTCTCGCCAACGGGTGGGCGAGCGGGGTGCCACAGCAATTTGTGGAAGATCTTCTCAGCAATGTCCTGGATGAAGAACTCAGGGTGCCAGAGGGCGCGGCAACGGACATGCCACCGGGGGAACACTGTGACGGCATCGTGGACTGGTGGCCAGAGGAATGGAGTGAGCCTGTCGGGTACCACGTCACCACGCCGTGCCACCCGGACGAGGCTGGGTACAGGGTCTTCGACAACTCGTTTGCAGTGGATCGAGATGCAGACGGAGAGGCTGCGACAATCCGGCACCACGCAGATGCTCTCAGGGACCCAGTGCTCAAGGCTGCGAACTTCGGGACGTGCGGCCTGTGCAGGCAAACAACATACGGTATGCCTCTTTTCGATATCAACCCGATGAGAGTCTGCACCCAGATGCCTGAGACAGAGAAATTCGACCCGACTGTACCCCGCACCCCCGAACAAGGGTCTGAGTGGAGGGAGTGGAAATGCGCAGACTCCACGCACGATGTACCGTGGACCCCCCAGCAAGACCCTGCGGGCCCAGAGCTTTCGGCGGGCACCATGCCGTTTTTTGACCCCGAACATCCCGAGAAGTGGTCTCAATGGGATAGCTTGGCGGAGCGAAGTAAAAGGCTTTTCTCGGCGGGGCTCTCACGGGAGGACTTTCCGGTTTTCCTATCGACCCCTGCATGCTCTGACGATTCGGACTGCCCTGTCGTGTCGGGAGCTTTGCCTTTGAAATGCTTACATGGGGTGTGTTTTCGCACAGCGGATTCCCCGTGCACCAGGCACGACGATTGTCTTGAAGGATACTTGTGCAGCGCCGGGGGCAAGTGCGAGGCGTCCAGTATCTCCATGCACAATCTATACAACGAGGAGGTGGAGTGGCAGGTGACAGCCAACGACTGTGGGCTTGACCAGGGGAGCTTCGACACGCTGGGTGTGTCCCCGTGGGGGCAGATCAGCAACGTCCTGGATGCCCACGGGTTCTGCAGCTTCGAAAACTGGTTTGGATGGGGGGCCCTGTTTGCTGATGATACAAAGTGTCCAATACCGAACAATTATCCCCCGTGTCAGCGACAAGCTTCACTCGGAGTTTCCGTAAACTATACGTGGGCCAGACCCACACAGACAAAGGACCCAACACTGGGTGAGCTTGGGTGGCTACAGGTGAAGCCACATGCATGTGACATGGATTACACCAGGGCTAAAGACATGGACAAAGGGTGCTTTCCGACGTCATGTCCTGTCAACAACAGGGCAAAATGGTACAGGACGTTTGACAGTGGAACAATGGAAGTCATAATAGGGCTGAGAGCATTGCATAGGAACCAGGATACAATTTTGAGAGGTGACAGAAAGTATATTGGCTTTCTTGGTCTTGATCTGCCCAAAGGTGAAAGGACCTGGGAAGATGCCAAGCTTGTGCGGTGCGACTCTGTGCCGCAGTGCTCCTCTTTGGCGTTCACGTGGGACTTCCTGACAGCATCGCGTCAAAGGTTCGTTGATGGTAAGGGAGGGGATACAGTCGGGGATAGACAGCCCGATTGGTTCAAGGATCATACGGATACAGACACGTTCAAATGCTCTGCTTCGATGTACTATGATGCTGATCGACAAAAGTGCTTCTTTGACCCGCTCGTGGTCCCCTTCTATGATGCCCTGTGCTTGTCCAGTAACACGAAAAGCACGCTGGCGGTGTGTAATAGACGCACGCTGGTCATTGACGCGCAGGCACTTTCCATTGCATGCAAAGACGTGACACGGGCGTATGGTGTGGACGAAGTCCCGCGTGTCGACACACACGTTATCCATAACTCCATGTTTGGGGTGTTCAATCTTGTCCCGGAAAACAAGCATGGGTATTTGGATGCTGTCGAATGTGCTCTTGAATTGCGGGCCAAAACATTGAAGGGGCCGAAAAAGATGATCGAAGAGACTGATACGGTGCAAATGACAACTCCTACAAGTTTGTACTATGCATACAAGTACAGTCTTTATGAACTGCCGTTCAGCTGGTGGTTTAGGTGCTCGCTTCTGAGTGGGTTCCGACTTTCCCATCTTGGGTCTCGGACTACTTGGGAGTGCAAGGAATGGGATGAACAATACAGCACTAACAGTTTCACAGTTACGTTTCCACCGCCAGGCTTGAGTCCTTTTGATTTTTTGCGGCGCATTGGTGGTGTTTATACTCTTGAAGACTTCAATACAATATCGATTGATGAGCAAGACATCCAAGCAATACGTGCAGGAATCAAAAAGGCCTTGGAAACGGTAACGACAAAAAGAAAGTGTTTTGATGGTGCAACGTATTGGGACGACGCGGATTTCTCCGGCAATCAAGAGTGTTGGTTATCTGACAGTGCATATAGTGCAGCATGTGACAAGGTGAGAATGGCTGAAGGAACCCCGTATGCCAAGCCCTTTGATGCGGACCTGGTTGACATTATGTTTGATTTGGTCGTATCACGGGAATCTGATGATTCCATTTTCAAAGGTAATAGTTATAACGCGTTCGAACATAATAGTGATACTGGTGAATATGAAATGAGAGCAGGAACTTTTGATCTGCCAGTGCTAGAGACAAATTTTTTAAACGATGTTGTGGATAATTTCTATGGGCGTGATGGAGAAGAATGTGTAAAAGATCAAGAATCTTTCAACGATGTTTTACTTACTTATAGGTATGGTTATGATGACATTGTCGATGATATGGGCGGATTGTCAAAACTAGAGAACGATTACATAGCATTGTATGACAATATTGAAGATTTGACATCCGGTGAACTTATGGACAGATTGTCTTCTATTGTTAGCCGGCAATTCGATCGAACGTTTTATCTAGGGGAAACTCAGTGTGGGGGAAACGTAGCACCTCGTGTCAAGTGTTCCCCTAGTTTGACGGCAAACGTTTGTGCAATGGATTTTTTCAACAATGGAAGGAGCTATACAAAATGCTTAAAACCGAAAGTTCAATGTGAATACGTTTATGATCCTGGGACGTATATCCAATTAGATGATTATGTTCAGTCTTCCAGTAGATATACTAATGATTATATTTCTGGTCCTGTTTGGGGTAATAGTGGTTCACGCTATTCTTCTTCTGATGAATGGACGTGTTCCGCAAAACAAAATGTTTTGGACGGTAATAATTACCTGTTTACTGCTGCATTTGATTACTTGTCATCGACCTTTGATGATAATGTCTACATTTATTGTGATACCAGTGCATCGTTGTTAAAATCTTTCTTTCAATGTTCTGATTACTCAACAAAATGTGGTGTTAAATATCTTGAATGGGTAACAAATATATTCCCTTGGCTCTCAGATCAGTTTGAAGGAAATTCAGCACGGATGATAAGAGACTTTACTTGTTCATACAAAGTCCTTGCAGAAGAAGATTTATGGATTCAGGACTATTTTAGAATGGAACTTGGTAAAGGGTATGTTAAAAGACGTATGTGTTCAGGGAGAACTGGATGTTACGTACCAACTGTATATGGCATGTTGTATGAAACGTCAGAAACTGATTATGCGTTTCGTCGTTTTTACAGCATCTATGATGGGTTGGGAACAGGAGTGATTTTCATGTACAATTTTATCCAATGGTATGCAAAATGTGTACTCCAAGGAGTAAACCCAGAATCTGAAGCATCTTTACATATTTCTAACAACTATCATAGAACTATTCCTTTGAATACATCTTCTGGGATTTTCCCTCCTAGTGGGTGGGACTGGCAAAAATATTTCAGGAGATTCGATACCAGCAAAAACATTGCCCATGCAAAGACACTAGATGTAGATGCTGACAACAACATCAGATGCTCTGATGATACAAAAAAAGATGGCGTGATACCACCTTCAATACTCTACAACACATGTGGTAAATACAACGCCCTGTTGACCAAGATGAAGAATTTTGTGTCTACGACATACAAGGCAGACACTTTCTCCACGAGTGGAAATTCGCAAAGTCGTGATTTTACTCGTTTGGATGTTTCAAAACAACCTGTGGCCTTCGCATGGGCTGCTGTGCAGCGCAAAAACGTGCACGTGGGAGACCTCTTGGATATAGATGCACAATGCGCAAAGGGGTCGATCACAGACTCTGTGTGCACCCTACGAACCGACGCTGTTACTGGGCGTATGACTCTCAATCACGTCAACCCGTGGGCTGGGGGAGACTTCAATGCTGTGCTTGGGTGTGACACCAGGCTGAATGAAGACAGGCAGCAGATGTATAATGCCCAATGCCTCAACACTGCTTACTGTGATCAATGGAACCAACACTACCCTAAACAAGAATGTTTGGCCCAGGGCACGAACATGGCTAATGAACCTAGGCACACGGACCGTGCAGGGAACAACC
>Ga0115548_1000847_pt1 | contig 17275 bp, 12 predicted proteins | sample COGITO_mtgs_1004_4_FD_87187 | JGI IMG/M metagenome (GOLD analysis project Ga0115548, IMG submission 87187) | Pelagic marine microbial communities from North Sea - COGITO_mtgs_100423 | ecosystem: Environmental > Aquatic > Marine > Epipelagic | place: Germany:Helgoland, sampling site Kabeltonne...
TCCCTGCCCTGCTCATCAATAATTCTTAAGTCGCAGTCTTCGGCGGGCTGGCCGACGGTATCGAGCTTATCGGGATGTTCATGGGCTATTAAGATGCAGTAAACACCGCCTTCGGTCATGCCGTAAAATTCCGCCAGACCGCCCTGGGGCCAACGCTCTAACAAGGCCTGTTTGGTGAACTGACGCAGAGGCGCGCTAGTCGAGCATTTGCATTGATAGGACGAGAGGTCCGCTTGATCAAACTGGGGATCATTTAGCAGCCGCTCGTACTGCACGGGAACCAATACAGCATGAGTAATAGCCTTCTCTTCACTGAGCTTAAGAAACTCAGCGGTGCTGAACTTTTCCATCAGATAGGCAGTGCCGCCATGGCCCATTGTCGCAAGGAACATAAACAGCGTGGTGTTGGAATACAGAGGGGTAGAGACCAGTGCGCGGCTGCTCTCGTCCATACCGAGGCTGGCAATAACCTGACGTTCGTGGGCACGATAGCGGCGACTTTGTAAAATGCCTTTGGGTAAACCGGTGGTGCCGGAGCTGTAGATCAGGTTAAAGCCCCAGTCTAAGGAAATAGGTAAATCAACGGGGTCGCAGGAACCAAGTTTAATCAGATCGGCCAGGCATTGGCGTTTCTCGGTTACCGCTGTTTCCGGTGCACTGCCGGAGCCATGAGGTGATTCGAGATAATAGAGCCCATCAGATTGCAGACAGTGACCCTGATCAGACTCTCTGTTGGACAAACACAGGGTAAGCTGATGACGATGGGGTTCTATCATGGACCAGTAGCCCGGCGAGACAAACAGCAGCCTGGCGCCGCTGTCATTGATCATACCCACTAAGGCATCTGAGGATGCCAAGGTCGATAAGGGGGTAATGCAGATACCGGCGCGCAGGCCGCCTAAAAACAACAGGGCGTAGTTGATGCTGTTGCGTCCGAGGATGGCGATGCGTTGGTTGGGCTTGAGGCCTAAACCCATCAGCGCATGGGCGACGCGATTGAGTTGTTGATCTAACTCACCCCATGTCAACTGCTGGTGAGAATCAGCCAGGGCCAGCTGGTTGGGGTGGCGTTCGGCGAACTGGCGCAGGCAAGTATCAATATCCCGCAATGTAGAACAGGTCGTTGAGCTCATGGTGCTGTCTTCTAATGTGGTAAATTGGTCGCCTCTATAATGGTTGCTACCATTAATGAGTGCTGGGGCTATACCAAATGGGTGAGGTATACGCTCTTTCCTGAGTAACCATGGGAACTTCCCCTGGAATATCAGTTAAACCGAAATATTTGGCATCGTAGGCTGTCCAGCGTGGCGTGGGAATTTCCAGTACGCGGACGTAGTAAAACGCCAATTCGTTTTTATCAAACTCGGGATCGGTCCAGACGACGGCCAATTCTGGATCACCGATGCTGTTGGTGTAGGAAGCGTCTTTGACATTGACAGTGCTGCCCACCGGTTTGACTTTTCCGTGCCGGTTTTCTTTGCGGTTATCGGATAAGGCGACGTTGTAGACTTTTTCGTGAAGCTCTCCCTGCTTATCGTGCCAACCTTTGATTACTTGAACTCGGTCTAGGTTGGCACCATCGGGGTCTTTCACAGCGCGGATTAAGAACTGTGGCAATTTATCGTCGGGCGCGTTAGTGAGGTCACCGCCCATAGGCACACCTTTACGGTAGCCGATGTTAGCTAGATCGGGCTTAAACGCATCATTCGTTTGATAATCCCAACCACCAAAAAAACGTACTGTCATTCTTGGGCCGGTAGTAGCGTAGACTTCTTTCCGCTTCATCGCTGCAAATAATGCTTCCCGAGTATTCTCATCAGCCCAAATCGCAGCGTAACCGCCGGCACTTCCTTCCCAGTTACGGGGGTCTGGCTTCCAATGACTGACTATTGGAGTAAACATACGGTTAGGGTGCGGTTCACTATTGGATGTTTTTCCCCAAAAATTATTTTCCGCTGCCGCTGCCAGTGAGGTATGGGCGTCGGTACTGCCGATTAAGCCAAACTTAAACGGGTTAACTCCCAGCCTAGCCTTTTGATCCAACCCCAGTTTCAACGCTGAACGCGCATATTCTGATTTTTTCCGTTCAATCCAACCATCGGTATCAATTCCCTTCATTGTCCTACCGTCCCAGCTGTTCCAGGTCTCATAATCGGCAAATTCATCGTTTGGAGAAAGGGCAGGATGGGTTTCACTATCTCCCTTTATCTGTGTTACTTCATAAAGCGGCTCCCAACGGCTGCGTGTTTTAGCGTAAGCCTGACTTAAGGGATGCGCATTAAAGTCGACTGTAGCGAACATCTTTCCATTGCTAGTATTACCATTATGGGGAATCGCGAGCACTTCACCGCCAGTCTTTTGTTCGTAGCGTTCAAAGAAACGCCATAAATCTTCAGGGTTTTCACTATCAACACGCGAATAGGGCAGTACTTGACTGACTTTATCGCCCCCATCTTTAAAAATAACCACACGGTGAATATTATCCCAGTTGTATTTCTCGCCAAGAGATGTCCACTCATAGCCAGAAAATGCCGTGAACTTTCCTGGCTCATTATATTTATCTGCACTTTCGATCATTGAATCCCAAACCGATTGAGCATACTTTTTATCATTAAAATTAGTGAGCGCATCAGCGACTTTCTTCTCACTGGCAGTGCGTATAGCCTCATCAGAATTTTTTTTGTTGTTTTCATAGTCGAGGAAAAGATAGTAAAGCTTTTTTCCCATGTCTACTTTCAGTAAGGCTGAGTCAGCAGCACGAAGGCTCGCGATTACACCCAAGCTTTCGGCATGATCTGCAACCACCAGAAAATCAAGGGGTCTGTACAACTGGGCCTGCATGCCATTGTGCGCAGTGACAGATTCACCCCGCGCGAACCGGTAGGCGTCATCAGGGCCAAGTAACCTATTTCCCGAAATATCTGAATCAAGGGAAAGATTAGTATGCAAGTGTGTATCGCCCCAATACACACTTTTGGGATAAGGATGGCCAACATAAGGAGAGTAGGACTCGTTCGCAGAGACCAACAAAGAAAGGCTAAGCACTAAAAAACACGTCTGTCTTGTGGTCTGTTTAATAATTTTTTTCATATCTACCCCTCCATCACAGCACCACCATCCACCACCAACTTTGTCCCGGTGATATGCTTTGCTTCATCCGAGGCTAGGAACAAGACGGCATAGGCAATATCCTCAGGGTTTTGAAACTCGCCTTGGGGGATCAAGGCCTTAAAGTCATCCATGCTCTGCTCATAGGAAATACCTTTATTTTTTGCCGTGTCTTCAATAATACGATGTAACATTGTCGTTAAAATAATGCCCGGGTGTACGGAATTACAGCGGATTTTTGACCCATCCTTTGCACAATGCATCGCGACCGATTTGGTTAAATGCCTCACGGCGGCTTTGCTGGCACCATAGGCGGTGTAATCGGGTGTCGGCCCCAAGGCCGCAATCGAGGACATATTGATAATCGCCCCACCGCCAGTTTTTCGCAGGGTTGGAATGGCCGCTCGGCAGCCTAAAAAGACACCTTCCACATTGACCCGTTGGATTTTTTGCCAATCAGATAAACGGGTATTTTCTGGGCTCGTATGATCCATGGGACCCTCAATACCGGCATTGTTAACCAGAATATGCAAGGCACCGTGTTTTTCTTCTACCTGCTTGATTGTTTGCTCCCATTGCTGCTCATCAGTAACATCCTGTTGCAGAAAATCACAACCAAGCTCAGCCACCAGTTGCTGGCCTGCATTGGCTTGTATATCAGTAATGATGACTCTGGCACCTTCTGATACTAAACAGCGGACTATGGCCTCGCCCAATCCGGCAGCACCGCCAGTGACGATGGCGACTTTGTTTTGAACTCGTTTCATCTTTTTTCCTTCTTTTAATCATTGGGCAAAGCGGTGCTTAACACTAGGCCAACAAGCCCTCAGGATGCTGTAGTTGTTCGCGAAGGATTGATAGAAATTGTGCACCCGTCGCGCCATCGATCACTCGGTGATCCAATGACAGTGTCGCGCGCATAACCGTTGCGGAAGTGATCTCACCGGCTTTGATAATGGGTTGTGGCCTGGCACTGCCAATCGCAAGAATGGCGCACTGAGGTGGATTGATAATCGCGTCGAATTGGTCGACACCGTACATTCCCAGGTTGGAAATACTAAATGTACCGCCCAGAATCTCATCCATCTTCAAGGTGCCCGATTGCGCCCTTGCCGCCAGCGCTTTGATTTCTTTGGCGATGGTTTGCACGGTTTTGTTGTTGGCATCACATATCACGGGTGTGGACAAACCGCCTTCAACGGCGATGACCACTGAAATATCGGCCTGTGGATATTGATGAATCTCACCGTCAATAAACTGGATATTGAGTGCAGGCATCGCCATTAAGGTCGTCGCGCAGGCTTTAATAATAAAATCATTCACCGAGATTTTTATGCCGTTGTCAGCCGCCAAATTGTCGGTATTGTATTGCTGGCGCAGAGCCAGCAAGGCATCCATATCAATATCCATACCCACGCGGTAGTGCGGGCTACTTTGTTTTGCTTGCGTCATCCGCGCGGCAATAATTTTCCGCAGTGGCGTCAGCGGAATAACCTGATAGGCATCTGTCATGCTGCTGGGTCCTGGTCTTCTTCAATCAGTGCGATATCGGTCCGCACTTCCGCCGTTTCACCTTCGGCCAGTAATATTTTGCTTAAAATACCACTGACGGGAGCTTCAACTTCCTGAGTGGCCTTGGCGGTTTCAATTTCAACAATCAGTTCGCCTTGGGTCACTCTGTCGCCTTCGGCTTTTAGCCATTGCACAATGGTGCCTTCTTCAAGACCCATGGCCCACTTGGGCATTCTTAGGGGGGTTGTCATGATGATCATCGTCCTCTGTTGTTGTCTTCTGTTATCTTTTGACTGTGACGACAAGTCATCACAGAATTTTTTTAATGGCCGCTATCATCCGCTCTTTATTGGGATAGAGCGGTTTTTCCATAATGGGACTAAAGGGAATATGCACATCCGGGGTGGTGACTCGCTGGATGGGTTTTTTCAAGCTTTCGAAGGCTTCTTCTACCACGATGGCCGCAATTTCTGAGGCCGCATTACAGGTGCGGTTGGCAAAATCGGCAATCACCAATCGACCGGTTTTGGCAACCGAGCGGATGATGGTGTTTTTATCCAACGGTACCAAGGTTCTGGGGTCGATCACTTCAACAGAAATACCTTCTTTTTCCAGTGCGTCTGCCGCCGCCATGGCATGCGGCAGGCAACCGGAGATCGAGACCAGAGTGACGTCATGGCCAGCCTTCTTGATCGCGGCCTTGCCAATAGGAATCAGATAGTCAGGGTCCGTGGACACCAACTCTTTGCTTGGCCACAGTGAGCTGTCTTCAAAAATCACTACTGGGTCGTCATCGCGCACGGCGGATTTCAGCAGCCCTTTGGCATCGACCGGTGTAGACGGCGCCAAGACCTTGAGTCCAGGGGCATTCATATACAGTGGGTAGGGCCGGTCAGAGTGCTGAGCCGCAACTGAGCTGTTGTGGAACATTACGCAGCGAAAAACTACGGGCACCTGCATCTGCCCACCGGTCATATAACGCAGTTTGCTGGCTTGGTTAATAATCTGGTCGGACGCCAGGTACATAAAGCTGGCAATACTTAGGTCGACAATCGGACGCAAACCGGTCATGGCCGCGCCCACGGCCATGCCGCAAAAGCTGTTTTCAGAAATGGGGGCGCCCCAGATTTGTTTAGCGCCTACGGCACCAAAGGCACCACTGGCACCGTACACGGCGAGATCTTCGCCAATAAGAATGACGTTTTCATCTCTCTCCAGCTCTTCCGTTTCAGCGGCAACGATGGCATTGATATAGTTCGACATTTTGTGGGGATGAGTATCGGTGGCCAACTCAAGCGCTTTTTGTGTGTGTGCTTCACTCATAGACTGTTACTCCTTTACAACGCTTAAACCGGCGTCTTGGCGGGATAATTAATCGGGTTACTGAACATGTAGTCATAGACATCGCCCGGTTCCGGTAACGGGCTTTCCAGCGCAAACGCAATGGCCTCGGCAACGACCTGTTGCACGCTCTGCTCGACTGTGGTGATTTCAGTGTCGTTGATACCACTGTCCTGCAATGTGTTTTTGTAAAGCACCAATGGGTCCCGGTTTTTTTTGTAGTCCTCGACTTCTTCTGTGGGGCGGTAGGGATCGCCAGGGATATGCAGTCCCGCTTCATGTTCATCAAAGCGGTAGGTTTTGGCTTCAATCAGTGTCGGGCCGTCTCCTCGTCGGGCGCGCTCTACGGCCGTGCGTGTCACCTCATACACAGCATGGGCATCCTGACCATCGACTATGACACCGGGTATGCCATACCCTACCGCTCGTTTGGCAATGTCAGGCTGTCCATGACTCTGGGCAACGGAGGTGGATAGGGCGTAGAGGTTGTTCTCACAAAAATAGATCACGGGCAGTTTCCACACCGCCGCCATATTGATGGATTCGTGGAAGGTACCCTGGTTGCTGGCGCCGTCACCAAAAAAACACAGACTGACTTGATCGGTGCCGCGCACGTGTGCGCTTAGCCCGCAGCCAGTGGCCAGTGGAATACCGCCACCGACAATGGAGGATTCGCCGACAATACCCACACTGCTGTCGGCCAGGTGCATGGAGCCGCCCCGCCCTTTGCAGATGCCGGTGGTTTTACCCATCAGCTCGGCCATCAAGCCATTGAGGTTGGCACCTTTGCCGATGGGATGACCATGGGAGCGGTGTGTGCCGGTCATACTGTCGTCATCGCGCAGGGCCATGCAGGCGCCGACGATGGCCGCTTCCTGGCCGCAACTGGTGTGGCAAACCCCGGGGATGTTGCCCTCTTCCATTTGTGGACGAATGGCTTCTTCGAACTGGCGGATGCGCTGCATACGCCGATACATTTCCAATTGTTGGTCTTTGTTTAGGTTCATATCATTACCCTTTACCTTTTACTGTTATCAGTGATTCATCGTTGTGTTTATGGCTCAGGCGCACGCCGTATTTGTCGTGAGGCACGCCCATGGCATCCAGATCGTTGTTCATTTCAATCACTTCCACTTCAGGGCTTATCCGTGGTGGTACGTCTCGGGTCAACGGCGTCAACCAGGTGTTTAGCGTATGGCCACCGTCAACCAGAAGGTCCTGACCGGTCATAAAGTCCGATGCTTTTGAGGCCAAAAATTGAATAGGGCCATAGAGATCTTCCAGCCGTTGCATGTGCCCCATCGGAGTCAGTGCCCTGATGCGTTGACGCTCATCCAAAGGGCGTGACGTCGCGCCCATTGACGCCACCACATAGCCTGGGCTGATACTGTTGACGTTAATGTTGTAACGGCCCCACTGCGCTGCCAGGGTTCGGGTTAAATGTTTCACGCCCGCTTTGGAGGCATCGTAGGCGCCGTTGCTACAGGATATGGTGGCGGCCATGGAGGCCATGTTGATAATTTTGCCTTCGGTGGGGACTTGTTTGATCATCTGCTGCGCCACGGCCTGGCAACACAGCCAGGTGCCAGTCAGGTTTAAGCCGATGACTTTGTCCCAGTCTTCTTGTGCTTGAGTTTCATCATCACCGTGGATATAAAGTCCGGCATTGTTAACCGCGATATCCAGACGGCCAAAGCGTTCAACCACGGTACTGACCATCTGTTGCACTTGCGTTTTATCGGTGACATCGCAGCGCACAAACAGGGCGTCAACCCCCATCGCCTTAATGGACTCAACCGTTTTGTGGCCCAGCTCCTCGTTGATGTCAATTATGGCGACATCGGCGCCACCCATGGCCAGTGCTTTTGCGCAGGCACGGCCAATACCCATGGCGCCGCCAGTTACTAGTGCTTTTTTGCCACTCAGTTCAAACAGTGTTGTATCTTTCATTGTGACTGGTCTCGTCTATCGCGATTTATTCAACTATTAGTTGTATCCGCTTTCCAGTTGTAATTATCAAAAGGTCAGACTCGCCCGATCTTTCGGTGTACCCAAGGTAAAATTCTCTGTGCCGTCTTCGGTAATCAACAGAGTATCGCAATGACGAAACCCACCAATCCCTTCCACATAGAGCCCCGGCTCTACGCTGATCAGCATATTGGGTTGATAAGTTTCTTCACTACCCTCGGAGGTATAGGGGCGTTCGTGACCTTCCATACCAAAACCATGGCCTGCGCGGTGGCGCATATGCTCGGCTACGCCCTGGTTGATAAAAAAATCTTGTACAGCACTATCTACATCCGCACAGGGCACGCCGGGTTTAATTAAGTTGAGGGCTAACTGTTGTCCCTGTTGAGCAATATCAAACAGCTCGGCATACTGAGGGGTATAGTTACCGGCTAATATGGTGCGTTCATTTTCAGCGCAATACCTGTTTACGTAACCCATTGAGTTAATGATGGTAGCTCCGTCTGGAATCGTATCGTCGGGGTTGGTCGAAAAATAATGTGGCGAACTGGATTTTGGTGAACAACTTAGCAGCATATAGGTGGCTGAGTTGGAGTAACTAGCACCAGCCTCGTTAGCTAGAATCGATTCCATCACGTTGCCACCAATTTTCATCAATTCTGGTATTGACTTTCCTACGCTGATTTCTGCCAACATAGCGTTCATTGCCTGCGTCCAATAATTAGCTACTCGCCGTGTTAGAGCAATTTCTGACGGGGATTTAATTACACGAATATCTTCTACTAATGGAAGCACTTGCCAATCATGATTTTGAAGTTCTGTAATGATATCTGCATCGGCTTGCGGCTCGACGCCGATTCGACGATGATTGTCGAGCAATTTGTGCAATAATTCTTTCCAGCCACGCCCCGGTTTAGCATCCATCTCCCAGTAGGTTAAAATGTTATCGACGGTGGCCGAACGGCTGAGGCGCTCTTGCTCCATGCGCGGGACAATCAAACTCGGCTCGCCCTTTGCCGGCACAATCATTAGTATTTTTCGTTCTGCGGAGTAGTAGTCCACACCCGTTAAATAGATGATATTTAAGTCGGTGCGTACTATAAATGCGTCTAAGTCGGCGTCTTTTACGCGTTCTTGCAATAATTTTAGACGCTGCTGATATTCAGACGAATGAAACATTTTGTTCTCCATTTTTTGATCGCTCTTAAGCAATGTGATAACTATTTTTTGTTTTGCCGTTGAATAAAATCAACCATAGTTAAAAGACGCTGTTTTACGGCGTAAATAGCTTTCCATTCCAGCGATGCCACTTTCAGCACCGAAACCCGATTGGCCTGTAGGCTCGTACGACGCAGCGTGTCCTGCACCTTCTCCGCTGGGTTTGTTTGAATAAATGGAAACCGAAGATCGAATTTCGCTGGCGAGGCGCATCCCTCTATTAAGATTGGTTGTCCATGCGTAGGCGGCAAGTGCATAGTCGGTATTATTGGCGATGCGAATAGCTTCATCTTCATCTCTAAAGGTGATGCTAGAAAGTACGGGACCAAAGATTTCTTCTTGAGCTAGCGGCGCATCGGCCTTGACACCCTGAAACAGGGTTGGCTCAACAAAATAGCCATCCGTGTCTGCCAGTGCTCCTCCGCCACCAGTGATGAGTTTTGCACCGCTGTCTCTTCCTATATCAATATAGTGCATGACTCTGGCGTATTGTTTGGCTGTGGCCAGAGGGCCAAAGGTGGTTTTGGGGTCGAGGGGATTACCTATTCTGACCTGTTTAAAACGATTAGCGATTTTTTCAAGCAGTGCTTCTTCAATCGTATCCTGAACCAGCAGGCGTGTGCCGGCACTGCAAATTTGCCCCTGGTTGGTCAGTATTAATTGGGTCACTGCATCGGCAGCGGCATCCAGATCAACACCATCATCAAAAACAATGTGCGGCGATTTACCGCCACATTCCAACATTACCCGCTTTAAATTAGATTGACCGGCATATTGCATAATGGATCGTCCCACGGCGGTGGAACCGGTAAAGGTAATCAAGTCCACCTGTTGATGCAGGGCCAATGCTTTGCCCACTATCTCACCGGTACCGGGGACTACATTAAAGACACCGGGTGGAATACCGGCTTCCAGGGCCAGTTGTGCTAAACGAATGGCCGAGCGGGCGGAAAGCTCTGAGGGTTTTAGTACCAAGGTATTTCCCGCCGCCAGTGCCGGCGCACATTTTAATACCACGCAGTAAGCGGGAAAATTCCAAGGCACAATGGCACCCACCACACCCACAGGAACACGTTGCTGCGTCACGAAGCTATGTTTGTCGCTATTGAAAACATCACCACTGAGTTTGTCGAGCGCCTCCGCATAAAAATGCATTAGCCCTGCAGCAGCGATTGAGTTGCAAAACTCAACACTGATGGGCTTACCCATTTCCTCGGCATCAAGAGCATCCAGTGCGGTGGCTTCTTTTTCGATTAAGCTCGCAAAACGATGGAGTATTTCTTTTCGCGATGACGGCGGTGTCTGGTGCCACCGGCCATCGTCAAAGGCAGTTCGCGCTGAAGCTACTGCACGGTTGACATCCTCCTCACTACCGACCGGGATGGATAACAGAGGTTTGCCATTCGTGGGGTTGACCACCTCAAAGGTATTTTTCGCGGTTGAATCCGTTGATCTAACTTCAATCAACGGCATTAGTTTGATCGAATCACTCATAGTGGTTTGTCCTACCTGATGTTATCTACCAATTTTTGTTCAAGGTGTTAGCTTGCCCGCTTGCTATGACTAGAGTCCCCAAAGTGCTGAAGAGGGGCTGGAAACACGCCCCCCGGCATAGTCCATCGCTGGGTGACGATCACTCTTCAAAAATAGTGCGCCATCCAGATCAACAAATTTACACAATTGAGCAATCACAAAACCGGGAGCCATAGCCAAAGAAGTGCCCAGCATATTACCCACCATTAATTCAAGCCCTTGGGCTTTTGCCTGACGGGCAAGCTTCAGCGCCTCGGTTAAACCCCCGGTTTTATCCAATTTGATATTAATCATTTGATAGCGCTGTGCGGCCTGCACCAATTCGCTACTATCAAGGCAAGATTCATCTGCACATAATGGGACGGGGGATTCATAGGTTACAAGTGCTTGGTCATCACCTCGGGGCAAAGGTTGTTCAATCATTGCAATTCCTAAAGATTGAAATTGCGGAGCGAGTTCTACTAATTGAGAAAATGTCCAACCCTGATTAACATCTACAATAATTTCAGCATCGGGGCGTGCTGCACACACCGCTTTAATGCGTTCAAGCGATTGTTCACCGTTCAACTTGACTTTGATTTTTGGTGTACTGAGGTCCATTGCTTCAGCGGCCATAGTTTTTGGGGTATCAATACCGACGGTATTAACGGTAATAATTTCTCCTGGGGTAATGCCAGTCAGGTCCCAGATAGACTTACTTGATAACTTAATTTCTAGATCCCACAGTGCACAGTCAATCGCATTGCGTGCGCCACCGGCAGGTAATAAGTCTTGCAATGCTTCTCGACTGAGGCCTTGTTCCAACGCGCTTTTGATGCTACTCGCTTGCGCTAGCATATCTTCTGCTGTCTCATTCATATAGTAGACACCTGTGGCTTCACCTTGTCCGATGTGGTGATTTTCAACGATAGTGACATGAAGAACTCGGGCCTCAGTAAAGGTATAACCGGTGATACAAAAAGGTTTTTTAGTGGGCCATGACTCAATAGCAAAACAGACCTTACGCATGGGAGTCCTCCTTACCCAGAGGGTAGTGGTTGATATCGTAGTTTTTAGTACTATCCTTTGCGCGATTGTTATGCTCTATCTCTTGTCTCAATTGCTGTTGGCGGGCTTTATTAATCGGAAAGTTCCAGACCAAAACAATTGCCGGGATTGTTAAAGCAACTGGAATTAAGCAAAAGGTGATATTGAGAATGGCCGAAGCGTGTAGATTTTGCTGAGCTAATGATGGATCATAGCCAGTGATATGCAAGAAACCATAGGCTATACCAAGACCTGCAGCATAGCCGACTTTAATAAAGAAATTGACTGCGGCCACATAGACCCCCGCTCTTTGTTCACCATGCTTGGCGGTATCGTAATCCACAATATCCGCTGTAATGGAGTAAGGGAGAATAAGCACGCTGGTAAACCCTACTCCCAGCAACGCGGCACCGATGGCAGTCAAATAATAATTACCGCCAGGAACGACTGCCAGTACAACAAGAGACAGGCAATAAACCACCATGCCGCTGGCAAGAACTCGATGCTTTTCAAATCGATTGGCTAATTTGACAACAATTGGAATCATGGAAATGCTGACAATATATTGTACAAAAATAAAAAAGGTGGCGGCTCCTGGTAGGTTGAGCCTGACATTGACGAAAAAAATAAACACAGAACTCACTGCACCCAATGCGGTACAAACTAAAAAACAGGTTGCAATAAAACCAATTAAGGGCCGATTTTTTGACAAGAGAAGCATCCCTTTAACAGGCCCAAGCTTCGGTGGTGTGGTATTTTTCGGGTCTGGAATATATACGCTCAATGGCAACACCATTAAAGGTATCAAGACCACGATGATCGACGAAAGCAAAAATAAAATGTCACGAATCATGGTGGCTTTGGCCAAAAAGAAGAGTGGCGCGGCCACCGCTAATAGGTTGCCCACCATCAAAGCACCATCGCGAAAGGCCGTAACTCTATTTCGCTCTTTGTAGTCTGTCGATAACTCAGCGGCCCAAGCGAAGTATGGAATTTTGACTAATGTATGCGCGGTATAAAAAAGTATCGCCCAAATGGTGAGGTAGGTTAGTGTGGCACTGTCCCCAGGGTTACATAAATTCCAAAGACTGATCATCAACAACGGTGCGCCCATGATCACCATGGGTTTTCTACGACCATAACGAGATTTAGAACGATCAGATAGCCAGCCAATAACCGGATCAGATATACCGTCCCACAATTTAACCGCCAGAAAAACAGCGCCAACCAAACCCACGCCCAAGCCAATTTCCTGGGTATAAAATGCGGGCAAAAATAACAAAAATGGCAGTTCCGCCATCGTTATCGGTATGGTTAAGCCGCTAAAGGTGATTAATGATCGTTTGGAATAACGCATCGGCCGTTGAGCCGTGATTAAAGACATGATTAAAACACGCCTACAGACGGTTTGCGTCTAGCCCAGGGGTTCGCATCTTCAAATTGTGCCGCTAAACAGAGTAAGGTTGCCTCAGCGCCTCGGTGGCCGATACATTGAACGCCAATGGGCAAGCCATTACTGGATTGGTGTAACGGAACTGACATTGCTGGGTGCCCAGTGATATTAAATATCGGAGCAAAGGGAGCAAACTGAGACACATTTTGATCCATCCACTGGCTAGTGGTTAAGCCTTCCTTATAAGCATTGATCTGCCCTAAAATGGGCGCTGGCGTTAAGCAGGTTGGTGTGATTAATACATCATAGTGACTAAAAAACGTATCAATAATACGTGTGATGGTGTGTAGTTCCATCCATGAGGCCGCTAATCGCTCTCCTGTGAGTTGCCGCCCGTGTGCCAGCTGTGCCAGGGTGCTCGGCTCTACGTTATCTGCACTGGCTTTTTTGCCGGTAGCATCCTCCAATGCCTGAATTCTGGCAGGGATACCAAAGCACCAATAATCTTGGAATGCCTGTGAAAATGAAGACCAACTGTAATGAGGTGTTGCCTCTTCAACCTGATGACCTAAATCTTCGCATAGCTTTGCTGTGTTGATGACGGCACTGATACAGTCCGGGTGGGAGGAATAACCCGAAGGGCTTTCGGTAGAGAATGCAATACGTAAGGTAGCGGGCATCTCCTGTAGCGCCTCTAAAAATGAGCGTTCAGGGGGAGTAACATCGTAGCGCCCACCAGGCTCGGGGCCATGGAGTTGATCTAACATGGCCGCTGAATCCCGTACACTGCGAGTAATGACATGGTTACGGAGACTACAGATAGGGCCACCATTGCTTGCCGGGCCTACAGGGTTTCTTCCCCTTGTCGGCATCATCCCGAATACACCACAACAATGCGCGGGTGTCCGTATGGAACCCCCGCCATCTGAACTATGGGCTATGGGCACAACGCCTGCGGCAACAGCAGAGGCACTGCCACCACTAGATCCGCCTGTACTGTGGTTCACATTCCATGGATTTCGCGCCGGGCCATGTAATACCGATTCTGTTGTCGCAGCGCTGCCAAGTTCAGGGGTATTTGTACTGCCGAGTATGACAACACCTGTTTTTTTTAGACGACGTACAATCTCTGAGTCTGACTGACATAAAACACCTTCTCCGAGCCGAGACCCCATTTCTAATGGCTGCCCTCTCATCCCGACACCCTCTTTTACTAAAAAAGGTATACCTGAAAAGGGCGCTTTTGCATTAAATATTTCTAGTGCTTTGCTACCTTCCTCTGGGGACTCAGCAATAAGAAAATTTAACGATGGATTCAATTCTTGAACAGCACTTTGTACAATATCGCAAAGCTCAACAGCAGATACATCACCAGTATCAATGAGCGCTTTTAAGCCCAATGCATCACGGTTAGCATATTCTTTAAGGGTCAGCATAGTTTTCTAATTTTTTGTGGGTTACAACAGGGTTACAGAAAGACAGGAGACGATAGCCTTGTTAGGCATCGCCCCCTTGATGGAATTAAACAATATGCAAGAAGCGTTTTTAATAATTCCAGGAAGCCCTGAGACCAAAGGTCCTTGGACGCAAGGTTGAGTAGCGATTAAAGGTTGTTAGGATGTCCTGCACGAGAATCAAGTCATCATTATCACTTAGATTTTCAGCATAAAGTGACACCCACCAGTTGTTCGAGGTATAACCAATACTGGCGTTGACATTTTCATAAGCTTGATTAGTATCACGAGCTGGATTGGGTAGCCCATTGCCACTGGTGTTGGTTAGCCCATTTTTTGACTCACCGATATACTGTGCATCAAGGCGTGCATACATTTCACCTTCCATTGCAGACCAGCGATATTCAGCGGAACCGGCGATCTGAAAGTCTGGTGCACCGGGGAGATGGTCGCCATCAACAGCGCCCGTTATAAGGCTTTCTTCGGCGGTTACATCCGTAATTCGTGCTCGCTGGCGAGTGATTGAAAAATCCAGTGATAGGTTATTCGTGGGTAGATACTTCAGCTCCACCTCAATACCTGTAGCAACGGCCTCCCCCGCATTAGCGGTAAAACTCGCGAAGTCAGTATTTCTTCGCCCTTGCAACTGGATATCTTTCCAAGGAGTGTAATAGACAGAAGTATTGGCCGTGAGGCGACCATCCAGTAATGTTAATTTGGAACCAAACTCATAGTTCCAGAGCGAGTCGGACTCAAATTGATCAGGTATAACAAAGGCTGTTGGGTTATTGGGGTCAGTGCCCACGATAGGATTACCCATGCCAACACGAAAACCATTAGACAGCAAAAAGTAGTAAGTCTGGTCGTCGTCGGGGCGGTAGGTAATACTCACTTTTCCTGTTAATGCGTTATCGTCCGAAGGTGTATGGGTATCTATTTGCGTATAAACAACACTGCCATCCACTGGACCACCGGGCGCAAATAACAAACCAATTGCATTCGACACACCTGTCAAATTATTGTTATCAGTTGATGTTTCGATCTCTGTATATCTAAAACCGCCGGTAACATCCCACTGCTCGTTGATATGGTAAGTTAGTTCGCCAAATGCCGCTAACTCCTGCGAGCTTGTTTCTAAGTCTCTTAATAATATCGCGATCCCTTGACCACCGCGTCCGGGTTGCCCTGTAATAGTCACTCCAGGCGCATCAGTTGCTAAATCGGGAAGGTTTGTCTCGCCACCCCAGTGGGTTTCACGATCGATATAAAAGCCACCCAAGAGCCAATCTAACCTGTTATCACCTGTGGAACTCAAACGAATTTCCTGTGAGATAAATTCGCCATCTAGATCGATCGTTTCACTGGCGCCAAAAATGTTACCCAAAAACGGGGAAACATCGGTGAATTGACTACCATCTGTATCAAAATAACTAGTCGCGGAAACCAAGCTGACAGTGTCAAAATCATATTGTAAATTAAGGTTGTAGCTGGTAATTTCTGAGACTCTATGCTCAGCATATCGAGTAAAGCGCTTGTTTTCACCCAAGGTAGGGTCAACGGTGGAATTGGCATCCGGCTGGCTATCCTGGTGAAGAATACTAGCAACCGCTGTAAACTGATCTGTCAGTGCCGCCTTGAGTGAAATACGCCCACCCCAATCTTCACTGCTGTCTTCATCGTTAATTCCACGCCCGACATTATCAATATAGCCTTCTTCGTCCCGATAATAGGCAACGGCACGTAATGCAACCTTGTCCTCTACAAGTGGAATATTAATCATGCCGTTATAACGCTGACGTGATGAGCCGCTATCGGTAGCTGCAAGGTCGGTTAATACTGATCCATCGAATTCATTAAATTCCGGTTTTTTGGTAATAATACGCACAGCCCCGCCTAAAGAACCGGAACCGAAAAGCGTTCCTTGAGGTCCGCGCAATACCTCCACTCGCTCAATATCATAGAGACGCAAATCAGGGCGAAGTATTGCACTTACAGCCCCTACCACGGAAACGTCATCTATGTAGACTGACACAGGGTCTTGTATATTAGCGCCATAAATCGAAATGATATTTGAGGAAAGCCCTCTTATTCTAAACTCAGCGCCATTTTTGACTGCTTGGGTTAGGTTTACACCGGGAATCTGGCGAGCGAAATCTTGGAAGCTGTCCAGGCCCTGTCGAGTAATTTGATGATTACCGATTGCTGAAATTGCCAGTGCAGTATCTTGCAGGCTGGTTTCTCTCTTCGTAGCAGTCACAATAATCTCATCAATCCTACTCTGAGCCGTCGCCGCCTCACCATCCTGCCCATAGGCCGACTGCAATCCACCTGTGGCTGCAAACAGCCCTACCATTGTTGCTAATAAACTTTTCTTTGTTGTGATATTCATTCTCTTCCCCTTACCATTTTGGTTAATGTCGACATTGCTGCCAATTTGCGAAATTGTGATAACTCCGCTGTCGGTAAGGCCGCCGTGCAGGCCAGTGTTGTGCAACAGGCGTTCCAGCGCGTGCTGGAGTTTGTAGCTGCCCACTAGGGGCTCGATCCTGTGCTGGATGGCGATGTCGTAGGGGAATAGAACTTGGATATCGGTTTGCTCGGAAAGGCTGGTGAGTGCGGCGGCGACGGTCTGTTCAGGCAAGTTGAGTTGATACATCCTTGTCTGATCCAGCGCTGTGTTGGCTGCTGTGCTTAAGCTGCTGAAGAGTGCAAAAACGATAGA
>Ga0115548_1000853_pt1 | contig 17189 bp, 27 predicted proteins | sample COGITO_mtgs_1004_4_FD_87187 | JGI IMG/M metagenome (GOLD analysis project Ga0115548, IMG submission 87187) | Pelagic marine microbial communities from North Sea - COGITO_mtgs_100423 | ecosystem: Environmental > Aquatic > Marine > Epipelagic | place: Germany:Helgoland, sampling site Kabeltonne...
AAGCGCCACCGTGAAGATGGACCAGCTTATGAAGGTTCAAGTGGAGTTAAACAGTGGTACCTAAACGGTAAGCTCCACCGTGAAGATGGACCAGCTATTGAACGGCTAGATGGAGGTAAATCGTGGTACCTAAACGATGAAAAACTCACTGAAGAAGAACATAAGAAAGCTATGTCTTCAAGTAGTACAAGTTGCGTAGAGGGTAAGGTGGTCGAGATTGACGGTAAGAAGTATAAGCTTGTAGCTGAATCTGACAGTGATAAAAAGGTAAACTGGTATGACGACAAAACTTAAAGAACAAGACGACCTAAACATAACCCCCTTAGTCTTTGTCTATGGCACTCTGAAGTACGGCTATGGCAATTGGAGGTGGTTGCTTCAAGGAGAAGAATACCTTGGTCCAGCTATCACTAATGAAAAGTATGTCTTAGGTGACATTGGTTTCCCCTATATGTTCAAGGATGCTGAGAATGCTGTGCCAGATGAACTGCTTAAACCTGTCTTAGGTGACCTATTCAAAGTAAGTGACGACAAGACAGTCAGAGGACTAGATAACCTAGAAGGTGAAGGGCACCACTACCACAGAGAATTGATGTATACTACTACTGGAGACAAGGCTTGGGCCTACTTCAACAAAGACTTGTCAGACATCAGCAGGTGCTATAAGTGTGATATAACTGAGGACGATGAATGGGTATGGCAACGAAAAGCTACCCGCTTCTCCTGACTTAATTTTTTACTTAACAGACTACAAGGAACTACAAAATGCCTAATACAATTACCCAGACACTCGAAGAACACTACGGAGATCAAATCCAAGCCGAACTTCCAACAGATGAAGTGTTTTCTTTTGTAGACCACAATGGTGTGACTCAGAAAGTAACAGAGCTTGGTATCTATGATCCTAACTTTCAGCGACACATCGGTTTTACCACCTACATGTCAGTTATAAAATGGTGGTGTAAACAGACTCGCACTGAAGACCTTATAAATGCTCTTAAAATGAGAGACTATTTCCCCTACACAACGTTTACCGACATTCTTACGGAAAGTTATGAAGACATCAAATCGGAGTACGAGGGTGAGCTTGTAGTCCGTCCCCTTTGTGTCTATCTGGAGTCTAACAGAGCCTTACGGTCAGCCCAAACTCCATTCCGACTCTTCATTAAGAACACTGATAGCCCACAGGAAGTGGAAGCAGAGAAAGCAGTTTACGTCGCTTATAACACTTCCTTCAGAAACATTTACTTCCGAGAGAAAGTAACTACCACGTCTTCTGATTGCGAATCTACCCGTGTGTCTACTATCTGGAACAAACACCACAATTACAGCTTCCAAATGAACAAAGATGATTTTAATTGGTTTCGGTCTGTGTCTAAGGAGTCTGGGACATTCTTCGGAATGGAATTGGAAATGTCTACCAGTCTGTCTACAGTTGAGATTCAAGCTATTGTGACTGAGATGGAGCCTAAACAAGAACCCTTCTTTATCTTTAAACAAGATAGCTCTATTAGTGGTCGGTTCCATAACTCACTGGAGCTTGTGACTGTTCCTTGTACTCCTAAGTACCTTCGTACTCACTGGAAAATCTTCTTCAAGAAACTGGAGAAGCTTACTAGAGCTCAGAATAAAACTATCGGAGACTTCTTTGATGTTAGTGAGAGCCTTTCAAATGGTATCCATATCCACGTAGATAAGGGGAGCTTTACTGACAAGTTTCACACGAGTAAGTTTCTTACAGCATGGCACCAGTGGGATGATGACTCCACAGGTATCATTTCTGATGTAGCTTGCCGCCCACAGAAGTACTACGAGAATAACTACTGTGTTATTTCTAGTAAGTATAAAAATACTTCAGCTTCAACTGCTCGTACTCCATCCAGTATCCCTAAGTTTGTTCGTCAACGTGCTCAACGGTCTCTTGCTCGACGCCTTAAAGGTATCAAAGTTGATGAGCGACAGTCTGTAGCCCACGATAGTAGTTCAAATACAATTGAGGTACGTGTTTACCAAGGTATTGTTGACATCAAACACATCATGCGGTGTATTAGTTTTACCGAGGCTATGTTTGAGTACACAGAATCTATCGGGTTGAGTGGGTTCGATAGTAACTTTGCCCCGACTTTCACTAAGTTCATCAAGAATGACCGCAAGTACAAAGCACTACACGGTATCTTTAAATTCAACAAGGAGGCAGTGTAATATGTGTCTTATTATTGACCGACAGCCTAACTTCGAAATCCCTTATGATAAGTTTGAGTCAGCTATCTTGAATAACCCAGATGGTTACGGACTAACTTATCCGAGTGGGAATAACGATGGTAAACTTATTACTCTACGTTCAGCAGACAAGGCTGATCCAGAAGGGTTGTATAAACTAATCAACGAGGACCTTATCAACGAAAAGGTTATGGTACACCTTCGGTACACTACTGTTGGTGAAACTATTCTCCGTAATGCTCACCCGTTTCCTATCCTTGAGCGTGAATCAGACGGTATTGATCTTCGAATGGCCCACAATGGTACACTATCTAAGTTCAAGCCTGGGTTTAAGAGTTCAGAGAGTGATACTCGTGTCTTTGTCCGTGAGTTTGTACGACCACTGTTCAAACGACTGATCCGAGGTATGGACCCAGAAGAATTGTTATCTGACAGTTTTACTAAACTATTACTAGAGGATCAACTGTCTATGGCTAGTGTTATTACTTTCCTAGATGGTGAAGGTAACAGTCTTATCTGTAACGAAGAAGGTAACGGGGGTAAGCAAGAGGATGATTGGTACTACTCTAACACCTACTCCTTTAACCCTAAACATCGGGTGAAACCTGCCACACCAGTCACTTACAACACAGGTTATACTGCTAGTGGTTATAACCAAGGGACTACCCTGTCTGTGGTGCCCCCAAAAGGAACAAAGTTTAAGGACTGTAGCGTTATGAAGTTCACACGTAAACACGGTATGACATCTATTAAAGATGCCTTCCACATGAGTGACGACTTGATTGAAGAGGTTGTCAATAAGAAACCTGATGATGCTGTACTCTTGATTAAAGAGTTGTTGTATGAATTGGAACTTACAGGCAAGGAGCTTGACGCTGTAATTAAATCTCAATGAAAGGATAAGTAAGATGACAGAAGAAGGATACTTGGAATACGTAGACCTAGTAGAAGGTATGCGTGTCAAGACTATGAACACCGAGATCAACCAACACATGTTTAGGGAAGGTCTTGTTGTCCGCCGTGAGTGTAGGTTAGTCTTTCGGTTTGATGACTATAGTTATGCGGATGAGGAAGACTCTCATGACTCATGTTCATTCTTTAAACTGATCCCACTCAGCTCACCCAAATCTACTTACAGAGGAATCTGTGACTTTATCCGTAAAATTGAAGAGGAATACAACTGATGACTAGTTCACTTAAGATGCAAATAGAAGAGGACAAACGGGATAACTATACACCTGACCTAACAGCTTTGCGGTATACAGGCTCAGGTATCCCAGTGTTCCTCTATGATAATGTTCGTAAGTACCAAGAGATGGTAGACGTACTCAACGGTTTGGAATACAACTCTAATGTTTCCGCGCCACACTACAATGCTGTGACAAAGAATAAGTATGTTCCTTGGTACAATGTGTCACCTTCAACGGAAGTCTTTCCTTCGTATTGTCTGGAAGAACACTTTGATATTGACTTTATCGAAGTACCAGAGTATACTATAGATGAAGAACCGAAATATATCCAAGGTAAGATTTGTTATGTGACTCTAGCCGCTCTGCAGGAACTTGATGCTTACTATGGGAATAGCTTAGACTTTGACCGTGTACAAATTCAAGTACGACCTAAGGCTGCTTGTAAGATTTCTATACAGTGTTTTACTTGGATGAATAACGTAGACCAGATCACAGAGTTTAAGGACTCCAACTTTGTACTCAAAGAAGGTCTGGACTTGGTGCCTTATAGTTCTCTAGGGGACGACGTGTACCAATTCTGAGAAGAATACTGAGCGTATCTACTACGGTCATACTTATCGCACACACACAATAAAAGGAAACCTAAAATGATTACTTATATTAAATATGAAGTAATAGTTTACCAAAATGGAACTAAAGATTGGTACCTAAACGGTAAGCGCCACCGTGAAGATGGACCAGCTATTGAATGGCCAGACGGGACTAAACACTGGTACCTAAACGGTAAGCACCACAGGGAAGATGGACCAGCTATTGAATACTCAGATGGAGCTAAAGAGTGGTGGTTAAACGGTAATCGCCACCGTGAAGATGGACCAGCTATTGTAGGTTCAGATGGAACTAAAGAGTGGTACCTAAACGATAAGTGGTTAAGTAAGGGAGGACATAAGAAAGCTATGTCTTCAAGTCTCGTAGGTTGTGAGGGTAAGGTGGTCGAGATTGACGGTAAGAAATATAAACTAACGGAGATAACTAAAGAGTAGTTGGAAAAGTAATCTATAGCTCAAAAAAGGACTAAATTTATGCCAGAAAGCCAAATTAAAGTACAGATTAACCCCGATGTACCACCTACAGGAAGTGACCTGTCTATTGTCAATGCTGCTCGTCGTAGCTTTAATACACGCAGTGAGTGGGCCTCAGAAGCTGAGTGTCCTACAGACGAAGTTACAGGTGGTAAGATACCCCCATACAAACGACTAAAGGATAAGGACAAGCGACTACTGGAGTTCCTAGCTCGTGGTATGACTGCCGATGACTTCGAGGACTTTCTACACAGCATGGATAATAGGACACCAACAGACTTAGGTCCAGAGCGTGAAGATGTGGTGGACAAACTATGGCAGTGGCGTAACACACCCACACATGATACACCGTTTAACCACACGTTCATTAGCTTCGAAGTCCAAGCTCCTATCTTTGTCCGTGCTCAACTAGTGAAACATGAGTATCTTATTATGTCTGAGTTCTCACGACGGTATATCACAGATGATATTACTTTCTATATTCCTGATGTATGGCGTAAGGCAGCTGAGGATAAGAAACAAGGGAGTAGCAATGAAGCTGTAAATGTAGCTTACTATGATCGTGACGATGGGTATAACGATTGGCCTACTGATGCGAACAGTGTATCTCTTGAGGCTTACCAAGAGATGTTGAAACTAGGCGTAGCACCTGAGATGGCACGTATGGTCCTACCTCAATCAACTATGACAGAATGGACTTGGAGTGGTACACTAGGGGCTTTCGCTAAGATGTGTACCCTACGACTGCATCCTGAGGCACAGTATGAAGCACGACTGGTAGCTCAACAGGTGTACGACCACTTGAGAGAGTACTACCCAGTCGGAGCACCAGCACTAGTAGAAGGAGTATAAGGTTATGGGTTGTTTCGCAGCCCCTGAGTGGGACAAAGAAGATGAACCTAATGGCGAGTGCCCTGAATGTGGTGAACTCACTATAGACGGAGTTGCAATTGACCAGTGTAGTTATTCGCCAATACTCTGCGACACATGTGGATACGCACCGTGTGATGGTTCTTGTTAAATATTAATAGAAGGGAATATATTATGCGATGTAGTATTTGTGACGCACCAGAGGCTGAGTTTAACTTTAATAACTGGCATTGTGGTCCTTGTCATAGTTCTATACGACATACAGTGGGTATCTTCGATGAAGAAGACTTACAGTATATCGTTCTAGGGGATGATGACACTGAGGTTACACCCAAAGAACCACCAACAGGAGGTGACTGATGAGTTATCCATCGGACAGTAGCTTAGATGAAGAGGCACCAGTAGAAAGTCACAGCACATGTCCAGACTGTGGTGGCAGAGATTGCCTATCTGTATGGGCTGGTGGTGGTTCGTATTGCCACCAATGTTTTAAAAGTAAGAAAGGAAAGAGTGAGTTGACGGCAACAGAAACAACGACTACACTAGGCACACCTTTGACTATGGAAGCTAGAGGCTACCGTGGTATTAGTAAGGAACTAGCTGAGAAGTATAACGTCCTCACAGGCGTTGACAGTGACGGTAAGGAGGTATCTCGTGTATATCCCTACCCACACCGCCCAAAGACACGTATCCTTCCTAAGGACTTCACCCAGAACAAGGGGTTTACTAATGATCACCTATTGGGTATGGACTCTTTTAACGCTGGCTCAAGTAAGAAACTAACTATTGTTGAGGGTGAAGATGACTGGTTGACAGCTATCCAACTCCTATCTGATCGTTGGCCTGTAGTAGCACTACCTGGAGCTGGGGCTATTAAACAAGTCTTGAAGAACAAGAAATGTTACGACTACATGAAATCCTTTGATAGTATCATCGTGGCTACAGATGGTGATGAAGCAGGGGATAAGACAGCTGAGGTTCTTTCCAAAGCATTCCCTAACAAGTGCTATCGTGTGCCTATGACTAAGCATAAAGACCCTAACGACTATCTAACGTCTGGCGATGGGTCAGACTTCTTGTATGCTTGGTTGAACGCTCAGAAGTTTACACCTAACAATATTTACAACACACCAGACCAATTCTTGTCTCTCTACCGTGATGCACCTGATCACCACTACATACCGACTGGTATCGAAGCTCTTGATGAAAAGATTCTTGGTCTTATGCAAGGTCACTTCACAGTGATTAAAGCTCCAACAGGTATCGGTAAGTCTGAGTTCATGCGTTACCTTGAGTACCAAATGCTATCCCAAGGTGTACCAATTGCAGCATGGCACCTAGAAGAAACTAAAGTACGTACTCTCCTAGGTCTTGTCTCTATCCATTGCCAAGATGATCTGACACGACAAGATATCATTGAGACTAAAGGTAAAACAAAGGATGTTGAAGAGGCTATCCAAGACCTGACAAAGGATGAGAACTTCTATCAGTTCTTTATGGATGATTCTGATGGTGCTGATGAACTGTGTGAGCAGATTAGGTACTTCTCAGAGATTTGTGGATGTAAGTTTGTATTCTTTGAACCTATCCAAGATGTCATTACTTCTAGCTCTGAGGATGGCAAGGAACAATCTCTTGCTGACTTGTCAGTTAGGCTCAGTAAGTTGGCTGCAAGTTTGGGTATCGGTATCGTAACTATCGCCCACACTAACGACAATGGAGACCCTAAGTATTGTAAGATGATTGGTCAACGTGCAAGTGTTATTATTGATCTCATCCGTGACAAGGACTCTGAAGACTTTGAAGAGAAGAACACTACGTACCTTAAGGTTGAGAAAAATAGACCTGCTGGTGTAGATGGTCCTGCTGGTGCTATGTCCTTTGACCTAACGACATTCACTATGAAAGAAAAACTACTACCTTACTGATAGGTAGTGATCCAATTAAAAGGAAAGATTGATGATTAGTAAACGTAAAGGCTTCGCTAGGTTTATTCGTACCTTAGAGAATGGTGGTGTAGACCCAACACCTACCCCTAAGTATGACTTCAGTAAACTCCTACCACATACAGACGAAGACACAGTTGGTTTTGTCGAAGAAGTTTTAGATGGTATGTGTACATCTATTGATGGATGTTTTTCGTGGGTCGATACACCTCAGGGTGACGCTCATTGGGGTCGTGTATACTCTGGAAGAGGTTTAAGCTCAGAGGATGTGAGCTACCTTGAGTGGTTCAAAAAAGCTTTGATCGAAGAGCATGGCTTTAGTTCATCTTCGTGGTAGGTCGTGTAAGAAGTATAAATAAAGGAAAGACTGATGATTAGTAAACGTAAAGGCTTCGCTAGGTTTGTTCGTAAGATTGAAGGCCGAGGTGTTGGAGGTACAGTTAAATACTTTGAGCTACCAAAAAAAATAGAAAACATGAATAGGTTTAAAGAACTTTGTAGGACTGCCCCAAGGACACCTGAAAATCTTAACAGGCTTCAGCGAAGTAATCTTATGTATTCATTTACTTGGTGTACTAGTGAGCTGTCGGATTGGAGTAGAGCGCATGGTGGAGGTGTTTTGACAGAAGAGCAATGCGCTGCTCTAGAGTCATGGTTTGAGCAAGTATGTTAAGTGTCAAGTCAAACAAGGTAGTAATCTTTGACATTGAGTGCAACGGCTTAACACCTGACGTAATTTGGTGCATTGTCTGTAAGGAATTAGGTGGAGACACACGAGTATTTACCTATGAAGGAAGGTTTGGTTATGAGACCTTAGAAGACTTTAATGAATACGCTAAAGGAGTAGATAAGTGGGTAGCTCACAATGGACTTAGTTTTGACCTACCTGTTACTAACCGGATTCTTGGTACTGGGATTAAGACAGATGATCTTATTGATACCTTCATTATCTCTCGTCTTATCAACTACACTCGTTATAGTACTCACAGCCTTGCTGAAATTGGTCAATCACTAGGTGAGAAAAAGGGTATCTTTAACGACTGGGATAACCTGTCACAAGAGATGGTTGACTACTGTATCCAAGACGTAGTGGTTAATGAGAAGATATACAAACAGTACGAAAGGTACATCAACTCAGAGGAGTGGGCAGAAGCAATTAAACTAGAGCACGATATGGTCCTCGTCAACGAAGACATGTCTGCTAATGGTTTCTTGTTTAACACTGAACGAGCTAAGGTTCTGCTAGTCTACATCAAACAGCGTATGACCCAAGTAGAAGAAGAGTTCCAACGTATCTGGCCACCTGAACTACAAGAAGTTAACCGTATTAAATACCGAATGAAAGCTGACGGTACACTCTTTAAGAATGTATCAGACGCTTACGATAAGTATCCTTCTGTTAAGATTGATGGGACAGACTTAGCTTGCTTCGACTACGTTAAGTTTAAACCTGGAAGCCCTAAAGACAGACTAGAAAAGCTTTGGCTCTCTAACTGGAAACCAGTAGAACGCACAAAGACACATGCTAAGTTTGTTAGGAGTGGTCGTGAAGGAGAGATGTGGGGCAAGACTCTTTTAACTAAGAAGCTTTACCAAGAAAAGAAGGAACACTTTAACTACTATGGTTGGACTGTAGGAGAGGTAAACCTTCAGACACTCCCTGACGATGCTCCTGAGGGTGCAAGCCGCTTAGCTGAGTGGTTGACACTGGAGGGACGTAGAAGCTCTCTAGAAGAGTGGTTAGGCTGTGTGTCAGAGGATTCTCGTATCCACGGCAAGTTCTGGTTCATTGGAGCATGGACACATCGTATGTCTCATAGTTCACCTAACCAAGCAAACATCTTCAGCCCGTTCCGGACAGATCGAGAACCACGTAATGCTGTGGAGAAAGTTAAAGCTGATTACGACTACGACCTAAGAGACCTATGGCACACAGATAAAGTTCTAGTAGGTACAGATGCAGACGGAATTCAACTACGTATCTTAGCCCACTACATGCAATCTGAAGCTTATACGAGAGCTATCCTAGAGGGGATTAAAGAAGATGAAACAGATATCCATAACCTTAACCGCCGAGCACTTGGACTTAGCCACCTTACAAGAGACGACGCTAAGACTTTTATTTATGCGTGGCTTCTGGGAGCAGGAACAGCTAAAGTCGCCTCAATCCTTCGATGTTCAGCTTCAGCAGCGCGAGGGGCTATGGCAAACTTCCTTGAGAGTATTCCTGAACTTGGAGACCTCAAGCGTAGAAAGATACCTAGCGATGCTAAGAGAGGTTATTTCGAAGGACTCGATGGACGTAAAGTGCTATGTGACTCTGGACACCTCATGCTTGCAGGGTATCTCCAAAACGGTGAAGCTGTAGCTATGAAGCGGTGGATCAGAGAGTGGCGTAGTATGGCTCACAAAGAAAGTCTATGGTTCCGTATGGTAGACTTTGTACATGATGAAGTCCAAGTAGAAGTAAACACAGAGGAGGACGGTAAACGTCTCATACTGATTCAACAAGAAGCTATGAAGAAAGTAAGTGATGAACTGAAACTATTCTGCCCATTGACAGTATCAGGTGATATAGGTTATTCGTGGGCCACTACCCATTGATTATTTCTTGACATTTAGCTCTAAGTGTGTTATATTAGTGGTAACACACTAAAGGAGAGTCTATGAAAAGGTGTTCAACTTGTAAGGTGGAAAAGAGTTTAGATGAATTTTATAACTCAAAACTAAGTGACGATAAGAAAGGTTACAGATGTAAGCAATGCGATACTATAGCTAGAAAAAGATGGGCCAAGAACAACCCCGAGAAAGCGCACTTATCTCAAAGAGGAAGAAACTTAAAACATAAGTATGGTATTACTCTTGAAGACTACGAAGATTTACTGGAAAAACAGGATCATAGGTGCGCTTGCTGCGGAGTTGAGGAGAATACAGCAGCGTACGGGTTTAACAAAAGCTTAAATTTCTCAGTGGACCACTGCCATGAAGGAGGTGGTGTCAGGGGTCTGCTTTGTAATCAATGTAACAGAGCAATAGGTATGTTAGGAGACACGTCTGAGAAAGTATACAGGGCGTATAAGTATCTAAAAGATCACGAAACAAAGTAAACTCACTAGACCACTACGGTCATACTAGAGCAATTGGAGAATAAAATGAAATAATAAAACAACTTGACAAGAGACCTGTAATAGTCTATAATATAGTTACAGGGTTGCTAATAAAGTCATCAAAAGTATCCCAAAGTTTACAAAAGGAAAGTAACAAACATGGCAACAGAACTAGTAGAACTCGAAGGCATCGCAAACTGGGCTAAAGTATTCGGTTTTAATAAAGATAACAACGAAGAATTCCACGGTGAAGGAGGTGCTTACACTATTGATGTCCTCCTTGAGAAGGATCAACTGGACAAACTCACTAAATCAGGTAGTCGATTGAAACCTAAGATTGGTGACGAAGGTATCTCTATTCGCTTTAAGCGTAAACACCTTAACCCAGTAGAACCTCTGTGGGGTGGTCCACCTAAGGTAGTTACAGCAGATAAAGAGCCATTCCCAGGGGAAACTCTTATCGGTAACGGCTCTAAGGTTATGATCTATGTTACTATCTACGACACTAAGCTTGGTAAAGGTACCCGTTTAGAAGGTATCCAAGTCCTAGACCTAGTGACATTCGAGAGTGAAGAAGGTATGGGTGGCGGTGTCCATCTGCCCTTCTAACTTCCACCTTCCTGAGCAAGAAGTAAAACTGCTCAACTTATTTGTACCGTAAGGAATTATAATGACAGCTAAAAACATTTCAACACTAGTCTCTGATATCTACAAAGAGTTAGAGACTCGCGGTGGTTGGGACCAAGCTATCACTGAGTACTTCATGGACTTAATGCGTGACTTCGCTGAGACTCGTAGACAGACACAAGAGGAAGAGGCAGACACCAACAGTGAGCCTTACCTACGTATGTCGGCTATGGGTAAGCCTTGTAAGCGTAGTCTGTGGTACAGTATGAACATGAAAGACCAAGGGGAGAAGTTCCTACCTAGCACTCTCTTGAAGTTTAACTATGGTGATATCATTGAAGCCCTCGTACTAACCCTAGCAAAGGCAGCAGGACACAAGGTCGAGGGTGAGCAGGACACACTGTACGTAGAGGGTATCAAGGGCCACAGAGACGCTGTAATCGACGGTATCACTATCGACGTTAAGTCAACATCAAGCTACGGATATAAGAAGTTCTTGTCTGGTGGTCTACGTGATGATGATCCATTTGGTTACATCTCTCAACTTAGTTCTTATGTCTACGCTGGACGGGACAACGAGGTAGAGTCTCATGACTCCTTGGGTGCCTTCCTAGCTATTGACAAACAGAATGGTACTATCTGCCTAGATATGTATGACTTTGGCCCTGAGCTTGATCGTAAGGCTGATGAGTTTGCTGAGATTAAGGAGATGGTAAAACAACCTGAACCTCCTGAACGTGCATTCTCTGATGAACCTGATGGTAAGTCCGGTAATCGTAAGCTATGTGTCAACTGTAGTTACTGTGGTTTTAACAAAACATGTTGGCCTAAAGCTCGTAAGTTCTTATATAGCAATGGTCCTCGATTCTTGACTGAAGTAGTACGTGAACCTAGAGATACAGTAAGGGAAATTAAATAGTGAGTACTAACTTTAGGTCAGGTCTAGAAGAACGAGTAGCTGAAGAACTTACTAGTCAAGGTGTAGACTACGAGTATGAAACTATGAAGATCAAGTATGAGGTCCATGACACTAGGTCTTATACGCCTGACTTCATTCTTACTAATGGTATCATCATTGAGACTAAGGGACGCTTTACTGTATACGATAGGAAGAAACACCTGTTGATACAGAAGCAATGCCCTGACTATGATATACGATTTGTGTTCAGCAACCCTAACGCTAAACTCTACAAGGGAGCTAAGAGTACTTACGCTACTTGGTGTGAGAGATACGGGTTCTTATACGCAAAGAAATCAATTCCAGAGGAGTGGATTAATGAATATGACTGAAGAAGATATCTTAACTGAGATAGAAAAACAAAAAGAACTTTCAGAACAGCTTTCAAATGGACGAAATAGAGATAAACTTTTCTGCTCAGACCCATACAAGAGAGAAGTTAGTAGACTTAAGTCTTTACTCAAACTAATGAGTCTAGGTGTTAAGATTGAAGAAGGTCCTTCAGGCTGTGTCTTAGTAGAAGATAAGTACGTGTACGCCTTGATGACTGGCCGTTGGAGGGTTACAGATAAAAGTACATGGTACTACTCAAAGTCTCCTAACCAATTTGTAGAGACGTATGTAAGGAAATCTAATGAAACTAATACTTGATATGCCTATCGAGAAATGGGCTAAGGGAATGAACGCAGCTAGTCGGGTAATGAAACAGAACCCACAGCAGAAGACAGGGACCAGTAACGGTATCAAGGATGGCACAGAGTTTGTAGTCATTCGTAACCAAGGTTCTTACACAGTCAAGGAACAAGCCGGATGAGTTCGAATAAAACATTTGTAGTATGGTCTTGTGCTCATACAGACCCAGGCACTAGTAACGAACGATTTGATTGGCTAGGTTCATTCTTGTACGACTTGAAGCCTGACGTAGTTATTGACCTAGGTGATGGTGCGGACATGCGTAGCCTTAACAGCTATGACACACGATACCCACAGGCACTAGTCACACAGAGCTATGAAGAAGACATTGAAGTCTATAACGATAGCCAAGATCGACTACGCCATAAGTTCCGCCACAATAGACGTAAGAAACCTTTCTGGGTAGGATTTGAAGGAAATCATGAGTGTTTTCAAGGTCACACAGAAATTCTGGTTAAAGATAAAGGCTGGGTTAAGTCTCCAGAGGTCCAAGAAGGTGATCTAGTCTTTAGTCTTGGAGGTCAGTGGACACCTGTGGAGCAAGCGCATAAGTACTGGTATGAAGGCCCTATGTACGGGTTTGAGTCACAGACAGGAGTATTCTCTGTCACACCTAGCCACCGAGTATACTACTATGGGTCTTCAGGTAAACTTTTTGTGAAGAAAGCTTCAGATAGCCCTATGTCCTTGGATTTACCCGTAGCTACTCGGAACAAGGAACTAAAACTTACTGGTCTATCAGACTCTGAGCTTAAGTTCAACGCTATTGCCTTGACAGATAGTTATCACAAAGGGAGTAAAGTAGTTTTTTACCAGTCTGGCTCTAAGGCGGAAGAGGTAGAAAAAGTAATCCAAGACTGTGGGATCGGCTACCGTAAGGTCGAGCGTAATCGAAGCCCAGAAGAAATCTGTGGAGTCAAACTTAAGACTACACAAGTTGCTTACGAGTTTCATATGGAAAGACCTGAGTGGTGTGTTACTCAGAATAAAACTATCCCAAAAGAATTCTTCTACTTAACTGAGGATCAGTTTGAAATCTTTTTAGATATGCTTATTTTTTGTGACGGTTCTCCGATGGATGACAGGGCTAGTAGTGTCTTCTACGGTAAGAAACAAATCTGCGATGATGTTCAGTCTCTATGCCAGATGAATGGGTTCAGAGCGTCTATTACAGAATACCGTACTGGGCAGTACCGAGTTAATATTAACCCACGTAATAAGCAAAGGTTTAAGAAGGTTCTCCAAGATGAAGTCAAAGATTGGGTTTACTGTATCACAGTCCCAGAAGGAAACTTTCTCGCTCGGCAAGGAGGAGTTAGTCTCTTCACAGGAAACTGTAGAATCAAAACGGCTATCAAACATGATCCACGTATCGAGGGAAAAACACACGGGATTTCCTTTAGCCATCTACAAACAGATACATGGTTCAACGAATACCATGAGTACGAGAATTCAGCCCCCGCAATCGCTACTTATGGTGGTGTTGACTTCGCTCATTATTTTAGTAGCGGTAACTTTGGGTCAGCTACTTCTGGCGTTCACCATGCTTACTCAGTCATCAACAATAGGCACCGTTCTTCCGTGTGTGGTCATAGTCATAAACGTGATGTGTATTTTAAAGATGCGCCAGGTAGTCTCGGTATGGTGGTCGGGTGCTTTAAAGGCAAAGAAGAAAGCTGGGCGGGTCAAGCGAACCTAGACTGGTGGAAAGGTATTGTAGTGATGCACGACGTAGGTGAAGGTCGTTTTGAACCACAGTTTGTTAGCATGAAGATGCTCAAAGAGGAGTATGGAGAATGAATGTATACATCGCCTTAGAAGGAGATACCTATTACCCAAATGGCGGAGGTGATATTAAAGGGGTATTTCTAACATCAGAAGATGCTTGGAGAGTCTTAAAGAACTCAGAGATGGACTGGACTGAAGTGGTTAAACAACCAGTTGTCGTTCTACCTAGGGAGGTCCCTGGAGATGGATGATCAAAGCGTCTTGCGTTGTTTGACGTGGCGCGGGCCAGCACCAAAGGAGTCTTCGGAATGACCCATTGTTGCCCTTGGTGCGCCAAGCCTCTTTTGACCAGTTTGACGACTTGTGCCTGCGGTTGGTCGATTTTCAAGACAGCACCAAAGGAGACTTCGGAATGATAGACCAAACCCCGCGTCATGATTGTCTAATCGTAGCAAAGACGACAGCCGTGATGTTCCGTCGCTTAATGGAATATTACGATCCAGACGAGGCTGATACATGGCTGAACACGGCGCACCCACATCTAGCAGGCCAAAAGCCAATAGCTCTAATAGCCGCTGAACGTGGTGGTGAGGTTTACGCAATCCTGGAAGCGTTAATACCTATAGAAAAACATAAAGAAACAAGGGAGGTTAAAGATGCAGAATGATTAAAGATAAAGTTGAAATACTGGCGGAGAACTATCCACTAGAAGACTTGTTGATGCAGAACGACATTGAAAACCACACTGTAGTTCAGTGGTTAGTGGATGAAGGCTATGTCAACATTAACGACTACTTCTATGAAGATGAAATTATTGAAGGTGAAGATTAAAGATGATTACACTTGAAGAAGTATACGGCATGGCTGATTGTAGGGAGACTGAAGAGTTGAAGGATTTGTTTGGCAACTCTTACTCAGAGACTACACAAAATAATGACCACGTAGGTAAGTCTGTCTTAGACATGGTTGAAGAGTTTCGCACTACAGCTAAGCAAAAGAAGAACGCTGAACGTGCTGGTAACCTTGTTGTAGAAGAGTACGATGAGTGGTACCAGGAGTTTGACATGGGTAGCTTAAAACTATCAGACGAACTCAAGGAACTATCTGATCTTGTCTATGTCTGTTACGGATACGCTAATTCTATGGGATGGAACCTAGACGAAGCTGTACGGAGAGTTCATGAGAATAATATGGGTCGTATGGTTCAAGATGATGGTACAATCAAATATCGAGAGGACGGCAAGGTGATGAAGAACCCTAACGCTCCTAAGATTAACCTAGAGGATTTGGTGTGATGTATGGTGACGGAGAAACATTCTTTATTGGGGTGTTCATTGGATTTGTGGTTGCATCATTACTTTGGCTTGCCGTATTTCACAACGTAGAAGGTTGGTGCGAGTGGAAGTACAATGTCTATGATTGTCAACTTAAAGATGAACCATTCGAACCTACACCACCAGAACTATAGGGATAATACTAGAATGAATATCTTTTTACGGTACTTTAACTACCTTAAGACTTGGCGTCTACATCGAGATGCTATCAAACAACTAAACAAACTAAGTGATCGTGAGCTACGAGACATCGGTATGAACCGTAACGACATTGATCGTCTAGTTTGGTTGGAAGAAGACAAGGATGCCTCAGGTAGGGAGACTAAATGAATAATAGCGGACACAAAGCTGTAGTATTCCTAGTTGTAGTAATCTTATGTACGCTACTGCTAGGTATCACGACAGAACTAGGCTAATTAGATAAGGAATAGATTATATGACATCAACAGGACACAATTCATTCGGACCACATATTCCAGTGGCTGTATGGGCTGATAAAGAAAAGTATCGACAAGAGGGAGAGGAGTACACACAGAAGGTAGCACGTGTAGCTGGGGCACTGACAGACAATGAGGATCACTTTAACAAGTTCTCAGATATCTTGAAGTACCAACGGTTCTTACCAGGTGGTCGTGTGCAAGCAGCAGCAGGAAGTTATCGTAGTATCACAGCTTTCAACTGTTTCGTTATGCAGGACGTACCAGATAGTATGACAGGTATCATGGATGTGGCCAAGGAAGCAGCTGTCACTATGCAACTAGGTGGTGGTGTAGGCTATGACTTCAGTGGTATCCGACCTTCAGGAGCACGTATCCGGTCCATTGGCTCCCAAGCTAGTGGCCCTGTGTCCTTCATGGGTATCATGGACGCACTATGTAAGACTATTGCCTCTGCTGGTCACCGTAGGGGCGCTCAGATGGGTTGTCTACGTGTAGATCATCCTGACATCATGAAGTTCATTAGTGCTAAAGCTAACCACAACGAGCTTACTCAGTTCAATATCTCTGTCCTTGTTACAGATAAGTTCATGGAAGCGGTTAAAGCTGATACTGAGTTTGATCTTGTCTTCGAGGATCGTGTTTACGACTCAGTACGTGCTCGTCACCTCTGGGATACTATCCTACGTAATACATGGGACTGGGCTGAACCTGGAGTCATTTTCATTGACCGTGTGAACAAGATGAATAACTTGTGGTACCTAGAGGACATTAAAGCCACTAACCCCTGTGGTGAACAGCCACTTCCAGCGTATGGTGCCTGTCTACTAGGTAGTTTTAACATGGTCCAGTATGTATCTGTAACTTACAAGACTGAAGACCAATCTGTTTGGAGTTATGAGTTTAACTGGGGGCAACTGGAGCACGATATCCCTTACGTAGTACGAGCTATGGACAATGTAGTAGACGAAACTACTTATCCTCTACCTGAGCAAGA
>Ga0115548_1000869_pt1 | contig 17014 bp, 14 predicted proteins | sample COGITO_mtgs_1004_4_FD_87187 | JGI IMG/M metagenome (GOLD analysis project Ga0115548, IMG submission 87187) | Pelagic marine microbial communities from North Sea - COGITO_mtgs_100423 | ecosystem: Environmental > Aquatic > Marine > Epipelagic | place: Germany:Helgoland, sampling site Kabeltonne...
CCAGCACCCAAGCAGCAAAAAACTGGTATCAAAGTGACGAGTACCAAAGCATTAAACCGTTACGCGAGCACACAGGTGCGTTTGATTTTGTGCTGGTAGATTCCTTTTAAGTTTTGGGCAAATTCAATGCACTATCGAACAATGGAGCTATCAGATTACCAAAGTATTATTAAGCTTTGGACACAGTCTGAAGGCCTGCAGCTACGTGATGCAGATTCCATTGAAGGCATTACTAAATATCTAAATAGAAACCCTGGGCTAAGCTTTGTGTGTGAAGTAGATGGGCATTTGGCGGGCACTATAATGTGTGGGCATGATGGTAAGCGTGGATATATTCAGCACCTAGCAGTGTTAAAAGGCTATAGAAAGCAGGGCATTGGCGAAAAGCTAATGTCGCATTGCTTAGAGGCTTTGAGACAAGAAGGTATTTCAAAGTCACATATCCATGTGCTTGATAATAATGAGCTAGCAAAAGCGTTTTGGGTAAAGGTAGGCTGGAAAAAGCGTACAGATTTACAAGTGTATTCATACATTAATGGTGATGAAAAAAGCGCCTAATAAAAGTTAACCACCACAAAACATACAGGCGCAATTTATATACTATGCTTGTATACTTATTGGCACTAAGAATAAACGGTCATTATAAGGCTTTATCAATGAAAAAATTAATTGCGGCAGTGTTTTTATCCATGGTGATGAGCCATGCAGTGGCTCAAGAGTCTGATCTTTACAAGGGTTTTAAGGCGTTTCAAGCGGGTGAGTATGACACCACCATTGCCTACTGGGAGCCTTTAGCGCAGCAAGGCAATGTGGATGCTCAAAGTAGCCTTGCCGCCCTTTATAGATTTGGTTTTGGGGTAGAAAAAAACGCCCAAGTTGCAGTGAAATGGTATGGCCTAGCCGCAGACCAAGGCGATGCTGCTGGCCAGTACGGCTTGGCCACTATGTATGCCAATGGTGAGGGTGTGCCACTAAACGATGCAATGGCATTAAAATGGTATACCTTGGCAGCAGATCAAGGTGATGCTGATGCTCAGCTTAGCCTAGGAAGCATTTATAATACTGGTCAAGGTGTTGTAGAAAATGATGAGACCGCCGTAAGCTGGTACACACTTGCCGCCAAGCAAGGCTTAGTAGAAGCCCAAGCTTACCTAGGTGTAATGTATGAAAATGGCGATGGCATTGCCCAAGACACAGACAAAGCTTACATGTGGTACAACATTGCAGGCTATGGCGGCAATGAGCTTGGCGCTAAAAACCAACAAGCCCTAGCCCAAGGCATGAGCACAGACCAAAAAGCCAAGCTACAACAAATGTCAAACCAATGTTTGGGTAGTCAATACACCGACTGCTAGTAAATACCTCACTCACGCATTAGGTGGCCAGTAGCTATGTTAAAACCCCACTCCACACCTCAAAGCTTGGCTTATGTAGATGGTGAGCTAGTAGCGATTAGTGAGGCTAAAATATCTATTTTAGACTGGGGCTTTTTACATTCTGATGCCACCTATGATGTGAGCCATGTGTGGCAGGGGCGATTTTTTTGTTTGGATGAGCATATAGACCGCTATTATGCCGGCATGGAAAAGCTAAGGTTATCTATTCCCTACACCAAGGCACAGCTTGCTAAGCTGTTGTTAAATATGGTGGCACAAAGTGGCTTGCGCCATGCTTATGTAGAAATGATTACTACCCGTGGACAGCCTTCACCTGGCTCTCGAGACCCTCGCACCTGCACTAACCAGTTTTTTGCTTTTGTGGTGCCTTTTGTGTGGATTATCCCACCAGAAGAAGGGCTTCATATTGCTATTAGTAAGCAGCAGCGCATCCCTAGCGCAAGCGTAGACCCCACCATTAAAAACTACCATTGGTTAGATTTAGTGATGGGGCAATTTGATGCCTATGATCGTGGCGCACAAAGCGCTGCTTTAGTGGATGAAAACGGCAACATAAAAGAAGGCCCAGGGTTTAATATCTTTATTATTAAAGGTAATCAGCTGTTCACTACAAACACAGGGGTGCTGCAAGGCATTACTCGTAAAATAGTAATGCAGCTAGCCCAAAAGCTTGCCCTAGAGGCACCACACGCCCTAAACACAAAGGTGGTGCTTGGGGAAATATCGGCAGATGCGTTTAGGCACGCCGATGAAGCGTTTGCCACCAGCACTGCCGGTGGCATTATGGCCATTACGCAGGTGGATGACAGCGTCATAGGCACAGGCCGTATAGGCCCTTTAACCACGCAGCTAAAAGAGGCCTACTGGGCTATGCACACCCAATCTAAATATTCATTAGAAGTGCCTTACCCAAAATAAGACACACTCAGATATAGACAAAGGTGGTGCAGGCTTTTTAGTTGGTAGCTTTAATTGCGTGTGGCTCATATAATGGTGTTTTCAAGTGTCTTTTAACCCAGCGAGTGCATTTGCATGGCATATCAGGTTTTAGCCCGTAAATGGCGGCCCCAAAATTTCCACACTATGGTTGGCCAAGAACATGTTCTGCGTGCCTTGGTGCATGCTCTAGACGAACAGCGATTGCACCATGCCTATCTGTTTGCAGGCACTCGCGGTGTGGGCAAAACTACTATTGCTCGTATATTGGCACGCTGCCTTAACTGTGAAGAAGGCGTAAGCTCTACCCCTTGTGGTGTGTGCTCAAGCTGTGTGGAAATAACAGAAGGCCGGTTTGTTGATTTAATCGAAGTAGACGCCGCATCACGCACCAAAGTAGAAGACACCCGCGAGCTGCTGGATAATGTGCAATATGCCCCTACACGCGGGCGTTTTAAGGTGTATTTAATAGACGAAGTGCACATGCTTTCTACCAGTAGTTTTAATGCGCTACTTAAAACTCTAGAAGAGCCGCCGCCTCACGTAAAATTTCTTTTAGCCACTACAGATCCACAAAAGCTACCCATTACTGTGCTTTCGCGGTGTTTGCAGTTTAATTTAAAAAACATGCCTGCTGATCAAGTGGCAGGGCATTTGCGCAATGTGCTTACTAGCGAAGAGATTCCTTTTGCTGAAGCCTCGTTGTGGCAGCTTGGGCGTGCAGCCAAAGGCAGCATGCGTGACGCTTTAAGTCTTACAGACCAGGCCATTGCCTTTTGTGGTGGCGACTTAACAGAGTCTTCTGTAAACCAAATGCTAGGCAGCATAGACCAAGGCAAAGTGGTGGCTATTGTTAGTCAGCTGCAGCAAGGCAATGCGTCACAGTTGTTGCACTTGATTAAAGAGCTGGCCGAGCATGGCCAAGATTTTGTGGTGGCTTTGGAAGATTTATTAAGCTTATTGCATCAAGTGGCTATTTGTCAGGTGTTGCCAGACGCGCCGGTTTCTGTGCAGTTTGATCAGGTGAAGGTGCAAGAATTAGCTCAAAGCACTAGCCCTGCAGACGTGCAGCTATTTTATCAAATGGGCATTATGGCCCGTAAAGATTTAGCAGCCGCACCTGTCGTGCAAGCGGGCTTTGAAATGGCTTTGCTACGGATGCTGGCCTTTAGGCCCCAACTACATGCTGGCCAAATGCAAGTTGCAGCGCCTCAAATATCACCTCAAGCAGTCGCGTCAAACACTACAGCCATTGCAGAAGCACAGCCTGAACCAGAGCCTCAGCCTGAACCAGAGCCTAAATCTGCACCCAAAGCTAAGATAGAGCCAGAACCAGAACAAGCGCCACAGCCAGAGATTCAGCCAGAAGAAACTTATCAACACCAAGCTACACAGGCTCCTGTAATTGAGTCGCCACCGTGGGATGAAGAGCCTCAGCTAGAACAAGAGCGCCAGCCAGAACCAGAGCCAGAGCCAGAAGCTGTTGTAGCCCCACAGAAGCCAGCACATGATTGGACTTTGGCAGACCTAAGCGAACAAAACTGGATTCAAGTGTTTAACGACCTTAATCTATCCGGCATGACTCACGCTATTGCTGCAAATATGGTGTTTGCTCAAAGACAGGGCACTCATCTGCAATTCACCCTAGAGCAGGGCCAAAGCAGCATGTTAAATGATACTCACCAAAGCCGCATTTGTGAGGCTTTGGAAAAGATGTTTGGGTGTGAATTAAAGTTGAGCATAGGCATTGGAAAAGCTCAAACAGAAACCCCGTTTGCTAATCGCCAAAGGCGTGAAGCGCAGCATCAAAATGAAGCTATTTCATCATTACAAAACGATCCAAACGTGGCGAGTTTAACCACAGCATTTAATGGGCAGCTAGACACTGATAGTGTATTGCCCGTGAACCCTATCGAAATATAAACTTAGATTAATGATAAGGAAATACATATGTTAAAAGGTGGTATGGGCAATCTGATGAAACAGGCCCAAAAAATGCAAGAACAAATGCAAGAATCCCAAGCCGCGCTAGCTAATGCAGAGTTTACTGGCACCTCTGGCGCCGGTTTGGTGCAAGTGGTTATGACAGGGCGTCATGATGTAAAGCGTGTTCAGCTAGATGACTCATTGATGTCAGAAGACAAAGAAATGCTAGAAGATCTATTAGCCGCGGCAGTCAATGATGCGGTGCGCAAAGTAGAGCAAACTAGCCAGAACAATATGTCTGACATGACCGCAGGCATGGGTATGCCAGCGGGTTTTAAGATGCCGTTTTAGCCACTCACTTTAGTAGCACATTATACTAACTATAGGTTAACCTTCATGTCGTTTAGTCCTCTTATTGATGATCTTATTGAGTCTCTTCGCTGCTTGCCGGGTGTGGGACGTAAATCAGCGCAGCGCATGGCTTTGCATATTTTAGAGCGCAACCGTGAAGGTGGGGCAGTGTTGGCCCAAAGCATAAACCGTGCACTTGATAAAGTGGGTCGTTGTGAGCAATGCAGAACCCACAGTGAAATCCCCATGTGTCGCATGTGCACTCGGCCAGATCGTGACCTTCTTACCTTGTGTATCGTAGAAACGCCTGCGGATATTTTAGCCATAGAGCAAGGCGCTGGTTTTAAAGGGTTATATTTTGTACTCATGGGGCATTTATCTCCCATGGATGGTATTGGGCCCAATGAATTAGGCTTAGATTTACTTGTTTCACGCCTAAAGGAAGAGCAGATCACAGAGGTGGTTATAGCCACTAACCCTACTATAGAGGGTGATGCAACGGCCCATTTTATTCATCAATTGATTCGCCAGCAGCTAGATACCCCAGCTGTTAATGTCACACGCATAGCTCATGGTGTGCCTATAGGGGGTGAGCTAGAGTTTGTCGATGGCGGCACTTTGGCCCACGCGTTTGCTGGCCGCAAGAGTTATACTTAATTATGTCAGATATGTATCAATATATAGACACCAACGAAGGGCTACAAATAGCCTGTGACCAGCTTATTAAGGCCTCAGCTATTGCTGTGGATACTGAGTTTGTTAGAGAAGATACTTTTTACCCCATTCCAGGGCTAGTGCAGCTTGCCGCAGATGGCAACACCTTTCTGGTAGACCCTGTTACCATTGATAACTGGCAGCCTCTTCAAACCTTACTCACAGACCCAGACACGCTTAAAGTGATGCATGCCTGCAGTGAAGATTTAGAGCTATTTCAGCATTGGCTTGAGCTACGGCCCACACCTATGGCAGACACACAAATAGCTGCTGCATATGTAGATATGGGCTTATCGCCAGGTTATCAAAGCATGGTGTTAGATTTATTGGGTGAAACTGTGGATAAAGGGGAAACACGCTCCAACTGGCTACAGCGACCACTGCGTGATTCTCAGTGCCACTATGCAGCGATGGATGTGGCTCACCTCATGCAGTGTTATGACCTTCTTGCCCAGCGCTTAAAAGATAAGGGCGTGTGGGAGTGGTTTTTGGAAGATATGCAGCGCTTAGCGCAGCCCAAGCCAGCTATAGATCCAGAGCTGGCCTACACTCAAATGAAAAATGCGTGGCGTTTGCAGGGCAAGTCTGTAGGGCGTTTGCGTGCTTTGGCGGCATGGCGCGAAGTAGTAGCGCGTAGCGAAAACAGGCCAAAAAGTTTTGTGGTTAAAGACAGCAGCCTCATTGATATGGCCCATAAAAACCCTGTGGATCTAAGTGCCATTGGTGAATGCCAAGACATGCGCCCTAGTAGCTTAAGGCGTTATGGCAAACAGTGGCTGGCTATCATGGGTGCTTCATCACAAGTGTTGCCAGGGGTGCCGCAGCCTTTATCTAAAAACGAAAACAAAGACTACAAGCGCCTACATAAAGTAGTCACAGATCAAGCTGTGAATGCTTGTGTGCAAGTGCAATTGATGGGCCGTAAAAAAGAATTATTAGCGCTATTTGAAGGTTTGCGTAAAAAGCAGCCGTTTAGCTTACCCAGTAACTGGCAAGGCTGGCGAGAAGAGTTTCTTGCAGAGCCAATTGCCACAGAATATAACCATATTCAAGAGACACAGTAATGACTCAAAAGCGTATTATTTGCTCAATTTATCGCAGCAAAAAGAAAGACGAAATGTATCTCTATGTGGATAAAACCAAGGCGTTAAGTTTAGTGCCAGAGGCTTTGTTAGTGATGTTTGGTAAGCCAGAGCACCGCATGGATATGCTACTTACACCTGACAGAAAGTTTGCTAAAGCCAGTGCAGCAGACGTGTTGTCGCAAATTGATGAAAAGGGCTATTATTTACAAATGCCCCCAGTGCGCGAAGAGTATATGCTGGATCTTTACCGTGCGCCGATTAACCCAACCTATTAAACACTGCCGATAAGCTAGCTTTATGAAACATTCAACACAAACAGGGTTTTGGAAAGACGTCGCCCCCAAAGAAATGACAAGCCAGCAATGGGAATCCTTATGTGACGGCTGTGGGCGTTGTTGTTTACAAAAGCTCATAGATGATGATGTGCCTTTGATGTATCACACTAGTGTGGCATGCCGTTACCTTGATCTTAAGTCTTGCAAGTGCAGTGTGTATGAAACGCGCCAAGATAAAGTATCCGATTGCACCTTGGTCACCCCAGAAGCTGTAGAAGAATATAACTGGTTGCCAGAAACCTGTGGTTATAGGCGCGTGGCGGCAGGTAAAGATTTACCTGACTGGCATCCATTGGTCACAGGCGATCCTAAATCTACGGTAAAAGCGGGCATGACTGTGCGCAAATGGGCTATATCAGAAGACAAAGTGCCAGAGACAAGGTGGGGTGAACATATCATTGAGATTCAGCAACTTGGTGAATAAAAGTAGCTGTTTGCTCTTGTTACAGTGTCTTTAGATTGTGTTATGGTAAGTTAAATAAAAATAATATTCGGATTTCTAATTAATGTTCAAGTTTCATGCTATGCGCAGTATAAGTGCGACACTTTTCATCGCTTTATTAGCTATAAGTCATCCGGCTATTAGTAAGCCTTTGTCTAATCAGATGGACATTCGTGTATTGATCGATGTGTCTGGCAGTATGAAAAAAACTGATCCAAACAATCTGCGTATTCCTGCATTACAAGTGCTCACTCAATTATTACCTAAAGGAAGCAAAGCTGGTGTTTGGCAATTTGCTAACACCCCTAAGGTGGTTGTTCCCCATGGTGAGGTGGATGCACAATGGCAGCAACAAGCTGCTCTAGCTTCTCAAAAAATATCTTCCACTGGCCTATATACAGACATTGGCGCTGCGCTAACTGCTGCTTCATTTAATGCACAAGATCAAACCCAAGCTCGCCAGCTACATGTGATTTTATTAACCGATGGTATGGTGGATGTAAGTAAAGACGCCACCCAAAACGCACTCGCTCGAAATGCGCTGCTTGAGCCGATACTTCAGCAATACATTAACGTAGGTGCCCGTGTGCACACTGTGGGTTTATCTTATAGAGCCGACCAAGCAACGCTCAGCGCAATAGCCAGACGCACTGACGGCTTGTTTGAAGTGGCTGAAGATGCAGACCAACTATTAGATATCTTTTTAAGGGCTTTAGATAACACGGTAGTGACTCAGCAAGTTGCTGTTGAGCCTATTGAGCAATCTTTTCTAGTAGAGCAGGGCATTGAGTCAATGACTGTGGTAGTAGAAAAAAACGGCGATGAAAACATCAAATTTACTGACGGTAAGCAAGATATAGTTACCCGCATACCTGCTATAGACACTCAAATATGGCAGTCCTCCTCTACCCATGAAGTGGTTACAATTCAAGACCCTACGCCTGGCACTTGGACCTTAATTAGTGATACCGCCATATTAAAGCGCATCAATGTAGTGGGTAAAATACAAATACTACTACAACAAAGTCATCAAAATATAAAAGTAGGTCAGCGCAGCTATATCGACGTGCAGCTAGCTAATGCAAAAGGTGAGCTATTATCTGCAGCGCAGCTACAAGGGTTTAAGCTTGAAGTTGCTATGGATAATGGTGACAAAGAGGTGTTTGCTCGCAAGCAACGGTTTGCTGTAGATAAAAAAACGCGAATGGATTTGCCCGTGCTTAATCAACCTGGCATGTATAATCTTAATATTGCTGTCATTAATGGTTCATTGGTTCGCACCATTAATCGTAGCCTTAAAGTTCACCCTCTTGTGGCCTTAACAGACACCCAAAGAGATGCTGCAAACAATGCTCTAAATATGCCCGTTGCCAATGAGGTAGCTGTGATAGTCGATACGGCACCTAAAAAGAGCCAACCCATTCTCATCGAAGTGAGTAAAGAAAAGCCTTCAAAAGAGTTACAAGCGCTGATGTTTGAGTCACAGGTTGAGCAAGAGGCTACAGCGGTGGTCAATGAGCCTGCAGCGGTTATCAAAGAGGCTGATACTGCGCCAAAAACTATTACTGGTCAGATTGTCGATGCTGTTAATGAACTAACGGCCAAGCTAAGTAGCCCAGCCCAAGCTTTAGAAACTTTGCCTAATCAAACCAGTGACACTGTTAATGAAGCGGCTAGCTCTGTGCAAGATGACCAGATTGTTACAGACCAGTCTATGCATTGGCGCTGGTATATAGTGGGTGGGGCAGCTTTTGTATTATTGATTTTATTGGTTATTTTACGTAGAACTAATAAAATACCAGAAGCAAAAACACAAACAAAAACTTAATTAAGTCGTTAGAAGTGGAACGGGTATATGTGTGAACTTTTAGGCATGAGTGCAAATGTGCCTACGGATATCTGCTTTAGCTTTACTGGGCTGATGCAGCGTGGTGGTGGCTGTGGCCCTCATCGTGATGGTTGGGGTATTGCATTCTATGTAGGTAAAGGCTGCCGTACATTTCATGACCCAAAACCTAGTGCAGATTCTGAAGTAGCGCGCTTAGTGCAGCGTCATTCAATGAAATCTCATATCGTCATCAGCCACATTCGCCAAGCCAATGTAGGCAACATCTGTTTGGAAAATACTCATCCTTTTCAAAGGGAGCTGTGGGGTAAGCACTGGACCTTTGCACACAACGGGCAGCTTACAGACACCTCAAGTTTGTATCTAAACCACTATTTACCTGTGGGAGACACAGACAGCGAGCATGTATTTTGTTGGTTGCTTAGTGAGCTGCGTACAGCTTTTCCTAAACCACCTTCAGACAAGTCGGTAGTGCGCTATTTTTTACAACAGCACTGTCAGTATTTAAAAACTCTGGGGGTGTTTAATATGCTGCTTTCAGATGGCGACCATCTTTATTGTTTTTGCTCAACCAAGCTAAGCTGGATTACGCGCAAGGCTCCTTTTGGTCAGGCCTCTTTAAGCGATGCAGATGTTAATGTGGATTTTGGTGAAGAAACGACACCCAATGATGTTGTTTCGGTGGTAGCCACACAGCCACTTACAGACAATGAAACATGGCACACTATGCTTCCTGGAGATATGTTGGTGCTGCATAAAGGTGTGGCCCTTAGTTAGGGTTTGGTTTTGGTGTGGTTTAATTGTGGTTTAACTGTCCTGAGTGTGCTTTTTCTTAAAAAGAAGCATTTAGGAAATATTTTTCAAATTATGCTGGTTTTCAAACGCATGTTTTATTAGCATAGCTGTATATATAACAAAAACTTAAAGGCTTATCATGAATCAAATCGCTGGCGTAGAATTTGGCCAATACCAATCTGTTACTGATGTATTTTTAGAAGCCTGTGGTAAGTATGCACACAAACCCGCCTTTAGCTGCATGGGGCAAACTTTGTCCTTTGCAGACATGGAGCGTTTAACTGCTAATTTTGCCTCTTATTTGCAAAACCATACTGACCTTGATGTGGGCGACCGCATAGCTATACAGCTACCTAACGTATTGCAATTTCCTATTGCAGCAATGGGCGCCATGCGAGCAGGTATGGTAGTGGTGAATACCAACCCCCTTTATACCGCCAGAGAAATGGAACACCAATTTAATGACTCAGGTGCTAAGGCCCTAGTGATTTTGGCCAACATGGCTAATATGGCAGAGCAAGTGGTGCCTAAAACTGGCATTAAGCTGGTTATGGTGACACAGCTTGCTGATATGCACCCGTTTGCTAAGCGTGTGTTAATAAACACAGTAGTTAAGCGTGTTAAAAAAATGGTGCCAGCCTATTCTTTGCCTGATGCTGTAAGCTTTAGACAGACTCTGGCATTAGGTGCTAAAAAAGCCCCAGTGGCAGTGTCTCTCACACTGGCTGATACAGCCGTATTACAATATACCGGCGGCACTACAGGCGTTTCCAAAGGCGCACAATTATTGCATCAAAACTTAGTAGCTAATATGATGCAGGTGCGCGAGCTCATCGTAGATATTTTGGATACTGACACCGAAGTGATGATTGCGCCTTTACCGCTTTATCATATCTATGCATTTACCGTGAGTTTGGTCATGACAGATATGGGCCATGAAATGGTGCTGATACCCAATCCACGTGATATTCCTGGGTTTGTGAAAGAGCTAAGCCGGCACAAATTTACTTCCTTTGCAGGCCTAAATACGTTGTTTGTGGCCTTATGTAATAACAAAGGTTTTAATGAGTTAGACTTTTCTCACCTAAAACATACCATTTCAGGTGGCATGGCGCTCACAGAAGCTGCAGCTAGCAAATGGCAAGGTGTTACAGGGTGTCAAATACAAGAAGCTTATGGGCTTACCGAAACGTCTCCTGCTGTTTCTTTTAACCCTTACCATGACATTCGTATTGGCACTATTGGCAAAGTGCTCACAGGTACACAAGTAAAAGTGATTGCAGAAGATGGCACTGACTTAGGTTTCAACCAAGAAGGCGAGCTGTGTGTGAAAGGCCCGCAAGTAATGGCAGGCTACTGGCAGCGCCCAGAGGCCACAGCACAAGCGATTGACGCTGAAGGCTGGTTTAAAACCGGCGACGTAGCTATATTGGCTGAAGATGGGTTTATTCGTTTAGTAGATCGTATTAAAGACATGATCAACGTGTCTGGTTTCAATGTATACCCCAATGAAATTGATGATGTAGCCAGCCAACACGAAGGTATCTTAGAGTGTGCAGCGGTAGGTATTCCTAACGAAGTAAGTGGTGAAACTGTAAAGTTGTTTGTGGTTAAGTCTGACCCGAATTTAACCCAAGCCGATGTGTTAGCACATTGTCGTGAAAACTTAACAGCGTATAAAGTGCCCAAAGAAGTTGAGTTTAGGGACGAGCTGCCTAAAACTAACGTGGGTAAAATCTTACGCCGTGCCTTGCGGGATTAGGTTTCGTTTTGATTATCTAATTTTGATTTAACCCCACCACACTGACCTAAGCTGTTTGTTGTAGATTTTGATAAATCTTAAACTTAGGTCAGTTAAAGCCCTCTTTAAACCGCCTTATAAACCACTTGAAGCTTCTAGGTTATGCGCGCTATAGCATGATAAACTTGGGTCTTTAAAACCACCTTATTTTTATATGTCTTCTGCATTTTCAAACTGCATGGTTAAAGACCACGCGCAGCTCAATCGCTTGTCTTTTCAAATTGCGCAGCGCCAAAAGCGTGGGCAACCGTGCGAAAAATTAATGCAGCAGCTAGAGAGCAAAACCTTATCTAGCCAAGCCATCTATCAAAAGCGCAAGCAAGCTTTGCCTGTTATAGAGTATCCGCCGCAGCTACCTGTGAGCGGCCAGCGTGACAAGCTAGTTGCGCTTATTCGTGAAAACCAAGTGGTCGTATTAGCAGGTGAGACAGGCTCTGGTAAAACCACCCAGTTGCCCAAACTATGCTTAGAAGCTGGGCGCGGAGTGGGTGGCATGATAGGCCACACACAGCCACGACGTTTGGCTGCCAGAACCGTAGGTCAGCGTATCGCTGATGAGCTCAATGTGCCTTTAGGTGAGCAGGTTGGCTTTCAAGTACGTTTTACTGAACAAGTGAGTGATATTAGCCACATTAAGCTAATGACCGATGGTATTTTGCTTGCCGAAACCCGAAGAGATCCAGACCTTTTGCGTTATGACACTATTATTGTGGATGAAGCCCACGAGCGTAGTTTAAATATTGACTTTTTGTTGGGGTATTTAAAACAATTATTAGCCCGACGAGATGACTTAAAGCTTATCATCACCTCTGCTACTATCGACCTTGAACGCTTTAGCACCCACTTTGATAATGCACCTGTAGTAGAGGTGAGTGGGCGCACATTCCCTGTAGATGTTTGGTACAGGCCTTTATTTTCGTCCAAATCTGACGAAGATCAAGATGTTCAGTCTGGCATACAGCATGCCCTAGAAGAAATAGATCACCACGAGCGCCAAAACAAGCAATACAATGGCGACGTGTTGATCTTTTTGCCTGGTGAAAGAGACATACGCGACATCGCATTATTTTTGCGCAAACAAGAACAAAAACATTGGAATATATTGCCACTCTATGGGCGACTGAGTTTCAGTGAGCAACAAAAAGTGTTTCAACCTTCTGGCAAAACCACAGGCAGACGTATTGTATTGGCTACCAATGTGGCAGAAACGTCTGTAACAGTGCCAGGCATTCGTTATGTGATAGACCCAGGCACAGCTCGCATGAGTCGCTATAGCTACCGTTCTAAAGTGCAGCGATTGCCTATAGAGGCTATTTCCCAAGCCAGTGCTAATCAGCGTAAAGGCCGTTGTGGTCGTTTGTCGGCTGGCATCTGTATACGTTTGTATGATGAGGCCGATTTTATAAGTCGACCAGAGTTTACTGACGCCGAAATCTTGCGCACCAACTTAGCCTCAGTTATTTTGCAAATGCATGACTTAAAGCTAGGCTCTGTTGAGGCCTTTCCTTTTATTGATGCCCCTGATAGTCGTTTTATCAACGATGGTGTTAAATTATTACAAGAATTAGGTGGGCTAGACGAAAAGCGCCAGCTTACCTCGCTAGGCAAGCAGCTAGCGCGTTTGCCGGTAGATCCGCGCATCGCACGTATGATAGTGGCAGCCAATGATTGGCAAGCGCTTGATGAAGTGTTACTCATTGCCAGTGCGCTTACTATTCAAGATCCAAGAGAAAGGCCACAAGAAAAGCAGCAAGCAGCAGACCAGCAGCACTTATTGTGGAAAGAAGAAAATTCTGACTTTTTGAGTTTAGTTAACCTGTGGCAAGACTACGAACACCAGCGCCAACAACTCACCCAAAACCAACTGCGCCAATGGTGTAGCAAACACTTTGTGTCTTATTTACGCATGCGAGAATGGCGCGAAGTGCATCGCCAGCTGTTAATAATGTGCCAGCAAATGGGCTTTAAAATTAATACCCAGTTAGCAAGCTATGAAGCAGTACACAGAGCATTGCTCACAGGCTTGTTGGGCCATATTGGGCATAAAGATGACGAAGGCCAGTTTGCAGGCCCGCGCCAACGTAAGTTTTTGTTGTTTCCAGGCTCAGCCCTTGCTAAAAAACCACCCGCTTGGATTATGGCAGCAGAGCTAGTGGAAACTTCGCGTTTATTTGCCCGCTGCGTAGCCAAAATAGAGCCCCAATGGGTAGAGCAAAGTGCCGGTGCATTACTTAAATATAACTATAGCGAGCCATCATGGCATAAGCGCCAAGGCCAAGTGATGGCGTTTGAGCAGGTGAGCTTATACGGCTTGGTGTTGGTCAGTAAGCGTAAAGTGGCTTATGGGAAAATAGACCCGCAAGTGTGTCAGCAACTTCTGGTCATGGAAGGGTTGGTGCAACATAACCTATTTACCAAAGGCAAATTTTTAGCGCGCAACCAAGCTTTAATAGAAGACATTGAGGCCTTAGAGGCCAAATCTAGGCGCAAAGACATCTTAGTAGATGATCAAGTATTGTTTGATTTTTATAATACAAAAATGGCCACAGCCAGCGAGCCCATAGTCAGCGCAGCCAGCTTTGAATCTTGGCGTAAGCATGAAGAAAAGAGTCAGCCTGAATATTTGTATTTAACTCAAGATGACTTAATGCAGCACAGTGCAGAAGGTATCAATACCCATAGTTTTCCAGATCGTTTGGTGTGGCAGGCCATGAGTTGGCCTTTGCTTTATCATTTTGAGCCTAGTCACGCGCAAGACGGCGTTACTATTCAAGTGCCTGCAAGCCAGCTTAAGCGTTTGCCTCTTAAACGTTTGCAATGGCTAGTGCCTGGTTTATTAAAAGATAAGCTAGCCGCACTTTTAAAAGGCTTGCCAAAAGCCCAGCGCAAAGCCTTTGTGCCTGTGCCTCAATATGCTCAAGCATTGTTTGAAGCCTTATCGGCAGATGATATTGATTTGCCAGAGGCCATAGCTAAGCACTTACAGCGTATCAGTGGCAGGCCATTTGATGTGCAGCTATTGGCACAAGTGGATGTAGAGGCGCATCTATTAATGAATGTGCAGGTGATGGATGAAGCTGGCCTTGCTATCGCCCAAGGCAGAGACCCTCTGAAATTATTAGCAGACTATGCCACGGGCAGTGCGGCTAGCCAAGCTCCTAGTGTGTCACATCCTGTGTTAAAGCAAGGGCTTACGCAGTGGGAGTTTGATGAGCTGCCAAGCACTATGACTATACAGCAAGGTGCCATGAAGCTGCCCGTATGGCCTGCCATTAAAGACCAAGGCAAAACGGTAGATGTGGTGTTTGCAGATTCAGCTGAAGAAGCGCAAGCCATCACTCACCATGGTTTAGTGCGTTTATATCGCATTGCTGTGAATGAACAGACAAAACACCTTGCAAGGTCACTAACAGGGTTTAAACAAGCACAGCTGTTATATGGCGCATTAGGCACCCCGCAAGAATTTAATGAGCAGGTGTTTGACCAAGCCACTGCCCTTGTGTTTTTACCAGATGACTTGGCTATAGAAGGCAGGCCCGCTGATGAAGCAGCGTTTAAAGCGTCATTAGAGCAGCGTGGACACTATGTAGAAGCGGTGGAGCGCGTGCTAAGTCTTAGCGTAGAGCTGCTTAAGCGCCACCATGCAATAAGAAAAGCCTTAAAAGGGCAGCTAAACCTGGCTTGGGCTAATGTGTATCAAGACATCGGTGGGCAGCTAGATCGTTTAATGAATAAAAGCTTTATAGCCCAAAGCCGGTGGCAGCACTTAGAGCAGATGCCGCGCTACCTAAAAGCTATAGAGGCTAGGCTTGAACGTTTTAAAAGCCAATTGCCCAAAGAAAATGCAGCGGTGCAAGAGCTGCGCGACTGGCAGAGCAAGCTTTCTAAAGCTCAGGCGCAGTGTTTGCCTCACACCCCAGACTATAAAGCACTACAAAGCTTTGCCTGGTCTATAGAAGAGTATAGGGTATCTTTATTTGCCCAGCAGCTAGGCACTCAAAAGCCCATTTCTGCTAAACGCCTGCAAAAGCAATGGGATGAAATTAATCATTAATGGCTTAGGCTTATTTAATTACGCCAAGAGAAGTCTTGATGATAAAGCTAAGTGCCTGTTTAGTCAGTAAATAAATGTTTGGCAGGGGCTTGTTACTTGGTGTTTGTTAATGTTAAGATTGCTGCGCTTAATTAAATATTCTACTGCCGTGTATATTTTACAGGCAGTTAAAAAAGTATTACCATGTGTTGTCAGGCAAAACTTGCCATGTAGGTTTTTTTTGGTTTTGACAACATAAAGTAATTGTTTAACTAGCTAGTTAAATCTTATTAATCTTATTGAAGGGGAATTTCAATGAACAAAACTCTAATCGCTCTTGCGATCGCCGCTGCGCTTCCAGTAGCTGCCCAAGCTGACATGACCTTATCTGGTTCTGTTTCTACTAACTACACAGACCAAGGTATTATTGATACTGACGCTGCGTTAACAGCTACTGTTTCTGAAGTATTGGCTAACGGCATGACTGCTACTGCTACTTTTAACGTTTTGGGTACAGAAAGCCAAGATGCTTCTACTGCAACTTTAACTGGTGACTTCGGTACTTTAACTGCAGGTTCGTTCCTTAACGACGCAGCATTCCAGTTTGGTGATGTTGGTGGAGCTGTTGCTCTTACTGATGATGCTGATGATGGTGGCAACACTATTTCTGGTATTCACTTCACTACTTCTCAGGCTGGCCTATCTATTGCTGCTCAAGTAAATGCTGCAACTGATGCTGCTGCTGGAACTGCTGATGAAACTCGTAGTACTCAAATTGGTGCTACTTATGATTTCAATGGCGTAACTGTTGGTTATGCTTATGCTTCTGCTGATGCAGACGCTAACCTAGATACTGGTGTTAACTCTGCAATGTCTGCTTTTGGTGTTGCTTACACCATGGGTGATATTTCTATTACAGCTGGTAAGGACTCTGTTGATTCTGACACAGACTTCAACGTTTCTTACACAACTGCTATGGACTCGTTGACTGTAACTGCTTCTATGGATAACGACAGCGAATACCAGATCGACCTTGGCTATGCACTAGCTGGCGGTCTTGCTTTGTCTGCTGAAATCGATTCTGATGCTACTGCAACAAGCATGGGTGTTTCTTACACTTCTGGTGACTTGACTGCTTCTGTAACTAAGACTGATGACAAGACTACAGACGCTTCTATTGCTCTAGACTTTGGCAATGCAGACCTAGAATTGGCTCGTGACGGCGGAACTAACAACGGCGAAACTAGCGTAACTTACACGGTGGCATTCTAATTTTAATTAGAATCTAACTGTATAGTTATAAAGGCTCCTTCGGGAGTCTTTTTTTTGCCTGTAAGAAATGTATTATTAGTA
>Ga0115548_1000883_pt1 | contig 16737 bp, 11 predicted proteins | sample COGITO_mtgs_1004_4_FD_87187 | JGI IMG/M metagenome (GOLD analysis project Ga0115548, IMG submission 87187) | Pelagic marine microbial communities from North Sea - COGITO_mtgs_100423 | ecosystem: Environmental > Aquatic > Marine > Epipelagic | place: Germany:Helgoland, sampling site Kabeltonne...
ATAGTTTGAATGCCTGAGCGAGTTTCTTTTAATGATGTGAGGACAGATTCAGCCGTGGTGCCTAAGCATGAGGTGATTCCTAAACCTGTAACAACAACTCTTTTCATTTGATTCGACCTTAATGTGGATGAATATTGTTAGTATTTTTTAAAAACGAGCGCTGTTAAAGCGTTAATAACCGCGCTGATTTTTATCCTTACGGTAATCGATTACGCATCTTCGTTTTTGAATAAGCCTACGCGTAAATCTTTTGCGGTATAGATAACTTCGCCATCGACTTTCATATAGCCATCGGCAATACCCATAACGAGTTTGCGCTCAATAACGCGTTTTAAATCTAAGTGGTAGCTCACCAATTTTGCATCGGGAGTTACTTGGCCGGTAAATTTAATTTCTCCGGCGCCTAATGCGCGACCTTTACCAGGGTTGCCTTTCCAGCCCAAGAAAAAGCCAACCAATTGCCACATGGCATCTAAGCCTAGGCAGCCTGGCATAACAGGGTCACCCGGAAAGTGACAGTCAAAAAACCATAAATCAGGATTGATATCCAGTTCAGCAATAATTGAGCCTTTGCCGTGTTCGCCGTCTTCGGCAGAGATATGGCTAATCCGATCAAGCATCAACATTTTATCGACGGGTAATTGAGCATTACCCGGTCCAAAGAGTTTGCCATGGCCGCAGTCAATTAATTGATCTTTATTAAATTTGTTCGGTAAACTCATAATAATATTGTGCCTAAAAGTGGTTATAATGCTGGGCGAATTAAGGATGATAGCTAAAAAGTAAGCAACTTATGACCTTGCATAAAGGATTATGTTGAAAAAATTGTCTATCAGAGCTTTGAAAGTCGGCTATTCTAGCGTCTAGAGTTGCTAAGTCCAGTATTCCTGCGTTTTATATTGCGTCTATTCTATTGGTTTAGAAGGGTTGGTTACGATTTGATGCAATGTGAAAGGTGAGTGGTTATATTTTGGTGCATTATTTTTAATCAAAAGGAGTGTTTGTGTTATTTCCAGTAATTCTTTGTGGTGGTTCAGGCAGTCGTCTTTGGCCACTCTCTCGTGAGGCCTATCCTAAACAGTTTCTGGACCTGACCCAAAGTGGTCAGTCGATGCTCCAGATGACACTTTTACGGCTGCAAGGCTTAAGCGGTATTGCCGCGCCCTTGGCCATTTGTAATCAAGAGCACCGATTTCTCGTTGCTGAACAACTCCATAGTATTAATAGTGCTCCTGCCGGCATATTGCTAGAGCCTGTGGCTCGTAATACAGCTCCAGCGGTGGCTTTGGCTGCGTTTTCAGCGTTAGAGTCTGATCCTAATGCCCTTTTGCTTGTATTGCCTGCTGATCATTGTATTGGTGATGTGTCGGCGTTTCAGGCGGGTGTCGATAAAGCCCGTGAAGCGGCCGAAGCTGGTTATTTAGTGACTTTCGGCATTCTGCCCGAGTCCGCAGAAACCGGTTATGGCTATATTGAGCGGGGTGAGGCACTCGATTCTGTCGCTGGTGCATTCAGCATTCAACGTTTTGTTGAAAAACCCAATAAAGAAAATGCTGAACGTTATTTGGCAGATGAAAACTTCACGTGGAATAGCGGTATGTTTTTATTTCGTGCCGATCAATTTTTAGCAGAGCTTAAACAGCATGCACCCTCTATGCACAGTGCTTGTGAGCAAGCGTATAAAAATGCCTATCGCGACTTAGACTTTATTCGCGTCGAAGAAGAAGCGTTTACAGCTTGTCCGAGTGATTCAATCGATTACGCGGTCATGGAGAAAACCACCAAGGGTGCGATGGTACCTTTGGATGCTGGCTGGAATGATGTTGGATCATGGGGTGCTATTTGGGATATCTCTAATAAAGATGCTCATGGTAATGTCGTGGTTGGCGATGCACTGGTGCAAGATAGCAGTAATAGCCTTGTGTACAGTGATTCACGCTTAGTAACCACCTTGGGTTTAAGCGATATGGTTGTTGTTGAAACGGCCGATGCGGTGTTAGTTGCCGATAAAAGCCGAGTGCAAGATGTGAAGTCTTTGGTTGTGGCGCTTAAGCAGCAAAGCAGAGATGAAGGCGCGATGCATAAAATCGTTTACCGTCCATGGGGTTCGTATGAATCCATTTGTGCCAGCGAGCGCTTTCAAGTGAAACAAATTATTGTTAACCCTGGGCAAAAATTATCGCTGCAAATGCACCATCATCGTGCAGAGCATTGGATTGTTGTGAGTGGTACTGCCGAGGTAACGTGTGAAGATAAAGTGGCCGACGAAGATAAAGTATTTACACTGAAAGAAGATCAGTCAACGTATATCCCTTTAGGTCATCGTCATCGTTTGGCTAACCCAGGAAAGATGCTGTTAAAATTAATCGAAGTGCAGTCCGGCAGTTATCTCGGTGAAGATGATATTATTCGTTTTGATGATGACTACGGCCGTGATAAGCAATAGAAGTAGTAATAAATAGCAGGTCAGTACCACTTTTTATTATTAGTCAGCATATAATAGCCGGCTAATGTTTGATGACAGGTTTAAAGACTAAGTATTTAAGGAACCCATGATTAAAAAATGTTTGTTTCCAGTAGCCGGTTACGGCACACGTTTTTTGCCTGCTACCAAGGCAATGCCTAAAGAAATGCTGCCGATAGTGAATAAGCCATTGGTTCATTACGGTGTAGAAGAAGCCTTAGATGCTGGCTTGTTTGAAGTTGGTTTTGTTACCGGTCGAAACAAGCGTGCCATTAATGATTACTTTGATGCTAACTACGAGTTAGAAAAAGAAATTGCAGGTACGGGTAAAGAAGAGTTACTCACTGAAATTCGTGATGTCATTAATCGCGGCACATTTTCAACCACGCGTCAGCGCGCTATGTTGGGTTTAGGTAATGCCATATTAACGGGCGAGACATTAATTGGTGATGAGCCTTTTGGTGTGGTTTTAGCCGATGATTTATGTTTTGGCGAAGACGACGGTGTGTTAGCTCAAATGGTAGAGCTGTATAAACAATTTCGTTGCACGATTATTGCTATTGAAGAAGTGCCTGATGATCAAATTGAAAAGTTTGGTGTTATTGCTGGCGATATGATTCGTGATGATTTGTATCGTGTGACTGACATGGTCGAAAAGCCAAAGAAAGAAGATGCGCCAAGTAACCTTGCTATTATTGGTCGTTATATTTTAACGCCAGATATTTTTGATATTTTACGCAACACGCCGCCAGGTAAAAATGGTGAAGTGCAAATTACTGATGCCTTATTAACGCAGGCGAAAAAAGGCTGTGTTATGGCGTACAAATTTAAAGGTCGCCGTTATGATTGTGGCAGCATCGAAGGTTTTATTGATGCCACTAATTATTGTTTTGAGAATTTTTATAAGTCGTCTTAATTTTTATTGATGATCTTGGCATTCGTTGTCGGGGTTTTATTTATAGACACATTAATCATCGCGCCATTTTAAATGATGGCGCGTTATCACTAATAATCAAATAACAGAGAGTAGTAATGGAATATAGTTGTTTTAAGGCCTACGATATTCGAGGCCGCGTCCCTGATCAATTAAATGAAGAAATTGCTTACCGTATTGGTCGCGCATTCACTGAGCATTTAAACGCAAAAAAAGTATGCCTTGGTCATGATATTCGTTTAACCAGTCCTTCTATTTCAGCCGCTGTGGCTAAAGGTATTACTGATGCTGGCGCCGATGTGCTGGATATTGGTTTAGTGGGTACAGAAGAAATTTATTTTGCGACATTTAATAATGATGTCGATGGCGGCATTGTTGTTACCGCTAGCCATAATCCGATTGACTACAATGGCATGAAATTAGTTAAGCGCGGCAGTAAACCTATTAGTGGCGATACAGGTTTGTTTGATATTAAAGCCATGGCTGAAGCGGGTGAATTTAAAGACGTAGAAGCAACCGGTAGCGTGAGCACTTTAGATAGCCGTGATGATTATTTGCAACATTTACTGGGCTATATCGATGTGTCTAGTCTTGCGGGTTTAAATATTGTTTGTAACGCCGGTAACGGTGGTGCGGGTATTGTTATTGATGCATTAGAGCCTTTATTGCCGCTTAACTTTACCAAAATTCATAACAATCCCGATGGTAACTTCCCTAACGGTATTCCTAATCCTTTGTTGGTTGAGAATCGTCAGGTCACTATTGATGCGGTTATAGAGCAGAGCGCTGACTTTGGTATTGCTTGGGATGGTGATTTTGATCGCTGTTTCTTCTTTGATGAAAAAGGCACTTATATCGAAGGCTATTATATTGTTGGTTTGCTCGCTGAGGCATTTTTGCAAAAGCAATCGGGTCAGGCTGTTGTTCATGACCCACGTTTAACGTGGAATACTCAGGCCATTGTCACTGATTTAGGTGGTACGGCTGTTATGAGTAAAACTGGCCATGCCTTTATTAAAGAGCGCATGCGATTAGAAGATGCGGTTTATGGGGGCGAAATGAGTGCTCACCATTACTTCCGTGATTTTGCCTATTGCGACAGCGGTATGATTCCTTGGTTGTTGATTGCAGAGTTAGTTGTGAAGAAAGGTCAGCCATTATCAACATTGGTTAGCCAGATGATTGAACGCTATCCTGTGAGCGGTGAAATTAATCGTACCGTCAATAATCCAGAAAGCATTATTGCCGATATTCTTGCGCACTATAAAGATCAAGCGGAAGATATTGATTACACCGATGGCTTAAGTATGAATTTTGAGAACTGGCGTTTTAATGTCCGTATGTCGAATACTGAACCGTTGTTACGACTCAATGTTGAATCACGCGGTGATGCAGCATTAATGCAGGCGAAAACTGAAGAGTTACTCGCCCGCATTGGCTAGCGCGTTTTAGTTAGCGCTTTATTAATAGGCGCTTTATTGATTAGCGCTTTATTGTTGAGTAAAGCGCTTAATCCAAAAAGCCGTTGTCTTATCCGTGCTTGCCGAATCTGCTCCGGTAAGTGCGGCAAAGATAGGCGTACTCAACTGCTTTCCTAGTTCTACTCCCCACTGATCAAAGGCATTAATATCCCAAACAACACTGGCTGCGTAAACTTTATGTTCATAAAGTGCAACGAGTGCACCTAGGTTGCTCGGCGTTAACTTATCCATTGCAATAATCGTGTTCGGTCGATTACCCGGGCTGGATTTATGCGATGCTAACTCTGCAATTGCCGAATCCGATAAACCACTGTCAGCAAGTTCTTGTGTGGCTGCGGCTTCACTTTTACCTTCAGTTAATGCCTTACTTTGTGCAAGACAATTAGCCACTAAGTGCGCCTGTTTGTTTTTTTCATCCGAATGGCTATGCAGCGGTAAAATAAAATCAACCGGAATTAACTCAGTGCCTTGATGCAATAATTGATGGAAAGAATGCTGTCCAATCGTCCCTGCGCTACCCCAAATGGTAGGGCATGTGCGGCTTGATACAGGACTGCCATCTTTATGCACCTGTTTGCCGTTACTCTCCATAGTTAACTGTTGCAGGTAGTCAGGGAACAAACCGAGTTCATGACTGTAGGGCAGCACTGCTGAGCTGTGAGCATCGCAAAAATTAACATACCAGACTTCTAACAAGGCGAGTAAGCAGGGTAGGTTGCTTTCTACCGGAGCTGTTGCAAAGTGTTCATCCATGGCATGTGCGCCATCTAATAATTCTCTAAAGCCTTCATAGCCTATCGCAATAGCGATGGGCAGGCCGATGGCAGACCATAATGAGTAGCGACCGCCAACCCAATCCCACATCGGTAAAATATTCTCAGCATCGACACCAAAAGCTACGGCTTTTTCAATATTCGAAGACACGGCAATAACGTGTTTACTTAAATCACTTTGTGGAATCGCTTCGAGTAACCAGCGTCTTGCTGATAACGCATTCTCTAGCGTTTCTGTTGTATTAAATGATTTCGACGAAATAAGAATAAGCGTACTCGCCGGTTTTAAACCATGCAGTACCGTTTCGAGATCACGAGGATCAATATTCGCGACAAAGTGAACGCGTGGGCCGTTAGTTGCCATGCTGCTAAGAGCATTACAGACCATTCTAGGCCCCAAATCTGAGCCGCCAATACCGATATTCACGACATCGGTAATCTCAGTATCATTGCTGCCGCGCCAGCTTTTATTACGCAGGTTCTCGGTAAGCGCTTTAATTTTTTGCTGCGTTTCACTGACGTCAGATCGCGTTTGCGCACTATCAGGGAGGCGTAAAGCGGTATGGTGTGCCGCACGAGCTTCTGTATTGTTGACTTCTTCACCGGCAATGAGCTGTTGAATTTTTTCTGCCATACCTTGGGTTTTAGCCAGCGCCACTAACTCATCAAGAATCTCTTGATTAACAAAATTGCGTGATAAATCAACCGATAGGCCTGCTGCATCGACGCATTGGCCACTCTTGACGGATAAATCATTGAGTTGCTCAACCGATTTTGATTGGTATTGAGTATGAAGTTCGGTCAGTTTTTGCCAATGGGAAGTGGTAGTAGGGCTCGCTTTTACATTTATCATTATATTTTCACATCTAAAATCAGTTACTAAGGAATTATTTGATTGATTATGCACTCTAAATGCTACTTTTTTGATGTGAGAAGGTCACATCAATGAACTTAATCAAGGTCTATTTGAGATCAAGCGCAAACTGGTTGCAAGGTAGCATATTGTCACACGTTCGAATTTTTCGTCATTATATCCCGTCCCCTTTTCTTTTGCTCGGCGCAATTGAGCTAATTTTATTGCTTTTTTCTGCCGTATTGGGTAACGAGCTGCGCTCAAGCTATTGGGGGTTGGCGGTTATTTATGATTCAACACTTATGGCGAGTACCCTAGTGTATGCCGGTATTTTACTGGCCAGCACTATGGCCATGGGTGTTTATAGCACCAGTTATCGTGAAGGCACCGTCGCCATGATAGTGCGAACGGTAGCCAGTTATTGTTTGCTGGGTTGCGCGGCACTCACCATTCTTTACTACTTAGCGCCTTTCCTTGAAATGGGCCATGGCGTATTGGCCTATTCCGTCGTTATCTCTCTGGTTATTGTGCCACCTGTTCGCTGGATGTTTTTTAAATTAGTCAGTACTGAATCGCTGAGTTCACGGGTTTTAGTGTTAGGTGCCGGTAAGCGCGCTAGGCAGCTAGAGCAGCGAGTGTTAGCCAGTCATAGAGGTGTTGCAACCATTGTTGGGTATGTGAAAACCAGCGCTGTTGAAGAGACTTTAGTCGAGGGGCGTGTTTGTTCGCATACTCAATCATTAGTGGATATAGCGCATCACTACGATGCTAACGAGATTGTCGTGGCGTTAGATGAACGACGAACCCGTGAAGGGGTGGTATTTCCACTAAATGAGCTACTTGATTGCAAACTACTTGGCATTAATGTGGTCGAAGCGGTGACTTTTTATGAGCGTGAGCTGGGTATTTTAGAAATTAGTGAAATGCGCCTCGGCTGGATGGTTTTTGCTTCGGGTTTTACCAATAGCGTTCTCTGGGATTGGATTAAGCGAGGTTTTGACATTTTTGTTGTCATATCTATCGCACTAGCCACTTGGCCGTTAATGATTATTGCGGCACTAGCAACGCTAGTCGAGACAGGCCGTCCCATTATCTATAAACAGGTAAGGGTAGGTTTAAACGGATTGCCGTTTGAAATTTACAAGTTTCGTAGCATGCGTACCGATGCAGAAATTCAAGGCAAGGCCATATGGGCTGGGGCTAATGATAATCGCGTAACAAAAGTAGGTGCGTTTCTTCGTAATACTAGAATTGATGAATTACCGCAGCTATATAACGTCTTAGTCGGTGATATGAGTATTGTTGGACCAAGGCCAGAGCGGCCAGAATTTGTTGATGATTTAAATACGCAGTTAGCTTTTTATCCAGAGCGACATCGCGTTAAGCCAGGGTTAATGGGTTGGGCGCAATTAAATTATCCCTATGGTGCTTCGGTAGAAGATGCAGCAGAAAAATTAAGATACGACCTTTACTACGTAAAGAATCGTAGTTTGTTATTAGACTTGGTGATTATGGTGCAAACCGTACAAGTGATATTACTCGGAACGGGAGTGAGATAGGTATGAGAGATAGGCATGAGAGGTCAGCATGAGAGGGGTAAGCATGAGAGAGGTAGGCATGTTTTTAAATCAGCATAAGGTGTTAGGCGAGCGGTGTTACTTTCTTAGATTACTAATGGCCTGTTGTTTGTGCGGCTTGTTAGCGTCATGTTCAAGCAGCGTGAGTACTGTGCCACCAGAAGCGATTGTTTACGATGATACGGTTTACACCATCGGCGCAGGAGATCAATTGCGTATTGATGTGTGGAAAAGTCCTGAGCTATCAACTGAAGTACCGGTTCGTCCCGATGGCATGATTACCTTGCCTTTAGTTGGAGATATTCAAGCGCGTGGTCTTACCGCAGAAGCTCTAGGCACCTCAATAACCGCCAAGCTCAGTGATTATATTAGAACACCACAGGTAACGGTGATTGTGGCAAACCCTGCAAGTGCAGAGTTTGAGTTGCGTGTGCGCGTAACCGGAGCGGTGAATCAACCCACCAGTATTCCTTATAACAAAGGGATGACAGTTTTAGATGTGGTGTTAGCAGCTGGCGGTACCACTATTTATGCATCACAGAATAACGCATTGCTCTATAGAAAAAATGCAGAAGGGGTTGTGACGGCTTATTCAGTGCGCTTAAAAGATATTTTTGAACGAGGTAAGTTAGAGACTAACTATGCAATTCAGCCCTCTGACATTATCACTGTTCCCGAAAGAAATTTTTAAAATAATATTTATAAATGGTTTTTTAGGGCAATTAAGAGTAGTTAAGGGTAATTGATGGATTTATTATTTGTTTTACAGCTACTAAGGAACATCTTAAAAGAGTTGTGGCTGCATAAATATTTGTCGCTATTTTCGGGTATCGCTATTGCATTTGCTATTTTAATGTTTGGCTTTTTATGGCAGGAGAAGTATCAGGTTTCCACAACTATCTATGCCGATAGTCAAAATATTATTCAGCCTTTACTCGAAGGGCAAGCGCAAGTAACAAGGGTTGAAGATAAGAGTCAAGTCGTCAAAGATTTAATGTTATCGCAACGTGCCATAGAGAAAATAATTATTGAGCAAGGTTTTTTGGTAGAGGGTGATAGCGCTGCTACTCAAGCCGAAAAAATATCTGATTTGCGAGATGATGTCAGTGTCTCCATGTTAGGTCAAAACTATATTGGCGTTAGCTTTTCAGATACCGACCCTGATCGAGCCTACAATGTTATTACCCACTTAGTCGATTATTTTATTCGTGAAAGTTCGGCGACCAAACGCAGTGAAAGTAAGCAGGCATTTTTGTTTATCGAAAAGCAATCGAATGCTTATAAAGAACAGCTAAGGCTTGCGGAAGAAAAATTAAAACAATTTAAAGCTACTAACCTTGATGGTACGGAATCCAGTGTTGCCGCTAAGGTCGAAGACTTGCGAACAAGTATTAGCGATATTGAGTTAGATTTAGAGCAGGCAACATCTCGCGTTGACTCTCTCGTGATTCAAGTTAAAAAAGAAGATAGGTATCTTACAAAGAAAGCGAAGGCCGATGAATATAAAGAACGTATTGCAGAGGCTGTTGCACGTTTAGATAATCTACGTTTGTCATTAACAGATAATCATCCCGATGTTATTAATTTACGACAGCATATTGCTGGATTATATGATGCAGTAGAAAACCCTACATCATCGGGTAGCAGCCTTTCCAATAGTGTCGGTAGTAAAGAAAACCCTGTTTATGATGAGCTTCGCGCACAGTTAGCAGCCGCACAAGTTGAAAAGGATGCCATTGAAAAACGGCTGAAGTCAATGAAGGTGCGATTGAGCCAAGAATATGCAAGGGCAAAGCGGGTTGCTGAAAGAAATGCCGAATCATCCGAATTAACACGTGATTATGATGTCACAAAAGGTCTGTATGAAGATTTACTAGGCCGTAAAGAAAAAGCACGTTTATCAATGACCTTAGATATTGAAGGGCAGGGCGTGACTTATAAAATTCAAGAGCCTGCAAAATACCCATTGAGTCCCAGTGGTTTACGGTTTATTCATTTTGTGATCTTAGGCTGTTTAGCGGCTGTTGTTGTGCCTGTTGGCTTGGCAGGAACCTATGTATTTCTAGACCCTCGCATCCGCTTTCCTGATGCTATACATCATGTTACTGATGTACCGGTTTTGGGGGTGGTGCCACATATGATTTCTAATCCGATGTTACGAGTACGTGATAATGATATTAAATTTATTATGAGTATTATTTTTCTGGCTGCGGTGTTGTATTTTGGCCTTGTTGGCTACTTTGTGCTGGGAGATTCGTAGGATATGAGTCAAGAAAACAAACCCTATAGCTCATCGAAAGCGGTTGTTGATGTTCGCGAAGTCAAAGATCGACTGTCGCGGCAAGAAATTCGAGAAATGGCTGACATTTTTCGTTTATGTGAAGATGACTTAGAAGAGAAAAAGCTTATTTATCCGCGTATGCGTGATAAGCGAGTTCTGAATGTGTTTCGAGACATTCGCACCAAGCTAATCGAAAAATCAGGGAATAAAAATTTCACCTTAATGGTGACTTCGGTCTGTGAAGAGGGTGGAAGCACCTTTGTAGCGAATAATCTTGCCGCATCTATCGCGCTTGACCAAGGAAAGACCGCGCTTATAGTCGACTGTAATCTATATTCACCGGCGAGCAGTCAATTATTGGATGGCGATCATATTGGTTTTTCCGATTTTTTGGAATCTCCCACAGTCTCCATCGAAAATATAATTTATGCCACGGGAATTCCTCGACTGCGTCTAATTCCTATCGGAAAGTCATTAGATATTAGCCCTGAGTACTACACTTCGTATCGAATGAAACAGTTTACGGAAGAGTTAAGTCGTCGCTATTCCGATCGTTACGTTATTTTAGATGTGCCTCCTGTGGGTTCGACAACTGATGCTCGTATCTTAGCGGATTGCTGCGATTTTGTTGTGCTGGTTGTACCGCATGGCAAGATCACGAAAGATCAATTGAAAAAATCCATCGCGAATTTTGATAGCGAAAAATTAATTGGCATTATTTTTAATAATTAATTTTTTTATTCTTTATTTTAAAACCTTGATTGAGAAAGCGTTCTGATGGAAATATCAATTCGTGATGCAACGGCAGACGATGCTGATTTTTTAGCGTGGGCGATATTAACCGCCGCCGAGGGTCACTTAAATAAGCCTTCGGTATGGGTGCGCGTTTTTTCTGGTGAAGAGCAAGAACGAATAAACCTTTTAGCAAAGCTGATTGTCGCAGAGCCCCGCTGTATTGCACATTATGAAGGCTTTGTTATTGCAGAGCATAAAGGTTTACCCATAGCGGCAGCCTGTGGCTATATTCCAGCAGAGCGAACACCAGAAGATTTCACTTCTGCCTTGTTAACCGTTGTAGAAGAAGCAGGTTGGAATCACCAACAGCAAGTTGATTTACTTGCAGGCTTTGGCGTTTTTTCTCGCTGCTTACCCATGGGCTATGAGCAAGAGTGGGTGCTGGAATATATAGCTACCAAGCCAGAGTTTCGTGGCTCGGGTGTCACACGAGAGCTATTGAATGATTTATTAGAGTGCGGCCGCGAGGCAGGCGTAAGTAAAGCAAGAGTGGCTTATTTTATCGGTAATGAAGCCGCCAAAAAAAGTTATCGAAAGCTTGGTTTTAACGAAGTGCATGAAATAGTAGACAGTGAATTTGAAGCGCAGTATGGGGTGCCAGGTGTGGTGCATATGAGTCTTGATCTCTAGCATCAGTCACAAGGATAGGTTGGCTTTTTAATTTTAATCTTTTATAGCTGAGAGTTAAATGATGCGTTTAGGAAAAAATGGCAATGGTGCTAATGATGAAGTTAGCGATGTAGATGGCAAAACGGTTATAAGTGATACTCAGAAAAAAATTGTTTTAGTGGATTGGAATAAAACGGATAAGATCTTCGATAATACATTATGTATTCATCAACTGTTTGAGCAGCAAACTCAACTTCATCCTCATGCTACTGCACTGGCTTTTCGTGATCAGTCAATTTCTTATGCCGATCTAAATGCCAGAGCTGATACTCTCGCCCTAACATTACAGTCCTTGGGTGCTAAACCAGATAGCCTAATTGGCCTCTATATTGAGCGTTCAATCGATATGGTGGTTGGCTTGCTCGCTATTTTAAAGTCAGGCGCAGCCTATGTACCGCTTGACCCTACTTATCCTCAAGATCGCATTGCTTTAATGGTTGCCGATTCTCAGGCATCTATTTTACTCACCCATTCCTCTTTGATAAATCAGATGCCGGTAAACGATGCGCGCGTTGTATGTGTCGATCAGCCATTATTGGATACGGTTAAGGCCGAGAGTCAAGTTGAGATAGTTAACGCGGTTACACCCAGCCATCTTGCTTATGTTATTTACACATCAGGGTCTACCGGTACTCCGAAAGGCGTCATGGTCGAGCACCGTAATGTACTTAACTTTATGGCCGGCATGGATGACACTTTAAATTACTCAGGTGAATCGGGTGTTTGGTTAGCAGTAACCAGTATTTCATTTGATATCTCAGTGTTGGAAATATTCTGGTCACTCACGCGTGGCTTTAAAGTGGTTATTCAAGAAGAGGATGCTCGCACTTTACAAGCTTCCTCAGCTAATCAATCTGCAACGAAGAAATCAACGTCCAGCGCAGCCATCAACAAATTTGAAGAAAAACATAAAGAACAGTCCGTATCTAATGTTAATCGTGTAATGGATATAGGCTTATTCTATTTTTCTAGCGATGCAGGACCCAACACCGCTGGCGATCGTTATAAGTTATTACTTGAAGGCGCTAAGTTTGCCGATAGTCATGATTTCTCAACCGTTTGGACGCCCGAAAGACACTTTCATTTATTTGGTGGGCTCTATCCCAACCCTTCAGTTACCAGTGCTGCAGTTGCTGCGGTAACAAAAAATGTAGCGATTCGTGCGGGCAGTATTGTATTGCCATTACATAATCCTATTCGTGTAGCAGAAGAATGGTCAGTGGTTGATAACTTATCTAACGGCAGAGTCGGTTTCTCTTTTGCCTCCGGATGGCATGTAAATGACTTTGCCCTAAAGCCCGAGAACTTTGAAAACCGTCGTCAACTAATGTTTGATGAAATAGAAACGGTACGAAAGCTTTGGCGTGGCGAATCTATCGAAGTATTAAACGGTGAAGGTAAACCGTTCGAAGCAAAGATATACCCTCCTGCTATTCAAACGGAACCGCCCATTTGGATTACCACCGCCGGGAATATTGATACCTTTCGTGCCGCAGGTGAGGGCGGGTTTAATGTGCTTACTAATTTGCTTGGTCAAACGATTGAAGACTTGACCAGTAAAATTGCAGCTTATCGACAAGGCCGTAAAGATAAAGGTTTTGAAGGGCAGGGTAACGTTAGCGTTATGGTGCATACCTTTATTGGTAAAGATGTAGATGAAGTACGTGAAATCGTTAGAGAGCCATTCTGCCATTATCTAAAAACTTCTTTTGATCTCGTTAAAATAGCTCCTTGGGCTTTTCCTGCGTTTAAACAACCATCAAAGTCGGCAGCGCAAGATAGCTCTTTTGATGCGAGTACATTAACAGATGAAGATCTCGATGCATTAATTGAACATGCCTTTGATCGATACTTTGAAACGGCAGGATTATTTGGTACCGCTACCAGTGTCTTACCACTCATGGATCAAATTAAATCTGCAGGTATTGACGAAGTCGCCTGCCTTATTGATTTTGGGGTTGATAACGAGACGGTACTCAATAACTTAAAGCATTTAAATCAGTTACGTATTAATAGTAATCCTAAGCAATACAAAAGTGATGCCGATTATTCTGTGGCTGCGCAAATAAAAAGACACGATGTTACTCATTTTCAATGTACACCTTCAATGGCAAGAATTCTGTCATCGGATGAAGATACTTTTTCGGCAATGGGTAATCTACAAACTGTTTTATTAGGCGGTGAAGCTTTACCGGTTGATCTTGCTAAAAAAATGCAGAGCCATATAAAGGGTCAATTGATTAATGTTTATGGCCCTACGGAAACAACCATTTGGTCAACATCGGCATTGGTAACAGCCGAGGCCTTAGAGGCTAAATTAACCATTGGTCGGCCCATTGCTAATACCCAAACATATATTGTCGATGAAGACCTACAGCCAGCGCCTATAGGTGTAGCTGGTGAGTTAATGATTGGTGGGCAGGGTGTCGTTCGAGGCTATCACCAGCGCGCCGAATTGACCGCCGAAAAATTTATTGCCAATCCGTTTACTAGCCATACAGCTATTAATAATGAAAATGGCAAAGCCGTAGATGTTATTTATCGTACTGGCGATTTAGCTTCTTATCGAAACAACGGCGATATTGAATTCTTAGGCAGGCTTGATAACCAAGTGAAATTAAGTGGTTATCGTATTGAGCTCGGTGAAATTGAATCATTACTTGATGCCTATGAAGGCGTTAAAAGCAGTGTCGTAATAGCGACAGAAAGCGAGCAAGAAGAACCGCAAAGTTTAATTGCTTATGTGGTTGCCGATAACGCCTCAGCTCAGAAGGACAGTAGCCATTGGCAAACTATTTGGGATGAGGCTTATGATAATGGCGACGATGATAGAGCGATAATACAGGGTAATTCTATTACCGACCCTACATTTAATATTTCAGGCTGGATTGACAGCTATACAGGTGAGCAGCATTTAAACGAACCTATGCACGAATGGGTTGATGCAACGGTGAATCGCATTATGGCGCTTAAGCCAAAGCGTGTACTTGAAATTGGCTGCGGTACTGGGCTCTTACTTTACCGTATAGCACCACAGTGTGAGCAGTATGTAGGTGTTGATTTTTCGTCTACCGCACTAGCGTTGATTGATCAGCAAGTAAAATTGTTAGATCTTGATAATGTAACGCTAATTAATAGTGTGGCCGATGATTTAACCACGGTTGAAAGCGCCATTAATGGTCAAGAAGGTTTTGATTTAGTTATTATTAATTCTGTTATTCAGTATTTTCCCTCGTCAGATTATCTATTGAATGTATTAGGCTCAGCAGTAAAACAGTTAACCGCAGAGGGTAAACTATTTATTGGTGATGTTAGGCATTTAGGATTAAAAAATCTATTTGATACTTCTATTGAGTTTGCAAAGGCTCCGGATGATTTGACCGTTGAGTTGTTGCAAAAGCGTATTAAGTCTCATCATGAAAACGAAAGCGAATTATTAGTCTCTCCCGATTTTTTCACGCATTTAAAGACAGTTATTCCTGCAATAACGAATATTGATATTCAGTTAAAGCGTGGTCACCACCGTACGGAAATGTCTGCTTATCGCTATGATGCAATTCTTTCTATGAGTGATGATTATCACTCAATAAGTGATGCTGATTTTATAGCTCAAAGCACGCCTAAAAATTTGGTGGAATTAAAAGAGCACTTTATTAATATTTCGGAGCCGATTGTATTTCGTGATTTAGTGAATGCGCGATTGGTCGATGATCAGTTAATTCAAAATGCGTTGATGTCTGAAAAATCTGCTCATCATGTAAAGGCGCTGAAGCAGTTAGTGGATCAAGGCCAGCTATGTGCTAAAGGTTTTCAGTACGCGAATAGCTTTCAGCCCGAAGCGGTTTATCAATTAGCTGAAAACAGTCATCAGCTCGACAATGATTTCGATATTGCGCTTACTTGGGCTAAATCGGGTGATCCAGTGTGTTTTGATGTTTATATTTATCCCAAGAATAAGCAACACTTAAGCTCATACATAATTGATAAAGATGAAACTAATGACCAGCATGGCCTAGCTGCATCTGATTTAGCAGCATGCTGTAACCAACCCATTCAGACGACGGATGAATTTGATTTAATAGACCGTCTTAAAACGCGTTTAGCAAAAAGTCTTCCTGAATTTATGATGCCGAATGATTTTGTCGTTCTGCCATCAATGCCATTAACCCCTAATGGAAAAGTTGATCGCAACGCCTTACCCAAACCCGAAAAGCGCAAGCGCATAACGCAAGATCAATTTATTGCACCCGAAAGTGATATTGAAAAAACCATTGCTTCTGTTTTTCAAGAAATGTTGAACCTAGAAAAAATCGGCACTAAAGATGACTTCTTTAGCTTGGGTGCTAATTCGCTATTAATTGCACAAGCCAATAACCGTCTTAGTCAGCGTTTGGAAAAAAAGGTATCGCTTGTTGCCATGTACCGCTACCCAACTATTGCAGCTCTGGCTGGATTTTTGAGTGGCAATACAGATAAACAACAGAGCACGGATACTGGCGCTGCGCGGGCAGAGCAGCGTAAATCAGCGGCATCATCGCGCAGACGCAGAAAGTCTATTCGCCTTTAATTTAATTGATGGAGAGTTTGTTGAGTAAAGAATCTTTAAATAGCGACGCGACAATCAATAATGAAGCGTTAGATGAGACTTTTGACGATGCTGCAATAGCCATTGTAGGTATGGCTTGCCACCTGCCTGGTGCCTTAAATATTTCTGAGTATTGGTCTAATCTCAAAAACGGCGTTGAGTCGGTTCAGTTTTATACTGATGAAGAGTTACTCGAAGCGGGTGAGTCAGCCGTTAATTTAGCGAATCCTAATTACGTGCGAGCCCAGCCTTATTTAAAAAATTACAATCGATTTGATGCTGGTTTCTGGGGGTTTAACCCACAAGATGCAGCGGTTACAGACCC
>Ga0115548_1000891_pt1 | contig 16612 bp, 14 predicted proteins | sample COGITO_mtgs_1004_4_FD_87187 | JGI IMG/M metagenome (GOLD analysis project Ga0115548, IMG submission 87187) | Pelagic marine microbial communities from North Sea - COGITO_mtgs_100423 | ecosystem: Environmental > Aquatic > Marine > Epipelagic | place: Germany:Helgoland, sampling site Kabeltonne...
ACCAACAACACCGTGGACCGAGATAGCGCCAACAGGATCATCAATTTTGATTTTGTCTAAGAATACAATACTACCAACAACGATGATGCCACCGATGCCGCCAATGATTGTAGCCATTAATGGTGAAGGACTCGCTGGATCAGCAGTAATAGCAACAAGACCGGCAAGTGCGCCGTTTAATGCCATTGTTAAATCTGCTTTACCAAATACTAAGCGTGCAACGATTAACGCAGCAATAAGACCACCAGAAGCCGCAGCATTTGTATTTAAGAATACGTTTGCTACTTCGTTAGCTACTTCGATTCCGCCTAATTTCAACGTTGAACCGCCGTTAAAGCCAAACCAACCCATCCAAAGGATGAATGTGCCTAATGTTGCTAAAGGTAAGTTTGCACCAGGGATAGCTTGAACAGTACCGTCTGCTGCGTATTTGCCTTTACGTGCGCCTAATACTAATACACCCGCTAATGCAGCTGCTGCACCCGCCATATGTACAATACCAGAACCCGCATAATCAGAGTAATTAAGCTCACCGATGAAAGGAACTGCATCGCCATTCCAAGTCCAGCTACCTTCAATTGGGTAGATGAAACCAGTCATAACAACAGCAAACGCTAAAAAGGCCCAAAGCTTCATTCGCTCTGCAACCGCGCCCGATACAATCGACATAGCTGTTGCTACGAAGACAACCTGAAAGAAGAAATCAGATGCTGGTGAGTATTCAGCCATATCTGCAAAACCTGCTTCAGCAGATGCAGCAAGTACTGCCGCCGAATCAACCGCACCGGCAGTGCCGCTTAGGAAGAAACCACCGTCGTACATGAACTCATAACCACAAATGAGATACATGGTAGAAGCGATCGCAAACAACGCGACGTTCTTGGTGAGAATTTCAGTTGTATTTTTTGCACGTACTAAACCAGCTTCTAACATTGCGAAGCCAGCTGCCATCCACATTACTAATGCACCACATATTAGAAAATAAAATGTGTCCATCGCGTACTGGAGTTCAAATATATTGTTTTCCACGTCATTTACCTCTTGTTAACTTTATTGTTCGATCGCGTCTATACAAGACAAGTTATAGGACAAGACTCAAAAGCTTAAAGCGCTTCATCGCCTGTTTCACCGGTGCGAATACGAATAGTCTGTTCAATACTGGTTAAGAAAATTTTGCCGTCACCAATTTTTCCAGTGTTAGCTGCTTTTGTAATAGCTTCGATTGCTTGATCGGCGATTGAATCAGATATAGCTGCTTCAACTTTAACCTTCGGCAAAAAATCTACTACGTACTCTGCACCGCGATATAATTCGGTATGTCCTTTTTGGCGACCAAAACCTTTAACTTCAGTCACTGTGATGCCCTGAACACCGATATCCGACAATGCTTGCCTTACGTCGTCTAGCTTGAAAGGCTTAACAATTGCAGTAATCAATTTCATTATGTTTCCCCTAATATTATTAAACGAATTCAGGAATGAGTCTTACGTGACCTATTTTTTTAGTGCGAAAAAATAAATTCGTTTCCCATGCTTTTGCATGCGGCGTGCCAAATTAAATTTTCCTCATAAAAAACATGACCTTATGATTATTTTCAGCTTTAAACTATTAACTTACATATCAATACCTTGCCAATGCGCACCAGTTAAGGGCGAATAACCACATACTTGGTGCATGAATATCTACATCGCTAACTCACTAACTCGCTAACTTCTTTAACGCTGCACACTATTTTTAAAACGTCTCTTTCACTGCTTAAACTCTTAGCATCTGAGTTTTTGTATTTAATAAGCTTATTTCTATTAACAATGAAGAAACGCTATCTACTGAGTCTCTCTATTTAACCAAACCATTGAAGTTAGTTACTAGAACTGCCTAATACTAGAAAAGACGTAACGTATTGGTGCATTTTGTTTTGCATTGAAATACCATGAAGGACGGAATTCGATAGTTCTTAATCCGTTTCATACAAAACTCAATATAAAGTAGTTAATGCCATGTCAGAAAAATTTGTTATCGGTGATTTTTTAAAACAAGCGGCAAGCTTGTTACCCACTAACGTGGCTAAAGTCCGCTCTGAGTTTGAAGAGAATCTTCGCCCCCTAGTTGAAGCAAGCTTTAGTAAGCTAGACCTAGTTACAAGAGAAGAGTTTGATCGTCATCTTGCCTTGCTAGAACGGCTTCAAGAAAAAACAGCTGCCTTAGAAGCTGAGCTTGAAGCACTGAAAAAGACAGATGATGCATAGAGTCGAGTAAACATCGACTAAGAAAGACAATAGCGGCGTTAACCATGGATGATTAACGCTTTAATGGAATGATTAATCTATTTTCAAGGATGAACAACTATGGCTCTCGCCCTCACTTTCTCACGCGCTAATCTTGGCATTGACGCTCCACTTGTTACTGTTGAAACACACCTATCTAATGGACTCCCAGCTTTTACTATTGTTGGCTTACCTGAAGCTGCCGTAAGAGAAAGTCGAGATCGCGTTAGAAGCGCTATTATTAATTCTCATTTTGATTTTCCCTCTAAAAGGATTACCGTTAACTTAGCACCGGCCGACTTACCTAAACAAGGCAGTCGTTTCGACTTAGCTATTGCACTCGGTATTTTAGCGGCGTCAGATCAACTCTCGAAAGATCTACTCTCACAATATGAATTTATTGGTGAGCTATCGCTGTCGGGAGAGTTGCGCTATGCAACGGGATTAATTCCTGCCTTAATTGCCGCCGATCCTCAACGTATATCGCTAGTGCCTGCCGCTAATAGCGAAGAAGCTTCGCTACCGCTACAAAATAAAACTATTGTGGCGAATCATATTTTAGAGGTGTGCGCCCATTTAAATAATAACAAGCCGCTTGGTCTCACGGTTAAAGATAAACCCCAACATTACAACGCTAACGCTTTTGATATGTCTGATGTCGCCGGCCAGCCACAAGCTAAGCGTGCACTAGAAATTGCCGCCGCAGGGGGGCATAACCTTATTTTTATTGGGCCGCCTGGTACTGGTAAAACAATGTTGGCATTAAGGCTTATCAGTATTTCTCCGCCATTAAGCGACGCTTCAGCCATCGAGGTTGCCGCTATTAATTCTTTGGTAGGTAAAGAAAACACCATTAAGCAATGGCGACAAAGGCCCTTTAGAAATCCTCATCACACGGCTTCGGCAGTGGCGATGGTAGGCGGTGGTAGCAATCCAAAGCCAGGAGAGATTTCACTCGCACACAAAGGTGTTTTGTTTTTAGATGAACTACCGGAGTTTGATCGTAAAGTATTAGAGGTGCTGCGCGAGCCAATTGAATCGGGTCGCATCACTATTTCACGGGCTACACAGCAAGTGGAGTATCCTGCGCAGTTTCAATTAGTGGCTGCAATGAATCCCTGCCCTTGTGGTTTTTTTGGTGATACGCGACAAAACTGTAGTTGTTCACCTAATCAAATACAGCGCTATCGCTCTAAATTATCTGGCCCATTACTCGATAGAATTGATCTGCATGTCAGTGTCACTCGCCTACCCATAAATATGATGACTCAAAAAACAACGGTGAATGAATCTAGCGACACCATTCGTGAACGGGTATTAAAAGCGCAGCAGCTACAAGCCAATAGTCGAGGAAAAATTAATGCTCAGCTTACATCACGTGAGTTAATTGATGATGGCTGGATTAAAGAAGAGGCTATTGAGTGGTTGAGTATGGCAATAGAAAAGCTTGGATTGTCGGCGAGAGCATTTCATCGCTTACTGAGAATTGGCCGCACTATTGCTGACTTAGAGAGTATTGATACTGCTTATGATAAAGATCAGGTACAAGTGCAGATACATCATTTAAAAGAGGCTTTAGCTTATAGACAGTTAGATAAAAAAATATAAAGGAAAGATAAAACGAAAACGAGGAATGAGACGTAAAGCGTTTAACGCTAAGGCTGACTATTTATCGACGACGGATAAATAAGTGCGGCGTGCAGTTGTGCCTTCGCTGTTTAATAACTGGGTAAAATCATCAAAGGTTAACGGCTGGCTATAAAAGAAACCTTGTAAATGGTCGCAACGATTTTTAACTAAAAAGGCTTTCTGCTCTTCAGTTTCAACACCTTCACCAACAACGGTTAGTTCAAGACCATGTGCCATATAAATCATGGCGCGTACAACACTAGCACTGTCTTTATCGACCGTTACTTTTTGTACATAGCTTTTATCGAGCTTTAAAGTAGTGATCGGTAATTTCTGTAATTGCGGCAATGATGAATAACCCGTACCAAAACCATCTAATGCAAAACGAATACCTTGTTTTTCTAGCAGCACCATATCATCGGCAATATCATCGAGATTAGCTACAACGGCTGATTCGGCGAGTTCAAATTCAAAGCGTGAAGCGCTGATTTTCATGCTTGATAAAATAGATTCAACCGTACTCACAAAATTCGGCGCCATAAATTGTTCATGCGCTACATTTAATGACACGCGTAATGGCGGAATTTTCATTGCATCCATTTTTGCGATATCAAGACACAAGCGATTAAGTACCCAATACCCTATAGGCTCAAGTAGACCTAACTGCTTAGCCGCCTGAATAAATTCACCAGGTAATAAAATACCTCGCTCAGGATGATGCCATCTTAACAACGCTTCAACACCCACAATTTTTCCAGTGCGCAATGAAACGCGCGGTTGAAAAAACAAGGCGAGCTCATCATTACTAATAGCTGCACGTAATTCTAAATCTAAGCGACTTTGATCAACCGCTTCGCTATTCATTTTGGCGGTAAAGAATCGGTAGTTTGATCCCTGCATCGCTTTGGCTTCATACATGGCCATATCAGCATGCTTTATTAATGTTGTCGCATCACGACCGGCCTCAGGATAAACGGCAATACCAATACTGCTGCCCACTCGCATTTGCTGGCCATTAATATTAAAGGGCTCAGTAACTACATCAATAATTTTTTGCGCAATGGTTACTGTGTCATTGGTAGAGGTGGTTTTTTCAAGCAATACGGTAAATTCATCACCGCCAATACGCGCTACCGAATCGGTACGACGAATACATTGGCTTAAGCGCTCGGCGATACCTTGAACGAGCTTATCGCCCATATCATGGCCATAGGCATCATTAACGGCTTTAAATCCATCAAGATCTAAATACAACAGGGCAAAGGGTGAATCACCTCGGTCTGCTCGCTGTAAGGCGCGATCTAAACGGTCATTGAATAATAATCGGTTAGGAATACCCGTTAATGCATCGTAATGCGCTAATCGAGCTAATTCAGTTTCGGCATTTTTGCGATCGATAGCATAACGAATGGTTCGCTCAATAATGTCGACATCAAGGCGGTCTTTAACCAAATAATCGGCGGCACCGGCTTTTATAGCGGCGCGATCAAGCTCGGGGTTAACCGTAGCCGTTAGACATAAAATAGGGGTTGTACAACCATGTGCGCTGGCTGATCGAAGTAACTCTTCACATATATGAGGGGCATGCTCATAATCGAGCAAGATAACATCATGAATAGGGGCTAACATCGCCTCGAGCGCATGACGATAATCGGCACACCAAGTCATTTCATAATCAGACACAGAAATGGCGTCAAGCATCTTCGCCATATCTACGTATTGATCGCTATGCGCATTGATCAATAAAACTCTGATTATCGGTTTTTGCATATAGGGTGTTCCAACCAACGCCTACCGCGTTACTTTCTTGGCATACTCAAATGTAGAGTATTCGCCTTTTGATTCTTGCCTTAAAAACTCAAATTAATGATATATTTCAAAGACTAACTGAGTAACCTTGCTTGCTTGTCTAGATTAACTTGCTTGCTTGTCTAGATTAAATAGACAGCTAACATTTTCAGTAATGTGTGCTTATTGTGATCAAGTGCTGCGAATCTTTAAATACTAGGTCAAAAACGGTGTTTCTGCCATTACGATAGGTATATTTTTCAGGTACTTTTTCTGGCTAGAAGCCGCTTTTATAGCTTATTAATGCTTCGGTATTAGCCCTTAGTTAGCCAATAATCGCCTTCTTTCTTACTGCCAGCTGCCAATGCCTGATAAACTATGTCTTTAATTATTCTGTTCTATTAACTGCCATTCTTTTTAGTATCTTTACTTAACTAAATTTCGGCGTTAGTTTATTGGATCTTTCTGAGATGGATAGTTCCCATTTATAGATAATTTCCATTTACAGGCAGTTTCCATTTACAGACAGTTTCCATTTACAGACAGTTCTCATTTACAGATAGCTTCACTTTAAAGTTTCACTCTATAGTACCCCGTTGCCATTCATAATAAGGCTAACATTCCTGCTATTGTTTCCACTCACATTTTTGACTTAGGTAGACCGACGCACATCAACACTCAGACTCTCAACACCGAAGCCGCCAATATTCTTGGCCATCTTAATCCCGCGCAAAAAGAAGCCGTTCGCTATATCGATGGCCCATTGCTGGTATTAGCTGGCGCAGGTAGTGGCAAAACCAGCGTGATAACACGAAAGATCGCTTGGCTGATATTGCAATGCGGCTATCGTGCTAACCATATTGCTGCCGTAACCTTTACTAATAAAGCCGCGCGAGAAATGAAACAGCGCGTCGGCAGCTTATTACCCGGTAGCTCTGGCCGCGGGTTAACTGTTTGTACCTTTCACCATTTGGGTTTAAAAATCATCAAACGTGAAATTCGCTCCTTGGGCCGCAAATCCGGCTTTTCCATTTTTGATGATCAAGACTCCAAAGCCTTACTCAAAGAGTTATTGCTTGATCATAGCGATGCTGCAGCTAATTTGGTTGACCTCTGCCAGTCACAGATCTCCAAATGGAAGAACGACTGCCAAACCCCTGAAGCTGTCGTAGGCACTGCCGAAAGCCCTCAAGAAGCTAGGATTGTAGAACTTTATCGCCGGTATGAGCAAGCACTCACTTCGTATAACGCCGTTGATTTTGATGATCTTATCACTTTGCCTGTACGCCTTCTTGAACAGAATGAAGAGATTCGTCAACGCTGGCAAAATAAGATTCGCTACTTATTAGTCGATGAGTATCAAGATACCAATACCAGCCAATATCGCCTGGTTCAAATGCTTGTAGGTAATAGCGGCAGGTTGTCTGTGGTCGGTGATGATGACCAATCCATTTATTCATGGCGCGGTGCTAACCCAGAGAATTTAGTCCAACTTGAGGCCGATTTTAAGGGGTTAAAGGTCGTTAAATTGGAGCAAAACTATCGCTCAACCAATCGAATACTGCGTGCAGCTAACCAACTAATTGATAACAACCCGCATATTTATGACAAGAAATTATGGAGCCAAAAAGGCTTAGGTGATTGCATTCAGGTGGTGCAAGTAGCCAATGAAGATGCTGAAACCGAACGTATAGCCAATCAAATTATTGAGCAAAAACTGCAACAGGCAGCGAAGTTTAAAGATTTTGCCGTGCTGGTTCGAAGCAATCATCAGTCGAAATTGTTGGAGTTAAAGCTCCAGGCTAAACAAGTGCCCTATCATTTAAATGGTGGCACCTCGTTTTTTTCGCGCGGCGAAATCAAAGATATTATGTGCTACTTGCGTGTGTTGGTTAACCCCAATGATGACTCTGCCTTTTTGAGGATTGTGAACGTACCTCGGCGAAAAATTGGCACCAGTACTTTAGAGATGCTTGGCCAATATGCTACTAAACGTGAATGCAGCCTTTTTGAAGCCATTAATGAAATAGGTTTACAGCAGAGTATGCCTGAGGCGAGCCATGCCAGACTGAGCAAGCTCGGTAATTGGTTCTCTGGATTACAGCGCCAAGTTGATAATGGCTTTGCTATGAAAGCGGTTCGTGAAATGGTTGATGATATTGACTATTTGGGTTGGCTACATCAGAACAGTAGCAGCACCACTATGGCAGAAAGACGAATGGAGAATGTATTTTTTCTGCTCGACTCCGTCAATAAAGGGCTGCTAAAGACCAGTGATAGTGTAGCTGAGGTGGGTGAAGAGGAAGAAGAGGAACACGCCACGTTAGAAGACGTTATTAAAAATCTCTTATTGCGCGATTTATTAGATCAGCAATCAGAAGAAGAAGCTGATGATAAAGTGCAAATAATGACGCTGCATGCATCTAAGGGGCTAGAGTTTCCTCATGTCTTTATTATGGGGTTTGAAGAAGACATTCTGCCGCATCGTAATAGTGTTGAAGATGACAATATCGAAGAGGAACGCCGCTTAGCCTATGTGGGTATTACGCGCGCTCAGGAAACCTTAACGTTGACCTCGGCGAGAAATCGTAAGCAATTTGGTGAAAAGCTACAGTGCCAGTCGAGTCGATTTTTGTTAGAGCTACCTGCAGATGATTTACAGAAAATTGGCTTTAGTGACGGTGATGGTGGCGCTGCTAATGCGGTTAAAGGCCAGCAAACGATAGACAGTCTAAGAGGGCTGTTTGATTAAAGTAGGCAAAAAAAAACGCCTTATATCAATATAAGGCGTTTTTTAGTTATCCAAAACAATTAATTAATTAATTGACTGTCCTGAATCTCCAGCCGTTGCTTGTGACTGACGGAAGATAGCATCAAAATCAATTGGCGCTAATGATAAAGGTGGGAAACCGCCCTTAACTGCCATGCTATCAATCGCTTCACGCGCATAGGGGAACAAAAAGTTAGGACAAACTGCGCCTAATACATGCTGAAGCTGCTCATCAGCAAAGCCCGTAATAGCGAAAATACCGGCTTGTTGTAACTCAATTAAATACGCAGTCTCATCTTCAACCAACGCAGTAATCGTAATAGTTAATACGATTTCATGAATATTATCACCGACTTTATTGCCGCGTGTATTCACATCCATTTTTACTTTAGGCTGAAAAGCCTGAGTAAAAACTTTAACACCCATTGGCGTCTCAAAAGAAAAGTCTTTTATGTAGGTGCGTTGAACCGCAAACTGTGGACTCGCATCTGCAGCACTTGCCGCTGTTGCTTCATTTTCATTCTCAGCCATGATTTACCTCGTTGTTACGCGCTTGGCGATTAAATTATAAGTAGGTTGTTACGCCTAAACTGTTGCACGTCCATACGTCTATGTAGAGAGCAGCATCCTGTTGCCCATTATTTCAATTCTTTATTACAATTTTATTCTTTCTTCTATTACTGCTTCTATTATTGCTTCTATTATCAAAACAGCCATTAAAGGCTGCGTTAATAATTTTAGCCTAGCAGTAAATCCAGCTTGCCGCTGCGTTCTAGCCCTGCGAGTTCAGTATATCCACCCACATGACTATTATTAATCCAAATTTGAGGCACGGTGCGAGCATTGCTCAAACGTGACATCTCTGCACGCAACTCCGGATTTCCATCAACAGCTAAATCGGTATACTCAACCGATCTCTGTTCTAGTAAATCTCGCGCTGCGACACAATAAGGACAGTTCCGAGTGGTATACATCAGCACTTTTGTAGCATGTTCAGGGATAGAAGACGAATTTAACATAGCTACTTCACCAACGGCATTTGAGCGCCTTGCCATTCCATTAAGCCACCGGCTAAACGATAAACGGCTGGGGCGCCTTCGGTTTGAATGCGCTTGGCAACATACGATGATTGCTGACCCATTTTACAAACCAAGACTAACGGTTTATCACCGTATTGCTGTAAATCCGTTTTACCGCCGGCATTGTGTTGTAACTGCCACTTAGAAAACGGTAAATTAACGGCATCAACAATATGGCCATTATCAAAATCGGCTTTGTCACGAAGATCTATGACAACAGCGGCATCACGGTTAACCATGGTAGTGAGCGCATGGGACGATATGCTTTTACCCGCTCGTCGATTTTCTAACCACGCCAACGCAGCAACTGCGGCGGCAAGTAAGGTGATCAAGAACCATTGTTCAGAAACAAATATAAGAAACTTTTGCATACGACTGTGATTGTTACCTGTCTGTTTTTTCGGGCGCTAAGTATACACTGCCTTTTTAGCTTATCCACCACCTAAAACAGCCACTCATTACACTTTTCTAACGCCAATGTCGTCATCTCCTAACATTCACCCAGCATCCATCCAGCATTCACCCAATGTCCATTTAATGCTCATTCATTACTTATTCCGCACTGCGTTTTATTCTGTGCTTGAACGTTATCGCTGGAATATTGTTGGGCTAGCGGTCTATTTGATATGCCATATGTCCTATATCATCGGTCGCAAAATCGTGGACGATACGATATCGTCAACAATAACAGTTACATAGCTAAGCTCAATAACAGACAAGTGAAGCCGTTTATAAGCATGAATCGAATGCCTACATCATTAAGAGCTCTGCCTAACCCAGCCAAATGCTGGATGAATATGATGCTAGCTATAGCGCTAACGGCCCTGCTCGCCAGTAGCACCTTATTTATTGAAACAGCCATAGCCAATGATGCTTCAACGGAAAAAGCTGAGTTTGCAGCCAACGAAGCAAAACTCAGTAAATTACTGAATGAGCTCGAAAGCATCAAAAAGCGTTTATCACGTGATCTTAATCGTCATAACAGTATCAATAAGTCTTTTAGTGATACGGAGATTAAAATCGGTAAGCTTGCGGCTAAGCATCGCCAGTTAACCGAAGAGCAGCAGCAACTGAATAAGCAGCTTTCAGCGTTGCGCCAAGAGCAAAAACAGTTACAACGCCAGCAAGAAAAACAACAAGCATTAATCGGCGACCACCTGCGCCAAGCCTACCAAATGGGCAGCCAAAGTGAACTTCAGGTCTTTTTAGAGCAAGAGAGCCCGGAATCTATCGATAGGCAACTCACCTATCTGGGCTATATCAATAAAGCGCGTAATAAAAAAATTCATGAGTATGCCGAAACCGTTAAACAGAAGTTACAAGTTAGCCATCGTATTCGCGAGCAGCATGCCACACTAGAAACTAACCAAGCCTTGCTGGTTAAGCAGCAGCAATCACTCGCCGCACTGCAAATAAAACGCCGCCAACAATTAGAAAAACTGACCGCTAATATTAAAGGCAGTGAAAACCGTATTAAAGCGCTCGACAGTGATAGCGCTGCGCTCAAGGAATTATTAAGTGAAGTAGCAAAAGTTATGGCTAAACAAGCCAAACGCGAAGTCAAACAAAAAGACATTGATGTCGCGGTTCCCGATGGGGATTTTGCGAAAGCGAAAGGCCGCCTGCCATGGCCGGTTAGTGGCAAACAACAATTTCAATTTGGCAAGGCGCGCAATAGCTCATCTATTAACTGGCAGGGCGTAACACTTCGCGCCAATGCAGGCGAAGCGGTTAAAGCCATTTATGCTGGCCGCGTTATTTTTGCCGATTGGTTTCAAGGCCAAGGCCTCTTAATGATTCTTGATCATGGCAATGGCTACATGAGCTTATACGGCCACAATGAAAGTTTGCTGCAAAACGCTGGCGCTTGGGTTGCTGGCGGTGAAACCATTGCAACGGTTGGCAATAGCGGTGGCCAATCGATGGCGGCGTTATATTTTGAAATACGGCATAATGGCCAGCCTAACAACCCTAACCATTGGTGTAGCAAAAACTGAAAATACTCCCGTTAAGCATTCGCCAAGCCGGCGTTTAACCGCTATGATTCACCGCTAATCACTACTGATTTACCCTTTTTTATCCGCTTATATAAGGATTCTTTGTGTTGTTATTCGTAATGTTATCCGTGTGCTTATTAGCGCTATTCTTATTGCCGCTATTTATGTCGACATTAAAGACTCAAGCACCTCGCTTGCACTTATTAGCGCCGCCCCTTTTTGCCTTCTGCTTTTTGGCCTTTATGCCGGCTTCTCATGCACAAGACGACTTATTATCAGATGACATACCAGCGCTCTCCTCTGAAGACATACCAGCACTTTCATCTGAAGACATACCAGCACTTTCATCTGACAAATCTTCAGACTTAACGCCCAATCTAAATGATGAGCAAGCGCCCGAACTCAAACAAGAATTACACCCATCTATAGATTCTGTATTGAAGCCATTAATACCTGAGAATGCCTTAACACCTACCGATGACGCAGAAATTAAAGGCAAGCTCGCCCTCGAAGACTTACGCTCGTTTGTGACAGCCTTTAATCATATTCGCAACGCCTATGTAGAAGAAGTTGATGACAAAACACTTTTACAAAACGCAATTAAAGGGATGTTGACAGAACTTGATCCTCACTCTAGTTATCTTGAGCCTGAGTCTTATGAAGATTTACAAGTAAGTGCCACAGGAGAATTTGGCGGCCTAGGTTTAGAAGTGGGTGTAGAAGATGGCTTAATTAAAGTTATTTCTCCTATTGATGACACACCAGCTCAAAAAGCCGGAATGGAAAGCGGTGATTTAATTATTAAAATTGATAACCAGCCAGTTAAAGGCTTAGGCCTTGGCGAAGCCGTGAAAAAAATGCGCGGCCCTAAAGGTAGCTCCATTGATTTAACCATAGTCCGACAAGGTGTTCCTCAACCGATTGAGCTAACGCTTATTCGCGATGTTATTTCAGTTATCAGCGTTCGTACCCGCGTGCTTGAAGAACACTATGCTTATTTACGTATCGCGCAGTTTCAGGGCAACACTGGCGCCGACCTTAAAAAGGCACTAGCTAAATTCAAAGAAGAAAAAACCATTAATGGCGTTATTCTCGATTTACGTAATAACCCTGGTGGCGTACTTCAAGCTGCAGTTGAAGTCGTCGATGCCTTTGTAGAAGAAGGTTTAATTGTGTATACCGAAGGCCGTATTCGCGAATCGGCCTCACGCTTTGAAGCACGTGCTGGCGACGAAACATTTACTTGGCCATTGGTCGTCTTAATTAATGGCGGCTCAGCATCTGCATCAGAAATTGTGGCCGGTGCATTACAAGATCATAACCGCGCTGTTGTATTGGGTACCAACAGCTTTGGTAAAGGTTCGGTACAAACTGTTATTCAATTATCAGAAACACGCGGCATGAAACTCACCACTGCTCGCTACTTCACACCTAAAGGTCGCTCTATACAAGCGCAAGGTATTGTTCCTGATATCGTAGTGGAGCGCGCCAAAATAACCAAGATAAAACCCAAGGGTCAAATATTTGAAGCTGATCTTCATGGTCATTTGGAAAACACCAATGACGGAAGTGGAAGAAAGCAGACAAGTGAAGTGCTGAGCGCCGACGAAGAACTTGTCACTAAAGACAATCAATTATATGAAGCGCTGACCTTGCTAAAAGGTTTAAATATTTTCAATGCGCGTTAAGCGCTGATCTAAACTTCTAGCATTAACTGCTCGTCAATGGTCCATGGTTTGCGGATCACTCGAAAACCGGCTCCTTCTACAATGACTTCAGGTATTAGTGTCCGGCTGTTATACATTGAAGACTGAACTGCACCATAAGCCCCAGCCATGCAAAACACCATCAAGTCATCCTGCTCAGGTAGTGGTAGAGGATAATCTCTGAGAAAAAAGTCAGTACTTTCGCAAATTGGGCCAACAATATTCAATCTCTCTATTGGATTATTGTGTCGAATTTTTGCTGGCACCAAAAGGTGAGTTGCCTGATACAGCGCTGGACGCAAAAAATCATTCATGCCAGCATCCAACATAACAAAGTTGCGTGGCTCATCAAATTTTGTGCTAACTACCGATGCCACTAATACACCAGCGTCCGAGATTAATGATCTCCCTAACTCCACCTGTGTATTAATGTTCAAGCCTTCTAGCTGTTGTTCGACCAAAGACGCATACGTCATAAACTCCAAACATTGGCCATCACCATAGTCCACTCCCAGACCGCCACCGAGATCAAGAATATCTAACTCATAACCTTCAGCTCTTAGTTGCTCTGTCCATAACCGCATCTTCTGAATAGCCTCGCTGTATGGTTCGAGAGATGTGATTTGAGATCCAATATGCATTGCCAATCCACGAAGATTTATGTATGGCATTTCGGTTGAAGCCTGAAACAGTTCACTTAGTCGATTACTGTTAACACCAAATTTACTTCCTTTTTTGCCAGTAGCGATATGATTATGTGTGCCAACCTCCACCTCAGGATTGACGCGCAGCGCTGCATTAACTTGACAATTAAAGCGACGACTTATCCGATCAATCCTGTAAAGTTCCTCTGCCGACTCGATATTGAATTGACCAACACCAGCTGTGATTGCTTGTGCTATTTCAGCATCCGTTTTGGCTACTCCTGAAAAAATCACTTTTTCTGAGGGTATTCCCGCTTTTATTACTCGTATTAATTCTCCCCCACTAACTATATCTGCTCCCAAACCAGCATGAGCTACTAGCTTTAATACACTAAGGTTACTATTTGCTTTCACCGCGAAATGCACGGAAGCGCCAACAGACTTAAATGCTATTAGGCAAGTCTGCAACCGTTGCTCGATCGCGTTACGTGAATAACAATAAAACGGTGTTGCTTGTTTTAGCGTAATATCTGACAGTGATAAATCATCCATCATCAAATGATCATTACAATACTTCAAACATGAAGGTAATAGCGCCGACTGGAAAAAAGACATCTCAGGTACTCCTCGTTATTTAGTCTCTATTCTTATAAAAGTAATCAAAGGATCCAACCGTAAAGATGAAGCTTTTAACCATCAAAATGTATTTTTTTCCGACAAAATGCAGGTGAAGACAGCGATAATGACGATTAAACGACTAGCCATTTAAAAGCTGTTAGAATCAGGATGCTATTCCAGCCGATAGAGGATATATAAGTGGATAAGTTTGATAGGGCAATCATTGGCCTGCTGTCCGAAAATGCGCGACGACCACTGTCTCACATCGGTAGAGAGATAGGTTTATCGCGAACATCAGTCGCGGAGCGTGTGCAGCGCTTGGAACAGAATAATGTAATCGCGGGTTATACTATAAAAATCGGCAGTGGTCCTAAAGTAAACGAAGTGAAGGCCTATTTTCAAATGACCTTTAGCCCATTCAAATTGGCACAGTTACTCGAAGGGCCGATCAAGAGCATACCGGAGATAAAAAGCTGCCACTCTCTGAGCGGCGATATTGATCTGATCATGTATGTCGAAGCTCAATCAATGGACCGCTTAAACCTGATCCGCGGACAGCTTGAACAGCTTCCCAATTTACAACGGCTACTGACATGCCCAGTATTGCAGGAAGTGAATTAAAACGGACGAAAAACTATACCGTAATTCAACTTAAAATTTTCAGGTCAAGTTTAAACCACTACAAATTAGCCATAGGTTTTTATGCACTTTTTAGCAATTAACATTGTTTTTATTATTAGCTTACTCAGTGCGAGCCTCGCAGCCCAACCAAATACCGAAAGCCATCAGAAAAGCCTATTAAACCTCTCCTACCCTACTTCATCACTAGCAATTATTATTGATGATCTCGGCAATAATTTAGCCAGTGGTCGCCGTGCAGTTAACTTGCCAGGCGCCATTACCTATGCCATTTTGCCTCATACACCGCAGGCAATAGAACTCGCAACTTATGCCAACCACGTTGATATAAATAAAGAAGTGATTATTCATATGCCAATGGAAGCTGTTGGGCATAGGCATATGGAGGGCAATATAGAGAGGCATATGGGGCCAGGCGGGCTCAACATGCACCAGGATCAAGAAGATTTTATTCACACCTTACAAGCCGCTATACAAGCGCTGCCGCAAGCTAAAGGCTTAAGTAATCATATGGGCAGCCAGCTCACCTCGCAGCCAGACCGAATGCATTGGTTAATGTCAGAACTAAGTAAAACGCCTTTTTATTTTATAGATAGTAAGACCACTGATAACAGTGCTGCTATGCAAGCGGCCGATAAGCAAAAGATTCCTTATTTAGTCCGTGATATTTTTCTTGATCATGATCCTGACCCTGTGGCGATTGATAAAGCCTTTAAAAAAGCATTGGCATTAGCTATTCAATCGGGATCGGCCGTATTAATTGCCCATCCTTACCCATCTACTTTAGATTATCTTGAGCATGCACTGCCAAAACTCAGCGCAGCGGGTGTGGTATTAGTGAATGCTAGCCAAGCTATTGCACAAAAAAACCTTCAGCAGCAAAATCGAAAAGCGCCCTTACTTGTCAGTAAAGTTATTATTAATAGTCAAAACTCTCTCTAAGAAACAAGTTAAGACTGAAAAGTAAAAATTCTTTATTGGTCTTGTGTCCAATATCCTATCGCTATAAGATTCCGCTCACTTAATTGCAATAGCAATTATATTGAGCGGGAGAATGAATATGGCTCAACAAAACCGACTAGGCGAGATGGGTTTAGTACCCAGTCGCAGTGATCGATTTTATTTACTTGAGAGTGTTTGGTTTTTTGCTACGCGCGAAGGTGCCGCGATTGGGCCTTTTGGGACGCATCAAGAAGCGTTAAATGGTTTGACGGATTTTTTGGAGTTTTTAACGTTGGCTGCGCCAACTACTAAAAAGCAGCTTGAGAAATCTATGGAATATTAAAAGAGTCGGGGGTGGCCCGACATGCCAGTCACTTTTCTTTACTTGTGTAAAGAAAAGTAACCAAAAGAAAGCACACAATCTGACGAAGATTGACCCCGATATAACCTATTCGCTTTGGGATAGTCGCATACAGTACATCTTAACAGCGCCTACGAAAACGATTTTCACTCGACTTAATTGATCGTCAATATCT
>Ga0115548_1000912_pt1 | contig 16416 bp, 10 predicted proteins | sample COGITO_mtgs_1004_4_FD_87187 | JGI IMG/M metagenome (GOLD analysis project Ga0115548, IMG submission 87187) | Pelagic marine microbial communities from North Sea - COGITO_mtgs_100423 | ecosystem: Environmental > Aquatic > Marine > Epipelagic | place: Germany:Helgoland, sampling site Kabeltonne...
CCTTTCTTGTTTTAAGAAAGGCTTTTAAATATACTATTAAGTTATGAGCATTTAGTGTTGCAGCTCTTCTTCGCCTTCTTTTAAAGGGACGTTTTGTGGTACAAAGTCGTCGTCGTGACCTGGTTTGCTGTAGTCATAAGACCAACGGTGTACATGAGGAATCTCTCCTGGCCAGTTTCCGTGGATATGCTCTACAGGTGTTGTCCACTCTAATGTGTTAGACCTCCAAGGATTCTGTTCTGCTTTTTTACCGAAGAATATGCTGTGAAAGAAGTTCCATATAAAGACCAATTGAAACGCTCCTCCGATAAGTGCAAATACGGTAATTAGTATTTGAACATTTGAAGTGTCATCAAATAATGGGAAGTTACTGTTGGTGTAATAACGTCTTGGCAATCCTGCCATCCCAATAAAGTGCATTGGGAAAAATACGCCATAAGCACAAATAGCCGTGACCCAGAAGTGAATGTATCCTAAGTTTTTGTTAAGCATACGTCCAAACATTTTTGGGAACCAATGGTAAACTCCTGCAAACAATCCGTAGAGTGCTGATATTCCCATTACTAAATGGAAGTGTGCCACTACAAAATACGTATCATGCACATTGATATCTAAAGCACTGTCTCCAAGAATAATTCCGGTAAGTCCTCCTGTAATGAAGGTTGAAACAAATCCAATAGAAAACAGCATTGCTGGGTTCAGTTGTATATTTCCTTTCCAAAGGGTGGTAATCCAATTAAAGGCTTTTACTGCGGATGGAATGGCTATTAATAGAGTGGTGAATGTAAATACCGATCCTAAAAATGGATTCATTCCTGAAATAAACATATGGTGTCCCCATACAATGGTTGACAAAAATGCAATCGCCAAAACAGAGGCTATCATGGCACGGTATCCAAAAATTGGTTTACGCGAATTGGTTGCTAGTATTTCTGATACTAAGCCCATAGCCGGTAGAATAACTATATATACTTCAGGATGTCCTAAGAACCAGAATAAGTGTTCAAATAATACAGGAGATCCACCTTGGTAGTGTAATACTTCTCCTTGAATAAATATATCCGATAAGAAGAAAGAGGTTCCAAAACTACGGTCCATAATTAACAACAATGCTGCCGATAATAGGACTGGAAACGATACCACACCAATGACAGCGGTGATGAAAAACGTCCATATAGTTAATGGTAATCTTGTCATTGACATTCCTTTTGTTCTGAGGTTTAAAACAGTTACGATGTAATTTAAAGATCCTAATAAAGAGGAGGCGATAAAGATTGCCATGGATACTAACCACAAAGTCATTCCTGCACCTGATCCACCTTGTGCCATAGGCAATGCGCTTAATGGAGGGTAAATTGTCCAACCTGCTGCTGCGGGCCCTGCTTCTACAAAAAAGGAAGCAACCATAATCACACTAGACAAAAAGAATAACCAGTAAGAAATCATATTAAGAAATCCAGAGGCCATATCTCGTGCTCCAATTTGCAAAGGAATTAATAAGTTACTAAAGGTTCCACTCAAGCCAGCCGTTAATACAAAGAATACCATGATGGTTCCATGAATGGTGACTAAGGCTAGATAGATATCTGCATCCATCACACCTCCTGGTGCCCATTTGCCTAAAAGAGCTTCAAAAATTACATTTGGCTCTGTAGGCCATGCGATTTGCATACGCATTAAAAGAGACATTAATACCCCAATAATACCCATAATAAGCCCCGTAATCAAATACTGTTTAGCGATCATCTTGTGATCTTGACAAAAGATATACTTTGTTATAAAAGTTTCTTTGGGATGATGTCCGTGATCGTCTTGGTGTGCGTGAGTATCTACCTGTGCTGACATAATCTTATGTTGTTATTTCTTTAATTTTTTAATTTTGAACTAGGGAGTTCTTGAATAATTTTTGCTCTTGTAACCATGCCTTGTAGTCTTCTTCCGATTCTACAATGATTTTCATTTGCATGTTATAGTGTGATTTTCCACATATTTTATTACAAAGTAATAGGTAGTCAAACTCATAGCTATCTAAAGGTTCTTCGCCTTTTGCTTGTAGTTTTTTACTTTTATTAACTCTGATTTTATTGATGTTTCTTACTTTTTCATAGATGTCAGGATTCAATCGCATTTCTTCCGTGGTTACGGTTGGAGTGAATGCAAACTGTGTAATCATTCCAGGAACACAATTCATTTGTGCTCTAAAGTGAGGCATATAGGCGGAGTGTAACACATCTTGTGAACGCATTTTGAATAATACTGGTACGCCTACAGGAAGGTGCAATTCAGTGGTAATGACATCGTCTTGCGCATTTGGATCTGCTTCATCTAAACCTAAAATATTGGCGTTGTCAAGATTAATGAGTCGCACATTGGCTTTTCCTAAAACATTGTCTTCACCAGCATAGCGTGCTTTCCAGTTGAATTGTTGAGCGTATAACTCAATGACCAATGGATCCTCGTCTTCGTCAACATACATGATGTCTGTCCATGTGAACAACCCATACATGATAAGTCCTGCTAATACAATGACAGGGATGATAGTCCAGAGAAACTCTAGCTTGTCATTGTCTGCATAAAATAATGCTTTACGTCCTTTTTCACCTTTATATTTAAAAGCGAAGTAGTGTAATAAAAACTGTGTAATCGTTTGCACGACAAAAATCACTGCCATCGAAATGATCATTAATCGGTCAATTTCAGGGCCGTGTTCAGATGCCGAATTAGAGGTTAATGGTAAATCGCCCCAAAGTACAAATGACACAATTGTGATTCCGTATATAAAGCCTAAAAAGCCCAACATAAGGTATCCTTGCGTTTTGTTGTCACCGTCGTTTGCAACTTGAGTTATATCTTTATTTACTTGTGCTAAATCAAAGATTTTGACCATTTGCCAAATTGCAATTGTGATCCCTAATAAAATTAATATTGTTAATAAGCCAGTCATCGTTATATGTTGTCTTTTTAAATTTTAATTAATAATGAAAGTGTTCGCTTTCCTTGATAAAAGGATTTCCTTTTGCTAATAATGGTGCTTTTGAAAGCGCATAAAAAACAATGAATAAGAATAATCCTAAGAACAATACTATGGCACTAATTTCAGGAACCCCAATAAACCATCGGTCTCCTACTGTTGCCGGCATAATCATATTGAAAATATCTATATAATGACCGAATAAAATCACAATACCTGCCATTACTATAAACCATGGCACACGCTTGTAATCGCTGTTCATGAGTACTAGGAATGGGAAAATAAAGTTTAATATAATCATTCCAAAGAATGGTAAGTTGTAGTCTTCAATACGGGTTACAAAATAGGTGACCTCTTCAGGAATGTTTGCATACCAGATAAGCATGAATTGTGAGAACCATAAATAGGTCCAGAACACACTAATCGCAAACATAAATTTTGCCAAATCATGTAAATGACTGTCGTTTACAAACTCCATCAATCCTTTAGATTTTAGATAAATTGTAATCAATGCAATTACTGTGATTCCACTGACAAACATACTTGCAAATACATACCATCCAAATAAGGTACTGAACCAGTGTGGGTCAACACTCATGATCCAATCCCAAGACATCATGGATTCTGTGTAGATGTAAAATACTAAGAATGCTGCTGAAATTCTAAAGTTCTTTTTAAAGAAACTGTTGTCATTTATATCTGCTTGATCTTGTGCTAGTGAGAATTTACGTGAGAAATAACGGTATAAACTCCATCCTGTGATAAAGATCAATCCTCTTACTGCAAACCATGTTTTATCTAACCAACCTGCTTTTGCTTGAATCAGTGCGTCATGTGCAACGACTTCTGGATCCATCCATATAAAGATGTGATGATCTGCCCATAATGCGATACATAAAACAATTAAACCTCCAGGTAATACGTAATACGTAATGGCTTCCATGACTCTAAATAGTACTGGTGACCACCCTGCTTGTGCTGCATATTGAATACCGTAAAACGCAAGTACCCCTAAGGATATCATAAAAAAGAAGAATGCTGCTACATATAAAGCTGCATAAGGTCTGTTGTGCATTTGGTGCAATACATGCTCTGCGTGCGCATCATCATTGTGCGCTTCCAATCCGTGTGCATCTTCTGCATGCGTGTCAGAATCGTGTGTGGAATGCATCATTGCAGCATGCGCCTCCGCGTCTGTTTGAACGTCATGATGCATTGCTTCTGTCGTTTCTTCGCCATGAGAAGCGTCTGCTCCATGGTGCGAATTTTCTTCTGCTAATAGTACTTTAACATCATCGAGGGTGAGCCCGTGTGTTGCTACATAGCTTGTGCCCCATCCTATTGCACCAATGACAAACAGTGCGAGGGAAACAATTTTAAGTCTTTTTGAAAACGTGTACATGTTGATATAAATGTTTTACTTTTCTTATTTTTTTAATTCTGCTCTAAGGGTTTCTACGTAAGCAGTCACTTGCCAACGTTCTTCCTCATTCAATAAATTTGCGTAAGATCCCATAGTGTTTTTACCGTAATAGATAACGTGGTAAATACTTCCTTCAGTAATGGCTCTATCTGCATAACTTGGAACTCCAAGAATTTTTTCTCTTTTCACAAGCTTTCCTTGACCAGCGCCTTTGTTTCCATGACAAATACCACAGTAAATCTCATACAGCTCTTTTCCTCTTTTAGCGTCTAATTCAGCAGATGCTATGGGAGATTTTAAATCTGAAAGCGCTGCTGCATAACCTTCGTTACTGTTTTCAAATTCATATAAAGAATGACCTCTAGAGATCGTTCCTTCAACAGGCAATAATGCCTCTTGGGAGTTTGGAAAAACATCGTACTCGCCATAAGCTTCATAGCCTATAGGTGCATACATGTTTGGGAAGTATTGGTAGTTTGGACTGTTATCATTTTGACATGAAAAAACAGTGACAAGGACCAATGCTAAGACGATTATTTTTGATACACTTTTCATAATACTAATGTGCTTCTTTTTCAACGATATGAACCTCTACTGCTCCTGTTTGGGTCAGCAAGGTTTTTAATTCATTTTCATTATCATGAACAGAGATTTCCATTAAAAAATGGTCATCTGTTGTTCTTGGATCCGGGTTTTCTGCATTTTTAAATGGCCACATTCTACTTCTTAGGTAAAAGGTAATCACCATTAAGTGAGCCGCAAAAAAGACGGTTAACTCAAACATAATTGGCACGAATGCCGGCATGTTTTCGATATAGCTAAAACTCGGTTTTCCACCAATGTTTTGAGGCCAGTCTTCGATCATGATGTAATTCATCATGACAGTCGCTACAATCAAACCAACACAGCCATACATAAAGGCAGCGATGGCAATACGAGTGGGTTCTAATCCCATTGCTTTGTCTAATCCGTGTACTGGGAAAGGCGTGAATATCTCCTCGATATGATGCTTTTCGGAACGTACGGACTTGACTGCAGATAATAATACATCATCATCTGTATATAGTGCGTGAATAACTTTTGAAGATCCCATAGGCTACTCTTTTTCTTTTTTAGGTGTTTGGGCTGGTTTTGTCATAGCATCTGTACGTTCATCTGAACCTGTACCGACTAGGCTACCACCTGCTTCTCTAATGTTTTTATAACGTTGTCCTGAAGACTTTAATATTGTTTTGACTTCAGCTTGTGCAATCACTGGGAACGTTCGAGCGTACAATAAGAATAATACAAAGAAGAATCCAATGGTTCCGATGAAAATTCCGATATCTACAAACGTTGGTGAGAACATGGTCCATGAAGATGGTAAGTAATCTCTGTGAAGAGAGGTTACAATAATCACAAAACGTTCAAACCACATTCCAATGTTTACGACAATGGAGATAAAGAATGAGAACATGATACTTGTTCTAAGTCTTTTGAACCACATAAATTGTGGCGAAAATACATTACATGACATCATTGCCCAGTAGGCCCAAGCATAAGGTCCTGTTGCTCTGTTTAAGAATGCATATTGTTCGTATTCAACTCCTGAATACCAAGCGATAAATAATTCCGTCATATACGCAACCCCAACAATGGATCCCGTAATCATGATGACGATGTTCATCAATTCGATATGTTGAACAGTAATGTAATCTTCAAGACTACATACTTTACGCATGATGATCAATAAGGTATTTACCATGGCGAAGCCAGAGAAAATTGCACCTGCTACAAAGTAGGGTGGAAAAATAGTTGTATGCCATCCCGGAATCACCGAGGTTGCGAAATCAAAAGATACAATGGTGTGTACGGATAATACTAAAGGGGTTGCAAGTCCTGCAAGTACCAAAGATACTTCTTCAAAACGTTGCCAGTCTTTTGCACGTCCACTCCATCCAAAGCTTAATAATGAATAGATTTTCTTTTGGAAAGGTCTTACCGCACGATCTCGAATCATTGCGAAATCTGGTAATAATCCTGTCCACCAGAATACAAGTGATACAGATAGATATGTAGAAATTGCAAATACATCCCACAATAAAGGCGAGTTAAAGTTGACCCATAACGACCCAAATTGATTTGGAATAGGCAATACCCAGTATGCTAACCATGGACGACCCATGTGAATAATTGGAAACAATCCTGCTTGAATTACAGAGAAAATAGTCATGGCTTCCGCAGAACGGTTAATTGCCATACGCCATTTCTGTCTGAATAATAAGAGTACTGCTGAAATCAGGGTACCTGCATGTCCAATACCAACCCACCAAACGAAGTTCGTAATATCCCAAGCCCAACCAACGGTTTTGTTGAGACCCCAAGTACCAATCCCCGTAGAGACGGTATAAATCATACACCCTATTCCCCAGCTAAAAGCTGCAAGTGCAATAGAAAATACTATCCACCATAGTTTGTTTGCTTTTCCTTCAACAGGTGCAACAACGTCCAAGGTTACATCATGATATGATTTTTCCCCAGTAACTAATGGTCTTCTGATAGGTGCTTCGTAATGAGACGCCATAATCCTTTTATATTATTTCTTATTATTTATGCTTCGTTTGTGTTTCTTACTTTAACTTGATAGACGACGTTTGGTTTTGTACCAACGTGATCTAATAAATGATAAGCACGCTCATCATCTTTAAGTTCGGTAATCGCACTTTTCTTATTATTTATATCTCCAAACGCAATGGCGCCTGAGTCACATGCAGACGAACAAGCGGTTTTGAACTCATCTGGATTGACTTCTCTTCCGTCGCGTTTCGCGTCCAAAATTGTTTTCTGTGTCATTTGAATACACATCGAACATTTTTCCATCACACCTCTAGAACGTACTGTTACGTCTGGATTGATGACCATACGACCTAAGTCGTTATTCATGTGGTAATCAAATTCATCGTTCTCATTGTATAAGAACCAGTTGAATCGACGTACTTTATAAGGACAGTTGTTAGCGCAATAACGCGTTCCAACACATCTGTTATAAGCCATGTGATTCTGACCTTGACGACCGTGAGAGGAGGCTGCTACTGGACAAACCGTTTCACAGGGTGCATGGTTACAATGCTGACACATGATTGGTTGGAAAGCAACTTGTGGGTTTTCAGATGGAATTTCCATCTCTCCAAAAGTACTTAATGAACTTCCTAAACCTTGAATATCATCTTTGGTGGTGTTATCACCTTCAAACGTATCATCTGAAGAATAATATCTATCAATACGTAGCCAGTGCATATCGCGACTTCTACGAATTTCTTCTTTTCCTACAACTGGAACGTTGTTTTCTGCATGACATGCAATCACACAAGCTCCACATCCTGTACAGGAGTTTAAGTCAATTGACAGGTTGAAATGATGTCCAATCGAACGGTCAAATTCATCCCATAAATCTACATCTGGAGAATCAACTGGTGTTTCTTCATGGTTCAATGACACCATAGTCATTGGGTTCCAATCCGCAGCAGATTCAGTATTGAATATCTCCAAAGTCGTTTCTTTGATGATATCTCCTCTACCCATTAATGTATTGTGCAACTGAACACAAGCAAATTCATGCTTCCCATCCGTTAACTCTACAGTAGCGGTTTGTACGGTGTTAAAATCGTTATATAAAGGATAGGCGTTGACACCTGTTTGCATTTCTGTTTTGAGACCTTCGGTTCGACCATATCCAAAGGACATTCCTACCGTACCTCTTGCTTGTCCTGGTTGAATGATCACCGGAACTTTTACAGTGACACCATTTACGGTGACGTTTGCATATTTCCCGTTCAATCCACCATCGGCATCATGACTGTTTTCACTGAAAAAAGTACTTGTTTCTAAAAAGAATCCTAATGCTTTACCATCAAATTCAGATACTGTTAAGTAGTTATCCCAAGTCGTTCTTGTCAATGGATCTGGAAATTCTTGTAACCAAGGGTTGTTGGCTTGTTGACCATCTCCCATTCCTGTTTTTGGATACAGCGTCAGCTCCATACCAGAAGTGGATGTTGCAGCAAGTGCAGTGACTGCAGCTCCTAATCCTGAAATTGTACTGCTATCAAAAGCATCTGCAGTTTCTACCGTTGCAGAGTTTGATGAAACATACACACCATCGTGTAAACTGTCATTCCAAGAAGCCCCTTTTAATACATTGCTGTTCCAATAGGACTTTACAAAATCGTGGTAAGACCCTGAAGTCCCCACCAATTCTAATAATAGGTCTTGAAATTGTTTGGTGTCAAATAAAGGACGAATGGTTGGCTGCATGAGCCCGTAATGTCCTTTTTTAGTTTCTAAATCGCCCCACGATTCTAAATAATGAGAAGTAGCAGCAACATATTGTGATACAGAAGCTGTTTCATCATTTTTCATGGTGAAGGCTACTGATAATTCTGTTTGTTTTAATCCTTCTACAAATGCAGAAGCATTTGGAAGTGTGTACGCTGGGTTCACACCGGCCATGATGACAGCACCTACAGTGCCCGCATTCATATCTGTTACTAATTGAGCAACCGCTTTATCATTCCCTTGACGGGTTAAGATTGGATTGTTAGGATCAAACGCTTTACTGTTAAGTTTTTCGTTGATGGCCAACACAATGTTTTGTGCATTGACGTCTTGAATTCCTGAAAGTACAACTGCGTTAGAACCTGCTTTCAATAATTCAGAAGCTGCATTGTTTACAGCCGTTTCTAAGTGTGCTGGAAGATCGCCTCCAACTGCGGTTCCAAATAATTTTCCGTAAAGTTTTGCAAGGGCTACTTTTTGTTGAGACGGTTTGATTGCGACACGTTTATCAGCATTTGCTCCTGATAAGCTCATGTTTGCTTCAAACTGAATATGACGCGACATTTTTCCGTTTTTAGGAATACGTCCTTGTGCATAAGCAGCATCAAAACCACCACCTTGCCAGTCGCCTAAAAAGTCAGCGCCTATAGATACAATGGTTTGGGCTTTTGAAAAATCGTAATTAGCCAATCCTCTTGAGCCATATTTGTTTTGGAACGCATCTGCGGCAGCCGATTCTGATATCGCATCATAAACGACGTGGCTTACATTCCCATATTTTTGTTTAAAATCAGAGATCAATTTTGAAGTCGATGGGCTTGCAAAGGTTTGTGTTAATAACACAATTGATTTATCCGATCCTTTTAATGCTTCTAATTTTTGAGCCACTTCTGCTGTCAACTCTCCCCAACTCGTTTCTTGACCCTCTTTTTGTGGGCCTACAACTCTTTGGTTATCATATAAATCTAATACAGAAGCTTGCACTCTGGCGTTGATCCCACCGTTTGCTTTTGCAAGACTGTTAGACTCGACCTTGATAGGACGGCCTTCTCTGGTTTTAATTAAAACACTTGCAAAATCATATCCATTAGCAATGGCCGTTGCATAATAATTTGCAACACCAGGGATAATTTGTTCTGGCTGAACCACGTAAGGAATTGATTTGATGACCGGTCCTTCACAGGCTGCTAAAGATGCTGCAGCAGTACTGAACCCTACATATTTTAAGAAATCACGACGCGTTGTACTCGATGACTCTAGGGTTTCTTTATCGCCTAGAAATTCATCTACAGGAATTTCTTGTGTAAATTCCTTTTGTTTAAGCGTCTCAACAGCGGAGCTATGACTCGGATTTAGCTCCTCAACACTTTTCCAGTATTTCTTATTTGATGACATATATCTAATGTTACTTGTTGATCGTTTTATTTAATTTCTAATAATGACATTTTCCACATTCTAAACCACCCATTTGGGCTGCGGTCAATTGCTCTACACCGTATTTCTTGGTGAGTGCTTCGTGGATTTTATCATAATAGCCGTTGTCTTGAACTTTTACATTTGTTTCTCTGTGACAATTGATACACCAGCCCATCGTTAATGGAGAGAACTGATACATAATTTCCATTTCTTCTACAGGTCCGTGACATGTTTGACATTCCAATCCAGCCACCACAACGTGTTGCGAGTGATTGAAATAGGCGAAATCAGGCAGGTTGTGAATACGCACCCATTTGACTGGTTTCGTGTTTCCTGTATATTTCTGTTCGGCATCATCCCAACCTACAGCATCGTATAATTTTTTGATTTCTCCGTCATAAAATTCTTTCGTGTACTCGTCCGTTGCCGTTTCTGGTGACACTTCGTAAATAGACTTGTGACAGTTCATACACACATTCAGCGCTGGAATTCCAGAGTGCTTACTCACACGTGCAGAAGAGTGACAGTATTTACAATCAATTCCATTGTCACCGGCGTGAATTTTATGAGAGTAATGTATCGGTTGAATCGGTTGGTATCCTTGGTCAACACCCACCTGCATAAAGTAGCCATATACAAAATAGGCACTTGATAACAAGAAGAAGATCGCCACAACCAACATTAAAAATTGGTTTTGAATAAAGGCTTTCCAAAGTGATTTTTTCTTAACCGCTTCAGCAATTTCAACATTGTTTGCAGAAGCGAAACGACGTAATGTGTTGTTTACTAAAAACAATCCTAAAGCTAGCAATCCAAAAAGAATGGCGAGAGCCGCTAAAACAAGTTCTTGAGAAACACCGCCTTCAGCTTGCCCACCTTGCACAGCAGTTGCAACAGCAGCTACAGGAGTTGCTTTTTCTTGAGCCGTATAGGCTAAGATGTTTGTGATATCATCATCTGAAAACCCTGGAAAAGCAGTCATTGCAGATCCGTTGTATTCAGCGTAAATTTTGTTTGCATACGCATCTCCAGACTTGATTAAGGCTGAACTGTTGCGAATCCAAGCGTTGAGCCAGACTCTGTCCAAACCTTCCTCTTCACTGAGTCGTGTTTCGACATTTCGAAGCGCAGGCCCGGTCATTTTCTTGTCTAACTGATGACAAGCGGCACAGTTGGCGTTAAATAAAGATTTCCCCTTAACAGGATCTCCATCTTGAGCGTATAGCGATGTGAATGTAATTGAGAAAAATAAAAGCCCCGAGAATAGTATTTTCGAAAGCGTGTAAAAGTTAAATCCCTGTTTCATAGCGTTGATAGAAGTCATTTCTAAACTTTGATTCGATTTTATCATGCAAATAGGCAATATTCGTTTATAAAAATCTTCCGCAAAAGTAACATTTAATGTCCGTTTTTGAAATGTTAGATATGCGTAAATTTCTAATTTATAAACGTTCTAAATAAGTATTTTTTATAACTTTTAATTTTATTCGTTTACATTTGTAGAAGCAATACTATACTATGAACTTATTTAATTGGAAATTAATTGTTATAAGTGTCTTATTTTCAGGCACCGTTTTGGCTCAAGAAGGCGTCGTAAGCATTGAGAAAAGCTTGGAAATTGATCGGGTGCTGACGCTTAAAAAAGAACTGAATAAAGACCAAACATATATAAAAATTCAAATTTATAGTGGAAACCGACTTGGCGCAGAAACAGCCTTAGAAAGTTTTAAAACTGATTTTCCAAAACAAACTGTAGAAATGAAATACGAAACTCCCAACTATAAAATTTGGGTTGGAAAATTTAGAACACAACTGGAGGCAGATCGAGAACTGATTGTTGTGAGAAAAAAGTTTCCAAATGCATTTTCTCTTACACCTTAAAAAAATTTACAGCATTTTATTGAACCACAATTTTTCTAACATATTGCTGGTCGTTGATTTCAAATTTAGCAATGTAAAAACCCGTTTGAAGCGGGCGAACATCGATGCTATTTTGGTCAATTTTTGAAGCACTTAGTACTGATTTTCCTCTAAGGTCAAAGAGCTGAATATTGGAAACTTCATAAACCGATTCAATGGTAATTTGACGTGAACTTGGATTGGGAAATAGTTTAAATACATCCGCAAATTCTTCTTTGAAATTGCCCAATACTTCACTTTGAACATCGCCAGTGAGTGTTTCAATAGTTGAATCGCCATCCCCTCCACAAAGCGAAGTGTCTGTCGTTGAATTCTCAACCCAAACACCCAAGGTTGCATCTGGGGGATTTGGTGTTGATTGCGCAGTATTATAATAAATTAAATAGGTTTCAGAAAAATCACCATTGCCATCATCTGCTCGGAGTTCCCATCGACTATCCGTATCATTATAAGCGATTTGAAATTCACAGACTCCAATGCCGCTACAAGGCTGATCGCCTGTGATTGGTGTGGTTTCAAAAATAGCTCTCCCCGTATCGTCGGAACCCGTTTGTATGAATATAAATTCTTGATCATCGAACAACTCTTGACAAGCATTGAGCGTGATTTGAGCAAAGCCATTGAAACTGATACTTGTAAAAATAAAGAATTGAATAAGTAATTTCATCTGTCTTTAATCTCTTGGTGGATAAATGCCTTGGGTAGCAATAATATAAGTAACTGTAAGATAGGGTTGCATATTATTAACAGCTTGTCCTCCACCTGTGTTGCTTACCATTGCAGAATTCATAGTCGTTGTGGCTGTGGCATCGGAGTATTCCTTGTCCAGTAGTTTGGTGCCTGCTGGCAAATTGCCACCTGGGACGGATGTATTGCCGTCTGCAGTAACCGCATTGATGGAATGATTATGAGAAGGTAAATTAGCGACCACTAGCAAATTTGTTTCCGCTCCCCCGGATTGTGCCTGTGTATATGAAGATAACCCAGGTCCAGATCCATAATGCATGGGCACCCGACCTCTTAAGTCTGGCAACCCAAAAGTAGAGCTGCCATCGCCGCCATACATAGTTCCTAGTATTGAAAATAATGCCGTATTACTGGAAATCGCCAGTAATTGACCTTCGCATTTTGCCCAACCTCGTGGTGCAAAATTTCCTGCAAACATTCTGATTTCTCCAATAAAAGGGTCTTGAGCATTGGCGGATTCACTAAAAATAAAACAGCAAAACAGTAGTAACGTTACAATTGATTTTTTCATCCTATAAATTAAATTGGTAACTCAAATATACGTAAACTAATTAAAACAATGGAGGGTCTTTTAAATTATAAAATAATAATTGTATTGCATTACAATTTTGTATAATGCTTGAATTCTATAAAATGGTGAACAAAATCAGTATGTTGAATACAAAAAACCGCATGCCTTTTGGACATACGGTTTTTAAAAATTTATGTATATATAAACTAAATACTGTTTTATTTAAGTGTTTTCTTAACCTCTACCTCACGGAAGGCTTCAAGAATATCACCTTCGCGGATATCGTTGTAGTTTTTCACTTGCATACCACAGTCGTATCCTTTAGCAACTTCTTTCGCATCGTCTTTGAAACGTTTTAAAGAGCTTAATTCACCTGTATATACTACCACACCTTCTCTGATCAATCGAATTCCAGCGCTTCTGTATATTTTACCATTGGTAACCATACATCCTGCAATCGTTCCGATTTTAGAGATTTTAAAGGTTTCTCTAATTTCTGCGGTTCCTGTAATTTCTTCTTTAAACTCAGGAGACAACATGCCTTCCATCGCGTCTTTAAGATCGTTAATCGCATCGTAAATAATAGAGTACATTCGGATGTCGATTTCTTCCTTATCAGCAATTTGACGGGCATTCCCCATTGGTCGCACATTAAATCCGATAATAATCGCATCGGATGCTGTTGCAAGTAACACATCACTTTCTGTAATGGCTCCAACTCCTTTATGAATAATATTCACCTGAATTTCTTCGGTCGATAATTTCTGGAACGAATCTGTTAGGGCTTCAACGGATCCATCAACATCTCCTTTCAAGATGATGTTTAATTCCTTAAAGTCACCTAAAGCAATACGTCTTCCAATTTCATCAAGCGTAATATGACGTTGTGTTCTTACAGATTGCTCACGTTGTAGTTGTGTACGTTTGGCAGCAATTTGCTTCGCTTCACGCTCATCTTTAAAGACGGTAAATTTATCTCCTGCCTGAGGTGCGCCGTCCAATCCTAAAATAGAGATGGGCGTTGAAGGTCCTGCAACAAGCAAGTCGTTTCCGCGTTCGTCATGCATGGCTCTAACTTTACCACTGTTTTTTCCTGCCAAGACATAATCGCCAATTTTCAGCGTTCCTGCTTGTACTAAGATGGTAGAAACATACCCACGACCTTTATCTAAAAAGGCTTCAACTACGGTTCCTAAAGCGGGTTTATTTGGATTTGCTTGCAGCTCTAATAATTCAGCTTCTAGCAATACTTTTTCTAATAATTCTTTGACACCGTCTCCTTTTAATGCAGAAACATCATGCGATTGGATTTTCCCTCCCCAGTCTTCTACTAATAAATTCATATTGGCCAAGGCTTCCTTAATTTTTTCAGGATTTGCCGCTGGTCTGTCTATTTTATTAATTGCAAAGATGATTGGTACGCCTGCTGCTTGTGCATGGGCAATGGCTTCTTTTGTTTGAGGCATGATATCATCATCCGCTGCAATGACGATAATAGCAATATCCGTGACTTGCGCACCACGTGCACGCATCGCCGTAAAGGCCTCGTGACCGGGTGTATCTAAAAAGGCTATTTTTTGTCCTGTTCCAAGGGTCACTCCGTAAGCTCCAATATGTTGGGTGATGCCTCCAGATTCACCTGCAATTACATTTTCTTCCCGTATATAATCTAGTAAAGATGTTTTACCGTGATCGACATGTCCCATGACCGTTACGATCGGAGCTCGTGTTTCTAAATCTTCGGCAGTATCTACTACGATTTCAATTGCTTCGTCAATATCAGCGGTTACAAATTCAACCGTAAATCCAAATTCTTCAGCAACAATGGTTAAAGTTTCAGCATCTAATCGCTGATTCATGGTCACCATCATTCCAAGAGACATACAGGCAGAAATAATTTGAGTCACCGAAACATCCATCATGGTAGCGACTTCGCTTGCGGTTACAAATTCAGTAACTTTAACTACTTTATTTTCTAGTTCTTGTTGTTCTTGATCTTTTTCAGTTTGTTGACGGTGCTGATCTCTTTTGTCTTTTCTGTACTTCGCACCTTTTTTACCTTTGTTTGATTTCCCTTGTAATTTTTCAAGGGTTTCTCTTACCTGCTTTTGTACTTCTTCCGCTGTTGGCTCTACTTTTGGAACTTGCGTTCTAGCTTGTGGCGGTCGGTTTCTAAAGTTTCCTCTAGGCTGCGAAGGATTGCTTCCAACTTTACTTATTCTACGACGTTTTTTTCTGGCATCGGCAGAATTGGTTCCAGCTGCTGGTGTAACTGGCTTCGCTTTTTTGGGTTTATTAAATTGGGTTAAATCTATCTTTTGTCCAGTAGATTTTGGCCCTGAAAGTTTTTGATAATTGGTGGTTTCAACTTTTTGTTCTCCTGAGGCTATTGGTTCCTCATTAGCGGTAGCTGCTGGCGCAACTGGTGTTGCTGGAGGTGTTGTCTCAGTAGTTGTTGAAACAACTGGTGTTTCTTTTTTATCTGCGACTGGTAAAGGAGCGGGTGCTGTTTTTGTAGCAGGCTTTACTTTTGGTGTGGACTCAACCTTAGGCGTTGCTGCTTCTTTTGGGGCTGGCACTACTTTTGGAGTGGGTGCGGCTTTTGGAGTGGCAACCTCTACTTTAGGCGCTGCTGCTTCTTTTGGTGTTGGCGCTGCTTTGGGAGCGGCAACCTCTACTTTAGGGACTACTTCTTTTGGAGCAACTGCAGGCTTTACGGCTTCAGGCTGTTTTTCAGCTGCTTTTTTAGAGCCATCTAAATCGATTTTACCGACTTTTTTGGGACCTTGAAGGACCTGTTTGGCTTTAAAAACTGTTTTAGCGGCTTCGGCTTTTTGAAGTTTCAGCTCTATTTCTTGTTCACGTTGAACACGTAAGGCTTCTTTTTCTTTTAGCTTAGCTTCACCAACTTCTTTAGAAGCGACTTTCTTATTTGCATCCGTTTGAAACTCTCCTGCAAGAAGATCGTACACTTCCGAAGTGATTTTGGTCGTAGGGCGTTTTTCTATTTCAACGTTTTTTGTTTCCAAAAAATCGACCGCTCGATCGAGAGAAATATTCAATTCCCTTAACACTTTATTTAATCTAATAATTTCAGCCATAAATTGCCTTTGA
>Ga0115548_1000920_pt1 | contig 16345 bp, 16 predicted proteins | sample COGITO_mtgs_1004_4_FD_87187 | JGI IMG/M metagenome (GOLD analysis project Ga0115548, IMG submission 87187) | Pelagic marine microbial communities from North Sea - COGITO_mtgs_100423 | ecosystem: Environmental > Aquatic > Marine > Epipelagic | place: Germany:Helgoland, sampling site Kabeltonne...
GCAATAGCCGTAAAGTTAAACGGGGTAATGGCATAGACAAAGCCTTCTAATGGCCTGTATTCAACACGGTTCCAGATACCCTCTGCAGATTCTGGTTGCTGCTCGTAGATTTCTTGCATATAAGAGACATTGAATCTCAAGAAGTCTATAAATTCACAGGCTGCATCTATTTCAGCTTGGTGAATGGTTTTAGACTGCGCAATCATGGTAGCGGCATTAATTTTAGCCCTGTAGGGTCCCGCCAATAATTCAGCTGCTTTTAAAAATATTGCGGCCCTTTGTTCCCATGGCATAGCAGCCCACTGGGTTCTAGCTTCAAGAGCAGTGTCAATGGCTTCTTGAACATGTTTTTGTTCCCCTATATGGTACTGTCCCACAACGTGTTTATGGTCGTGTGGAGGCGTCATGTTTCTGGTGTTTCCAGTGCGCACCTCTTTTCCGTTTATATACATAGGAACGTCTACCGTTCCATGGTAATAAGATTTGTACTGTGCTAAAACTGCTTCGCGCTCTGGTGATCCGGGAGCGAATGTTTTAATTGGTTCGTTGTATGCTACTGGTACTTGAAAAAAGCCTTTGCCCATAGTGGTAATATTTTCTTTAAAATTTTAATCTTTTACAAAAGTACAAATAATATGGAGCCTAAAAAATTGCAACCACTCTCATGTGAACTTCTTTAAGCCCACACTGGACACTTATTGGTTGGGTGTCTTAATATTTGGATTGTGGCTGTTTTGAGCAAGGAAGTACAGTACAGCAAAACCTTTAATTATTGGTCGTTAATATTCATGGAGTTTGCACTGCCAATACCAACCAACCTTTGGTGTTGGTCCAAAAATCCCTTGAAGTAGACAAGTATTTGGTATTGGTTTTCAGTGAAATGAAAATTTCCGTCAATACCGTTTTCGTCTAAATATGTCTCGTTTTCAAGAGAGGTGTCTGAAAAACCAGTTTCATAAAGAACAGGGCTCAACGCATAACTGTAGTTATAAAAACCTTGTTTGAATAAAATTCGTGCCTGATACATTTTCTGAGTGGCATTGTAGGTCATTAAGTATTCTGGACTAGGCGTATAGTTGTTGAATTTCCCCAATACATAAATATAGGTCTCTGAATTGCCTTTGCCATTAGGTTTTAAACTAAAATGAACCCAGGTATAATCTCCTTCTCTTTCAGGGAGTGCGCCTTGAAGCGTTCTAGGTATGAAGTCTCCATTTACATCTGGAAAATAGGTGTAGGGTTTATTGTTTCTTGGGGTGTTGGGGTACAAATAATGCTCGTATATATCTTCTAGACGGACTTCTTGAATGGCTGCAGTGGCAGCCCTCATGTCTTTGGTGTCAAAATTCAAGTACTCATTTCCACCCCAAAAGCTGGTGGGTTGGTCGTAGTCGTACACCAGTGTGTTTCCATTGTTAAACATGGGTTGGATCCCACTTATCTGGGTATTCCATTGGTAGTTTTTGAGTAAAACTATTTCCAGTTCTTTGGCAGGTTGGTTGAGGTTTATATTTTGAGTGTTTACGCTAAACTGTAACACCTGTTTGCTATTGAGGTAGGCTAAAGTCCTACTCCTTTTAATGGCTGCTTGGACCCCAACTAGGTCTTCGTACACTAAAAACCTTCTGGAGAATTGAATCTCATCGTAAGTGTTAAATACTTGTAGCATATAGTTTCCAGACAACTTTAGGCGCAGATTTTCATTTGGGATAACTAAGTTAAAGTGGGAATAGGGCACTAGAGTATTATAGCTATTTTTGTGATCTATTATGCGCTGGTTGTCTAAGCCATCTAAGTATTGTGATTTTAATAAATCAGAAGGCGTCCATTGTGCGGTGCAGTGTATGATTTTAAAGTAGTAGTCTTCTTCATTCGCCTGAAGATCGTCGAATTGTAAGCGAATGCTTTCCCCCAGTTTTATGATGGGAAATTGGTCTTCTTGACCACTTTTAAAAATAAGGGTCCTCAGTGAGGCTGGAGGACTGACTTCTTCCAATCTTTGGGCTGTTAATTGTAAGCAAAACCCCAAGAGAGACATGGAGAGCAAAAATTTAAAATGTTTAATTAAATCAGGCATTTAGCGGGTATTTTGTGGTTTAAAGATAAACAAAATAGGTCTTTTTAAAACCCGTTGAACGAATCTCTTAAATTTATCGTTAATTATTATGAAAACTTTTCTTTATGTGGTAAATTTGCGCTGAATTTTTATTAACCTAAGGTTATTGAACATATGTCTAAAGACATCCGAATTAAGAAAGGATTGGATATTAAATTGGTAGGTGCTGCTAAGGCGCAAACCAATCCAACCAAGTTAAGTGCAACATATAAGGTTTCATTAGAAGATTTTCACGGTTTAACACCCAAATTAATTGTTAAAGAAGGCGGTGAGGTTCAAGCTGGAGGGCCGTTGTTTTTCGATAAAAACAACGAAGCCGTTAAAGTAGTTTCTCCTGTGAGTGGTGTGCTTACTACTGTAGAGCGCGGCGCTAGAAGAAGGATCATTTCTTTGACCATAACCCCTGGAGCAGACCAGACGCCTGTAACGCACCCTGTTTTAGATGTTTCTAAAGCATCTTCAGAAGAAATTAAAACTTATTTACTGGCCAGTGGTTTTTGGCCTTTTGTAAAGCAAAGACCATACGATATAGTGGCAGACCCATCACAAGCACCAAAGGCTATTTTTATCTCTGCCCATAACACAGCCCCACTAGCAGCCGATTTGGATTATGTGCTTTCAGGTCAAGAGGTTTTGTTACAAAAGGCAGTAACTGCTTTAGCCGCCTTAACAACAGCTAAAGTTCATGTGTCCGTTTCTGGAAACAACGCCCCAATGGCAGGTCTTAAGGATTGTGAGGTACATCTGGTATCTGGTCCACACCCAGCAGGTTTGGTGGGTACTCAGATCAACAAAATTGATCCTATTAATAAAGGAGAAGTAGTATGGACGTTAGCTGCTCAGGACTTATTGATTTTAGGGAATCTTTTAGAAACAGGTGTTTTTAATGCCTCTAGAACGTTCTCTCTAGGTGGTTCAGTAATAGAAAACCCACAATATTTCTCCGCACTTATTGGTGCAGAGTTGACCCCGATATTAAAAAGTGCTGGAACCACTATAGATAATTATAGGTTGATAAACGGAGACGTACTCACTGGAAAGACGAGTAGTGCAGACGGGCATTTGGGTTATAAGAATAACAGTGTGGTAGCGCTTCCAGAGGGAGATGATTATGAGTTTTTTGGATGGAACAAACCAGTTTTTAATAAGGTGTCTACCACAAGAGCATTGACATTCTCTTGGTTGTTTCCAAAGAAAAAATACGATTTAGACACTAACACCAATGGGGAGCACAGGGCTTTTGTTGTGACCGGAGGTTATGAAGAAGTATTTCCTTTAGATATTTATCCCTTACAACTTTTAAAGGCCTGTATGGTGAAAGATTTGGATGAAATGGAAAACTTAGGTTTGTATGAGGTGGCACCAGAGGACTTTGCCTTGACTGAGTTTGTGTGTATATCGAAACAACCGCACCAACAAATTATTAGAGAAGGATTGGACTTTTTACAAAAAGAAATAGGTTAATATGAGCTTTAAGAACAAATTACACGAAATTAAAGAGCAATTAAAAGGAAAGAAGGTTGCTCCAGCTTTTAATGCATTGCATACTTTCTTGTATACCCCTAATGAAACCACCCATTCTGGTGGCCATGTTAGGGTTGCAGATGATTTAAAGAGAACCATGAATACGGTCATAACAGCCCTTATTCCTGTGTTGATTTTTGGAATGTTCAATGCGGGTTACCAACATTATTCGGCGGTTGACGCCGCAAACGGTACCCCAAGAACATTAGATATTTTTGGTAATTTCCTCACTTTTGACAATTTTTGGATGGGCGCCTTAACCGTTCTTCCTTTAGTGGTGGTGTCTTATGGAGTAGGTCTAGCTGTAGAATTTGTTTTCGCTGTGATTAAAGGTCATGAGGTAGAAGAAGGATACCTAGTAACTGGAATGTTAGTGCCGTTAATTGTACCAGTAGACACTCCTTTATGGATGTTAGCCGTAGCAGTGGTATTTGGTGTAGTGATAGGAAAAGAAGTATTTGGTGGAACTGGAATGAATATTCTAAATCCAGCCTTAACGATCAGGGCTTTCTTGTTCTTTGCATATCCTACTTGGATGAGTGGAGACAAAGTTTGGGTGCACGAAGCAGTAGAAAGGGCTGGAACTGTAGACGCTATTTCAGGAGAAACCATTTTGGGGTATTTGGCTCAGGGAAGGGGATCTGAATACAGTTATTCTATCTCTGAAATGTTCTTTGGTTTTATTCCAGGTTCTGTAGGAGAAACCTCTACTTTCCTCATCTTGTTAGGCGGTCTTTTCTTAGTTTTTACTAAGATTGCCAGCTGGAGGATTATGTTAAGTGCCATTTTGGGTGCACTGACTATGGGGTTAATTTTTAACGGGGTAGTAGACGCAGGATGGATCACTGAAAGCAGTAAATTTTACGGATTAATGAGCTTTGCTTTTTGGCAGCACTTAATTGTGGGTGGTTTGGCCTTTGGTATTGTTTATATGGCTACAGATCCGGTGACTGGTTCTCAAACAAATAAAGGAAAATGGTATTACGGATTCTTTATTGGGTTTATCTCTGTGCTCATCAGGGTATTTAACCCAGCCTATCCAGAAGGCGTGTTCTTAGCCATTCTATTAATGAATGTATTTGCACCTACTATTGACCATTATGTGGTTCAAGGAAATATTAAAAAACGTTTAAAGCGCGCTAAAAATGGTGTCCTTAAAACATTAAATGTAGAAACAGTTTAGTTATGGCAATTAATACAGATAAAAATACATACACGATTGCTTTTGCTGCTGTGATGGTAGTAATTGTAGGGGCGTTATTGGCCTTTTTGGCATCGGCGTTAAGCGCCAAAATCAGTGAAAATGAGCGTTTGGAGAAGCAACAAAACATTCTCTATGCCATGGGTGTGAACGAGAACGAAGGTTCAGGTTCTGTTTCCTTTATTGGTACAGATAAAGTAGCTGAGGCATTTAATACTTATATTAAGGATCAGTTGGTTTTAGAAGGAGATAAGGTTACTTCCAATGACGCTGCATACCTGATAGATCTCAAAAAAGAAGAGAGCAATGCAAAGGCTGGTAAGACCAGAAGATTACCTGTTTTTGTTGGTGAAAAAGACAACAAGGAATTTTATATTATTCCTATGAGAGGTAAAGGACTGTGGGACGCCATTTGGGGTTTTGTTGCTGTAGATAAGAATATGATTGTTCAAGGCGTATATTTTGACCATAAAGGAGAAACACCTGGATTGGGTGCCAATATTAAGCAGCGTTATTTCATGGATGATTTTATTGGAGAGTCTATTTTAAACAACGGTAATTATGTTGGAATATCAGTGGCAAAGGGGAATAATGATCCAGCCAATGAACTCAAAACAGACAACGAGGTAGACGCGCTTGCTGGTGCAACTATCACTGGAGACGGTGTTTCTGCAATGATCAAGCAAAGCATCTCACTGTACAAACCTTTTTTACAAACCATAGCATCTAATTAATACAACATGGGAATTCTTTCAAAAAAAGACGCCGCTCTAATTCTAGATCCTTTAGCAGACAATAACCCTATTACCATTCAGGTATTGGGAATATGTTCTGCTTTGGCTATCACCGCAGAATTAGAAGCGTCAATTGTAATGGCCGTATCGGTACTTTTTGTTATGGGAATGGGAAATGTAGTGATCTCTTTAATGAGAAACATTATTCCATCTAAAATCAGAATTATTGTTCAATTGGTTGTAGTAGCTACCTTGGTAATTGTAGTAGATCAAGTGCTAAAAGCCTTTGCCTATGAATTGAGTAAAACACTGTCGGTATTCGTTGGGCTTATTATCACAAACTGTATTATCATGGGACGTTTTGAAGCTTTTGCATTGGCCAATGGACCCAAACGATCTTTTTTAGACGGTATTGGAAATGCTGCTGGTTACGGATTTATCCTAGTAGTCATTGGTTTCTTCAGAGAACTATTGGGCTCAGGAACACTATTGGGCATAAAAGTATTGGGAGATCCTATTGAAAAAACAGGATTATACGCATTTGGTTACGAGAACAACGGTTTTATGTTGTTGTCTCCAATGGCCCTAATCGTTGTAGGAATTATTATTTGGGTACAACGTTCAAGAAACCCTGCATTAATCGAAGAAAACTAACAATTATACAGACTAGATCATGTTAGAACACATAGAATTATTTTTTAAGTCCATCTTTATTGACAATATGGTATTTGCTACATTCCTTGGGATGTGTTCTTACCTAGCGGTTTCCAAAAAAGTAACTACAGCAGTAGGACTTGGCGCAGCCGTAATATTTGTATTGGCCGTAACCGTTCCTCTGAACTGGCTATTGGATCAGTATCTTTTAAGAGACGGTGCTTTGGCCTGGTTGGGCCCTGAATACGCAGATTATAATTTGAGCTTTTTATCTTTTATATTATTCATCGCAACCATAGCTACTATGGTACAGTTGGTGGAAATAGTAGTAGAGAAATTCAGCCCTTCTCTGTACAATTCCTTGGGAATTTTCTTACCTCTAATTGCGGTAAATTGTGCCATTCTTGGAGGATCCTTATTCATGCAATCTAGAGACATTCAAACCCTAGGATTGGCCTTTAACTACGGTTTGTCTTCTGGTATTGGTTGGTTTTTAGCCATCTTAGCCATTGCTGCCATTAGAGAGAAAATTAGGTATTCAAACGTACCTGCTCCACTGAGAGGTCTTGGAATTACTTTTATTATCACGGGTCTTATGGCCATTGGTTTTATGAGTTTTGGAGGAATGTTGACAGGAGGAGATGAAGCTGCACCACAAGAAGAAGTGGTTGCTGTAGCGCCTACTCAAGAAGTGTCTGGCCTTACGGCCGATGCCACTCAGCAAGACCTTACCCAAAAAGAAAACGGAACAGTTCAGGAAGAAACGCCTGCTACTAATAACCTAATAAACAAATAAGTATGATTTTAGCTACCACTACCATAGGAACCATTAGCATTACTGTTGTTGCTTTTTTAGTACTCTTATTACTTTTGGTCAGTGTTTTATTGTTTACCAAAGAAAAATTATCACCATCTGGTCCTGTAACGATCACCATTAATGGAGAAAAGAAAATTGAAGTGGCCTCTGGAGGCACCTTATTGTCTACTCTAGGAAATCAAAAAGTATTCTTGCCTTCTGCCTGTGGAGGTGGAGGTACTTGTATTCAGTGCGAGTGTCATGTGAATTCTGGAGGGGGAGAAGCCCTACCTACCGAGACCCCTCATTTCTCTAAAAGAGAATTGACAGCTGGAGCTCGTTTGGCTTGCCAAGTGAAGGTGAAGCAAGACATGGATATAACCATCCCAGAAGAAGTTTTTGGTATTAAAAAATGGCCAGGAAAAGTAGTTAGAAACTACAATGTGGCTTCTTTTATTAAAGAATTTGTGGTAGAGATTCCAGAAGACATGAATTACAAGGCTGGTGGGTATATTCAAATAGAAATTCCTGCCTGTGAGGTAAAATATGCAGACATAGACATTACTGCACACCCTGAGGAGCACGAGACTCCAGATAAATTCCAAGCGGAGTGGGATAAGTTTAACTTATGGCCACTAGTAATGAAAAATCCAGAGTTAGTGGAAAGAGCCTATTCAATGGCTTCATTCCCAGCAGAAGGTAGAGAAATTATGTTGAATGTTCGTATTGCTACTCCACCATGGGACAGGGCTAAAAACGGATGGATGGATGTTAATCCAGGAGTAGCCTCTTCTTATATTTTTGGTTTAAAACCAGGAGACGACGTGGTGATTTCTGGACCTTACGGTGAATTCTTTATCAATGAATCAGATTCTGAAATGCTTTATGTAGGTGGTGGAGCAGGAATGGCTCCTATGCGTTCGCATTTATACCACTTATTCAAAACATTAAAGACCAATAGAAAGGTGACTTACTGGTATGGAGGTCGTTCTAAAAGAGAATTATTCTATATTGATCACTTTAAAAAATTAGAAGCGGAATTTCCAAATTTCAAGTTTTATATGGCGCTTTCGGAGCCCATGGAGGAAGACAATTGGAAAGTAAAAGGAGATATAGATGCAGATGGAGACGGATTTGTTGGATTCATCCACAATTGTGTGATTGACCAGTATTTGAGTAATCACGAATCTCCTGAAGATATTGAATTGTATTTCTGTGGCCCACCACTCATGAACCAAGCGGTTCAAAAGATGGGTGAAGACTACGGAATTCCAGACGAGCATATTCGCTTTGATGATTTTGGAGGTTAAACCTTTTTATAAAAGCCGATACTCGTATCGGCTTTTTTTTTACCCTTAACACTAATCTATGACGCCCTTAAGCCCACAAGAATTACACAACTTAGCCATGAACATCGTGGGTAAGTCTCTTGAAGAATCCGGTTATGAGTTTATGGCAGTAAACAGCCAGCTTAAAAAACACCCTCAGTTCGTGTGTCTTAAAGACAAAGTGCTTCACTTTATTTTGGTACGTGCGGTAGTATATCCAGATAATCCCCATGAAATGGATGCTGAGACTGCTGCTAAAATGAAAGCCCACGCAGATAAATTTGAAGCCCATACCTATTATGCAGGCGTGGGTTTACACAATATTGAAGACCCTAGCTTACCTTTGTATTTAAACGCCCCCTATACGGTAACCTATGCGGGCCTAATTCCAGTATCTGATGAAAAATAGTGTTGTATTATTAGGAATGTTTTTATTGTTTATAGCTTGTAATAGCGGTCCAAAGACTCCTGAAAAACAAATATTGCAGGGAGGTGCCTTAGGGACTACTTACGGCATAAGTTATATTAGTAAAACACCCTTACTCACTAGAGCGGCTATGGACTCTCTTTTGCAAGTGGTGAACCAGTCCATGTCTACCTACTGGCCGGATTCTGATATTTCTAGAATTAATAGGGGAGATTCAGCTGTTATAGTTGAGCCTATGTTTAGAGAAGTGTTTGAGCTCTCTGGGTTGGTTACAAGGCTAGTGGAGGGTATTTTGACCCTACTGTTGGTCCGTTGGTGAACGCTTGGGGTTTTGGCCCAGAGAAGGCTTTGGAAATGACTTCCGATCGTGTAGACAGTCTTATGGCTTATGTAGGATTTTCTAAAGTTTCCCTGCTGCCTTCTGGTAAAATCGAGAAAAACGATCCAGCCATATACTTTGATTTTAATGCCATTGCTAAAGGCTATACCTTAGATAGAATTGCCCTTGTTTTAGATCGTTTGGGTGTCGCTGATTACCTCATTGAATTGGGCGGAGAATTGGTGGCTAAAGGACGCAATACCATTTCTGAAAAGCAGTGGCTTGTAGGTATAGACCACCCTAAAAATGAAGACCGAAACAATCCAATAGTTAAAGTACAATTAAAAGATAGGGCGCTGGCCTCTTCTGGCAATTATAGAAAATTTAGGGTAGATCCGGAAACGGGTGAAAAATTTGTCCATACCATTAACCCACTTACAGGCTATTCTGAGAACAGCACTACGCTAGCTGCGAGTGTATTGGCTCCTACTTGTGCTTTGGCAGATGGTTATGCCACAGCTTTTATGGCCATGGGTTATGAAAAGGCCATAGCAGTTGCGGCCACCCTTGAAGAAATTGAGGTTTATTTGGTTTATGTAAATGCAGACGGAGCCCTCGATCAGTATATGAGTGAAGGATTTAAACTATCGGTTTACGAACAAGCGGAATAAGCTCTCCTGCGGCCAGTCCGTATTGGGCTACTTTTTCTGGGCCCAACACCTTGGTGTAGTCTATGGCCTCAAATTCAAATCCTGCTGCAGTTAAAAAATTTCCATAATCTTTTCCGTACACCCTTACATGGTCATATTGACCAAAGATTGCTGCCCTTTCTTTGGGGTCTTTAATGCTATTGTCTTCAAAAGTCGTTTCTCTATGGAGTTCCTGTGGAACTTGAAAAATGCCCCAACCCCCTGGCTTCATAACCCTATAAAGTTCTGAAATGGCTTTTTGGTGGTCTTCTATATGTTCTAAAACATGGTTACACAGCACCACACTAAATTCCCCATCTTTAAAAGGTAAATTACAGATATCTGCTTTCACCATAGCAAGAGGAGAGTAGAGGTCTGCAGTAGTGTATTTGAGGTGTTTTAGCTTTTTAAAACGCTTATAAAACGCCTGCTCCGGTGCCATATGTAAAACGGACTGGGCAATGGTGAATAAATTGGTTTCTGCTTTTAAAAAGAGCCACAGTAACCTGTGTCTTTCCAGGGACAAAGTCCCTGGGGCTAAAACTCCGGGCCTTGAAATGCCATAGCCATAGGGTAGAAAACGCTTGTAAGACTTCCCATCTATAGGATCAGTCATTTTTTTTCCACTCAAATAAAAGGCCAAAAATGGCCTAGCCCAATAGCTGGCTTTAATTAAAAAGGGCCTTGGAAATTTATTGAGAATCCATGTGAAAAAGGTGCCATTCATCTTAGTACTTTATTAAGCTTATTTTTATCAAAGTTTTTTGAATTAATTCTAGCTTTCTCCTTTGAGTGTGGCCTTTACAATAATCTATGCAAATTTGATCGGTTTGGTTTTTTTAAATGGATTATTTATCAGCTCCTATTAGCGGCTCCTTTTAGCCGCTCTAAAAGGTGCTTCTTCGTCAGATGTAATACCCAATGCCTCATAGACATAGTCAAAGGTAGAGAGTAACTCAGGTTTTCCGTTCACAAGGGCTACATTGTGCTCAAAATGAGCAGAAGGCTTTCCGTCTGCCGTTAAGATGGTCCAACCATCTTTGAGCTGGTTAATTCTATGGGTACCCATATTGGTCATAGGTTCAATAGCGACTACCATGCCTTCTATGAATTTTTTCCCCCTGCCCCTTCTGCCATAATTAGGCATTTCTGGATCTTCGTGCATGCTTGTGCCAAGGCCGTGTCCTACCAATTCACGGACCACACCGTAGCCGTGTTTCTCTGTAAATTCTTGTATGGCAAAACCAACATCTCCAACGCGGTTCCCCGCTTTAAATGCTTCAATTCCTTTGTATAAAGAGGCTTTGGTAATGTCTAATAGTTTTTTTACCTCTGGGGCAACACTGCCCACCTCAAAAGTATAGGCGTGGTCTCCGTAAAAGCCATTTTTTAAAGCGCCACAGTCTATGGAGATAATATCTCCTTCTTCTAAGGGTTTGTTATTTGGAATACCGTGAACTACTTGTGCATTTGGGCTCATGCAAAGCGTGTTTGGAAAGTCGTACAATCCCAGAAAACCTGGAACAGCGCCATGGTCTCTGATGAAGGATTCTGCCAAAGCGTCTAAGGTCAAAGTGCTTACTCCTGGTTTGACCTCTTTAGCTAACATACCCAATGTTTTTGAAACAATGAGGGCACTTTCTCTCATGAGTTCAATCTCGGCTGCCGTTTTTATCTTGATCATTCTTACTGTTTTATGCTAAAGTTATATAAGACTTTTCCCCGTCATGACAGTCGGTTTTGGAATACCCATTAAAGCCAATATGGTGGGTGCAATGTCTCCTAAAACACCATTAGATACTTTTTTAATGTCTTTGTCTACCAATATGAATGGTACCGGATTGGTCGTGTGAGCCGTATTTGGCGAGCCATCCGGATTTCTCATGGTATCACAATTTCCGTGGTCTGCAATGACCAGTACAGAATAGTTTTGTTTTTTGGCTGCTTCAATCACAGTTTGCGCACAGCTGTCTACAACCTCACAGGCTTTAATAGCCGCTTGCATATCTCCAGTGTGCCCAACCATATCTGGATTGGCAAAATTCAAACAAATAAAATCTGCACTTGCCTTTTCTAATTCAGGAACAATGGCATCTCTAATATCATAGGCACTCATCTCTGGTTGTAAGTCGTAAGTGGCCACTTTAGGAGAAGGGCACAATAGCCTTGTTTCTCCTTTAAAAGGAGTTTCTCTACCACCGTTAAAAAAGAAGGTGACATGAGGGTATTTTTCTGTCTCTGCAATTCTAATTTGTTTTTTATCTGCCTTAGCCACTACTTCACCCAAGGTTTCTTCAATATTATCTTTGTCAAAAATAACATGGACTCCTTTAAAAGAAGCGTCATAATTGGTCATGGTAACGTAGTATAAATCTAATGCATTCATGTTTTGCTCATGAAAGTCTTGCTGGTTTAAAGCCTGGGTTAACTCCCTTCCTCTATCTGTTCTGAAATTAAAAAACAAGACAACATCGCCTTCTTTTATGGCGCTGTTGGGCCCTGCATTTTCATTGATGATTGGCGCAAGGAATTCATCTGTAACCGCTGAGGCGTAACTGGCCTCAATTGCTGCAATTGGGTCTTTAGTAAGGCTACCGTTTCTGTGAACGAGAAGGTCATATGCTTTTTTAACACGTTCCCACCTATTGTCTCTGTCCATGGCGTAATACCTTCCTATCAATGTTGCTAACTGGGTAGGGGTTTCCTTGCAAAATTGAAGGAGTGCTTCAGTGTAAGCGCGACCACTTTTTGGATCTACATCCCTACCATCTGTAAAGGCATGTACATAACTTTCCTGAACTCCTGCTTCTTTAGCTGCTAAAATAAGTCCTCTTAAGTGACTGCTGTGACTGTGTACCCCTCCATCGGATAGCAATCCAACAAAATGAATAGGCTTGTTGTTTTCTATAGCAAAAGCAAAGGCCTCTTTGATTGCTTTTTGATCCTTGAGGGTATTTTCTTTAATAGCCAAGTTAATCTTAGCCAAATCCTGATAGACAATTCTTCCAGCACCCAAGTTCATGTGTCCAACCTCTGAATTTCCCATTTGACCTTCAGGTAATCCTACATGCATTCCATCTGTTCTCAGGTTTGCATTTGGATAGTCTTTGTACAATTGGTCTATATAGGGGGTTTTAGCTTGGTCTATTGCTGAGATACTAGGGTCTGGAGATTTTCCCCAACCATCTAGGATCATTAAAAGTGTCTTTTTATTCATCTATTTTTTGTTTAAAGTGTAAAATTAACCACTAATAGACAATAGGGCAGCCTATTTGTCAATTTTTTTTCTCATTTTAAAATGTGCACCCACCCCTTGAATCTCAAATTCATTTCCGTGAATGCAATAGCCTAATTTTTCATAAAAACCCACTGCTTTTATTCTTGCATTCATCCATATACCGCTGAGACCCCTTTCATTTATTTTTCGTTCTCCAAAACGCAGTATAGCAGCACCAATTCCTTTTTTATGATGGGCTTTTAAAACAGCCATACCCCTGAGTTGCATTTCATAAAGTTGTTTTGGGGCGCTATTTTCGTGCTGTACCAATAAAGGATTTTTTTCAGAGGGGAAATAGTTGGGTTGCTTCATGAAACTAGCCACTCCAACCAATTCTAAACCTAAATAAGCCCCTAAATGGAGGGTGCTTTCATGGAGGTCTCCGTCAAAAGCACAACTTTCAACAGGTTTTCCTTCTCTGAGTTCTGGATGCCTTACCGGAAAGGTTTGCGCGGCATTTATGATCTTAATTTCTAATTTCATCTTACTTTTTAATCAAATATATATAGCCCTGTTCTATTTGTTTAGGTGCCTTTAAATGTACTATATAAAAATAAGTGCCCGTATAGGATGTGTTGTTTTTAATACGATCTTTCAATGATTTTGGATCCATTGATTTTAATTTAAATAGCATTACACCATAGCGGTCATACAACTGAAAATTAACCAGTCTACTTCTTGGGTATTGGGATAGATTGATTGAGTTGTTTATTTGGTCTTCATTTAAGGTGAGGAGAAAATTGCCTAGCGCTTTGTATTCGGGATCTTTTACACGGCAATCACATAGTACCCATTTAGAGAAATCACTCACTTTAAAAGGAAGTGTTTTTAAGCGAGACTGGAATGAAGTACCTATGGCAGTTTCTGTGTCAATTGAAGTTGCCCTAGTTTCAATTTCTAGGGGGAGTATCTGCCAGTTTTGGGTGCTTTTGTTCCAGGCTGCTATTCCTTTGTGTTGTACGTTTAGGTCAGTATAAAATGCTTGTGCACTGGGCCATTCAATCTGAATGTATTGGGCAGCTTCGGATTGAACTTCCCAGTAGTGATTGGTATCCATTTCAGAAATTCCAGCCCTAGAAAGGTAGTTTTGAGTACTGTAAGTATTCCCAAATTTTTGGTTTGCTTGCCCAACTGTTGTTTTTATTTGAAGGCTTAGGCCAGTTGTATTTTTTTTAATTGAACCAGCGCTATTTACCCCTATTGGCATAAATTTTTTATCTGATCCAATAGGAAAAATAAATTCATGTTTCTCTGTGATTCCAACCCAGCCTTGAATTAAATAAGGGGGTAGGTTGTTTTGTATTAGTGCGTCTATTCCAAATTCAATAAGACCCTCTCTTTGTTCGTTTACTATTATAGGCCCGTTCAGTATTAAAGTATTGGAGAGACGTAACACACCAATGATCTCTATCCCTTTGGACCTGTGTATGAAAAGGTTTTTAATGTTTTGAGCGTGCACTAATTCAAGGGTTTGTTTTTTAAGTCCTGAAAAGTGAATGCTATGAATATCATTAGGATATTTTTTAATGATTAGCCTACTGCCAAATAGCACAAAGGGGTTCAGGGAACCAATACTGACGGATTCGTGAAATACAGTCACCTCTTGGGATCTTAAAAATTGGCCGCTAAAAAAACCACCAACCACAAGGAGTATTGTCGGTTTTGAAATGTATTTCCTAAAGGGCATTTTAGAGTGTTTAGGGTATAATTTTCTGAAATACACTGTTTGTTGAATGATTTTCAGTAATGTAGCTTTAGATACTTAGTTTATAACTTACCTGATTTGTTGCCAGTGTTCTCCGTCGCTTTGAATCCAAGTAACCCCTAGAGGAAAAACATCTTCAGCAATAGCGCTGTAGCTCAGTCCTATAAATGGGAAGTTTGTTTTGACTTCATGACCGCTCAAATTTTTTAAACAATACACCCTGCCTTTATTCTCTGAGGCTATTGGAAGAACAATGGTTTGTACTTCCTCATACAAAATGACGGTATGGTAGTTTTCATTTAAGGTGGTGGTTTGTGTATGGCTTTGGGTGATTTTTAATGAAAGTGCACCATTGACCTCTAAAAAGGAGTTTGTTGCAGATATTCCAATCGCCAAATGACCTTCTTTGGTGAGCCTCATCTGTTCTTGTCCTTTAGTACTAAAGGCCAACTGATCTGCTGCTGCCCTGAATATACCTGTATTGGTATCTGATTTAAAACTATAACTGGGCTCGTTCTGACTTCCGTTTGAATTAGAGAATCCCTGGCTTCTAATTTCTCCTGCAACATGTAATTTGTTCGTGGGGTTTATAGTGCCAATACCTAATCTTTGTTTGTCTTGGTCCCAAAACACGGCCAATTCGCTCAGGCTCTTGTTTTTTATTTCCCCGACTAGACCATTGCTTTCAGTATGCCAAAGACTTCCCTTAATTCCCTGTCTGAATTGGTTTAATTGAAGGCTATCTAATGGGTTTAGTCCTTGGTATGGATTTGTTGTGTCAGTTGTATTGGATAGGTTGTGTGAGTGATCTATCGAGGCAAAATTCGAATAATCATGGGTATGAGATGCAGTTGTTGTCAGTGGAAAGTCATGGGTATGAGATGCAGTTGTTGTTAGTGGAAAGTCATGGGTGTGAGTGTTTAACGCGAAGTTTTGGGTTGCATGACTGTGATTGTATAATGCATAGTTTTCAGTCTCATGGGTATGACTGATTGCATCTGTCAGAGTATTTTCGTGCCCGTGATTTATTGAGGGTACCTCAATAAGGGTCTGTTCTCCACTGCTGCTTGTAAATAAAAAATTGTTTTCCGAAATATTTTGGAAGCTTGCTGGAGTAGGTGTTGTTGGAGGGGTGAACTCGCATAGGGGCATCCACCTTTGGTGGTAAAAAAACACACAACCTTGGTCTATATTGAATACTAAGGCGCCATTAAGGGGTGTGATGGCCTGCATTTCAAGGTCCGTAACTACTGTTAAGACCAAGGCTTTTGTATTGCTTTTTAATTCCAAAAGAGAGTGGGGGTGAATTATTTTTGGATCTCCCCCTATTTTTACCTGTGCTAAAGAAATGCAGGAATATAGCAGCGTTAAACTTAAAAGAAATAAAGACTTCATTTTGTCGCTTTCCAATAAGGTACAACCCATTGTTTAGTAGCGATAGAAAATAAGATAAAGTGTATCTTTTTATCTTTTAAAGTCCAAAAAAGACTATTTTTTGATTAAAACAGTGGTTTTTTATGCACACTCTATAAAAAGACTTTAATGGGTGTTCAAGTGTTTTAAAGGTGTTTTATA
>Ga0115548_1000922_pt1 | contig 16313 bp, 24 predicted proteins | sample COGITO_mtgs_1004_4_FD_87187 | JGI IMG/M metagenome (GOLD analysis project Ga0115548, IMG submission 87187) | Pelagic marine microbial communities from North Sea - COGITO_mtgs_100423 | ecosystem: Environmental > Aquatic > Marine > Epipelagic | place: Germany:Helgoland, sampling site Kabeltonne...
ATACGCTTAGCTAGTTCGCCTTTCTTAGTGAGGTGGCTGTACTCAATGATTGCGTCGTCGGGAATAGCCACGCCGACCTGTCGCAGATTAAGTGCTTCGGCAAACTGAACTTCGTCAAAGCTATCGCGAGCGGGGGCAGTAGATATAACAACGTCGTATTCGCCGATGGTAAGATCATTAACGATCTGTCCTTCTGGCGTCATCTGGTTGACTACTATTTCTTCACGGGGCTTCATCGGATCAGATTCGTTAGTGATCTGAATAAGACGTTGCTCTGAGTAAAACGTTTGAATGAGGTTAAGGACTTTTTCTGCTAGGTACTGGCGGGCCTTCTTCAGATTATCTAGCGGCACCTGAATCATGATCGCGCCACGAGCGCTTTTTTCGCGCATTGCGATACCAGACACTTCTGCAGAGTCCGACCCCAGCATAGAGTCGTTAACGCCTGATATAGCTTTGATATTGATCGCAGCTTTCTGGCCAATGCGATCCAGTCCCGTGGGGATGCTGTTGGGCTGAATCTTTGTCGGGGGGTTAGTGCCACGAGCGTACTCAAGTACTAGGCCAGTCTCAGCGCCATGCTCCTCGAGGTCGTCGGCGGTCATACCTACCAACGAGCCGCTCTCAACCATCCAGCCACTATTAGCTGTAGTATTAACTATGTGCAGCTCTTGAGATGCAATCTTGTTCAACTGCTCCTGTGGGCTGATCAAGTTACGGATAGCTCCGAAAGGGCGTCCTCTTCGGAAGTATGAGAAAAACGGAACGATCGTAAACTGATTGTATGGAGACCAGTCATCGTGCAATACGACCTGATCACATGTCACAGTCCAGCGGACTTTCTTTTTGAGTTTTGTGATAACGCTCAGTCCGTACTGCTTAGCGAACTTCTTTACCTTTGACTCTTTCCAAGCGTCAGGTGCCTCGCGTTGGTCGCCAGTGTTGGGGTCTACAAAACAAGTGACCCGCGACATCTTCTTATGCTGACGTTCAATTACTCGTAAAGACTTGATGTTGCGGTAGTCATCGTCATCAACATTCGTAGCGCCAAACATGTCGTCTTCTGGTTCGACGTCTCCATAACGGTTCTCTTCATACTCGATAGAGTCCCGACCAAAACTGTTACCGTTCTCGGCAATAAACTGCAGCTCTTCAGCTTTCTTCTTACCGTAGTGCTCCTCGATGTCGTCGAGGGTCATCCACTTTGTTTCGAACACTTCGTTCCAAGTCTTGGGGTCGTAGTCTTTTGCATCTGGATCGATGAGGATGTCCAACGGATCTTTGGCAGTTATCCGGATCTCACCCTCAACGTGATCGCTAAAGTCCATGCGAACATCGAAGTATCCACGGCCATCCATAATCAGACCGTCAGAGAAGACTTGTTGCTCGACCCAATCCAACTTGTTGTTGTCGGATATTTGCATGTAAACCTTAGTTAGGGTCTCAGCTACAGCCTGATCGCCGCCTCTTCGCGGTTTGAACTGCACGTCCGCTCTACGTGTGGACTGCTCACCAAGAATCGTATTAATAGTAGGCAGTATCGTATTGATGGTAAGCGCGGGGCGACCTTCAGACTCAAGCATTGCCTCGTCTTCCTTGTCCCACTGATCACCTCGATAGAAGTCATCACACTTCTTGGCCATGTAGATATATTCGAGATGGCCGTGATCTCGTGCTCTTACGTATCTATCCCATTGGAAACTAGCAATCTGCTGCTCCTTCTCGGGGGTGAGTCGTGTTGTCTTTTTCATGGTTAAGCGCCCATAGCTGTTTTGCTTCGTTCCTCTTTACCGAGGAAGGGGAGACGATCACGCCATGAGGCGACGTGAACAACGGGTGCTTGGTATGTGGCAAATTCAGTCATCATTAGACCTAACCACGCCAGTGCATCCACCTGATCGTCATGTACGCCATTTGGAAATCGCAGTAACTCTGCTACCAAAGGGCCCGTAAATTGTTCGTCTTTGGGCAACCAAACCATGCCCTGTTGCATTCGTCCCTGGATAGCTCGTGCTCGAGCCTCTTTGTCTCTGCGTCCTGTTTTTAGGTCCTTGAAGTAGGCTTCATACAACCCGCGTTCGCGCACGCGTTTCTCGAGAAAAGGTCCGAGGGCCATCTCGATGTGTCCTTTTTCAATGCCAATTATTGATGGCTTCCACTCTTCGTAGAGGTCAAGTATCCGCTCAACTATTTCGAAGCCGTCGTACTTGCCGCGAACCACATCAACAACGAATAACTGGTCGTACTCATCGACACCCACCACCATGCCCACAGTGAAGTCGTTCCGATCCTTCTTACCGATCGCCAAGTCCCACGCCGCGTAGAAACGCATCTGGCCATAGTCGACTTCATCTCGGTCGTAGTACTGAATCATGTCTCTGGTGAAGTAATCACCGTCATCTGACACAGGATTCTGTTGGTAGAGCGCTGACCAATCGCGGGGGCCAACTGCCTTTTCAATGCGTTCTAGTGCTGTTTCGTCGTAGCGTTCACGGTGAAGTGCCTCACCGGCCTTTCTAAATTGTTCGTCGACCTCTGCCCGTGCTGGGTAGTTAACAACTTCCCACTGCTCTCCATTATCTGCCGCTGCTTTAAGTAGTCGCCCCGCAAGATCGTCATCATGCCAACGAGTAAGGATAACCAGCACGCCACCACCAGGAGCGAGACGCGTATATGCCGTTGACGTATACCAGTCCCAAGACGAATCTCTGGCGTTTTGGGATTCTGCTTCATCTCGGTTCTTTACCGGATCGTCGATGACAAGGATATGAGCACCCTTACCAGTAATACCGCCACCAACACCGGCAGCAACAAAACCCCCACCATTAGTAGTAAGCCACGCTTCAGCAGACTGCGAGTCTGGGTCGAGTCTGGTAGAGAAGGCAGTTTTATAGGTCGGTTCACGTAGGAGTTGACGTACTTTACGGCTGAACCCCATAGCGAGCGAGCCCGAGTAAGAGCAACTAATAAACTCATGTTGAGGATTTCGACCGAGGTGCCAAGCTGGGAACGCAACTGATGCCAGTGTGCTTTTACCGTGTCGAGGCGGCATAAAGAGCATAAGTCTTGGAGACTTTTTCTCAGATACGTCCTGAGAGAATTGCTCCAGTCTTCGGCATATATCTTTATGGACCCAACCAGCTTGGTAATCTGGATTGAATCTTTCAACGAACGGAAGAAGCCTTTTTCTTGTGAGGAAACGGAGGGCGAGTTCTGCTTTTGCTTTTTCTTCAAGAGATAACTCCTCTGCCTTGGACTCAGACTCGTCAGTAGTAGTTGGTTCTGGCAGCGCATCAACGTCGTCGGCCTTACAGTAAACGCAGAGTCCACTGGACTCAGAATAAAGAGTCTCTGGGTGTAATTTTTTACACCTAATACAGGTCCGCTTGGGGATGTCTACTGTCAAGAGGCATCTGGCTCCAAGTAATTAGTTTGTTTGCCTGCAATCTCTAACAGCTCTTCATCGCTAAGCCTTTCGAGTTGCTTGGATGTAGCATTCATATTTACGTTTACCTGCACAGCTGTATCTGGCTGAGACAATCCGTGCAGCTTAACGAGCGAATCTACTGTGTTCTTCATTTCGGTAGCTGTCGCCGACGCTTGGTACGCGTCCATATACATGAGATGAGCGTTTTGCCGCTCAAATTTAACTTCCTCCCGCATTTGTTCACGGAAGTACTGCAAAGCTTGTTGCACCGCAGGTCTGATTGACGCTTCTCTGGCAGATTGTGCGCTCGCATAACCTGCGCCACGTCCTGCAGCGGCGATTGTCATGCCACTAGCAATTAATGTGACGAGCTTTTCCTGCTGCACCGTAAGATCATTCAGTGACAGCCCCATATAGGGCATGTGCGACTGAAAATCCGTATGCTCACTGACTAGGTCAGTGGATGGTTGCTCCTGGGGGTGCGCTTGATCCATAGAACTCTTGGTCGTCGTCAAAATACACAAACGCAGGCGCGCCATCGAACTCTTTCGATGCCACGTCTGCGATCCATTCTTCGGCGTACTCCTCGGAGTGGCCTTTGGATATAATTATTGCGATGGCTTTGTCGTAGTTGTAGGCGAGTACTTCACGGCCATTTCGGACTGTGGAGCCTATGATTGCGGCGTCTAAGCCCTCAATAGCTACTACTTCAATGTCGCTCATCCTACATATTAGCCCTACTAATAATTAATCACAAGAAGAATCGTTAATAGTCTTAACCCACCAGTAAAACATGTCCTCAGAGAGGGTGTGTTTCATGATGTTAATTCGATAGCAGACAAGTTGGATGTTATCAATCGTATAACCCTTGTCTCCACAGATTCTGTCGATAGAGGCGTTGTACTCTTTCTTACCGCTTCCATCGACGTGATGTGTAAGGTACACACCGGATATGGCGCATCTTCCGTCTTGCTTTTCCCATAGTGCAATAACATCTTCTGGCGAGATTTCGAATGTGACAAACCCGCGCAGCCCTCTCGTAACATTAGACTTGCTTTTGGAATATAGGTTACGCAGGTAATTTTCGTAGGACTTTGAGATCCGATTCGCAGCTTTTTGTATCTTGCACGTCGCGCAAGTCTTGCGTCCTGAAGGGAAGTCCGACTCTTCCAGAGCCTTTTTACACGACGCACACACTTTTGTGCTTAATGTCATGGTTGAACATATTAGCACAGCTAATTGTTTCCAAAGAATTTTTTGGGAAATTTTTTTTGAAAAAAGCATTCCAAATCGCTCACCCATTATCTTCGTATCCCCTCAGTCCGGCCACGGCTTTCCCGATTTCGGATTTTGGAACCTTGTTACATGTCCATTATTCGGAACCTTGTCTGCCAGTAACCCCTTTGCATCTGGCCACGGTCACATGTCCAATGCCCGCTGCCACTCGACAGGGGTCAGAGGTCATCTGCCCATTAATATATAACGCACGTCCGGTAACCTTTAACGAAGGGGTAGCTCGCATTAGCAATTTATATAATGGATCAACAGACATAGGTCATATGACATGGGTCAACGGCCACTCGCCAGAGGCTCGCGTCCCTTGCCCGACGGGGGGTGAGACGGGTGAGACATGAACGTTATTTGGTGTCTCACTTTGTGTCTCACCATTATCTCTATATATATCAATGACTTAACATATCGGTGAGACGGTGAGACGCGTGAGACGGCATATTCCTACTTACATATTATTACCTTTACTATTATTGACTTTTAAAATACCAATAAGACTAATTTAGGTGTCTCACCTGTCTCACCTTGACTCTAGCCCACGTCATTGCTGACTTTCTTACGTTTTCGTTGGTGTCTCACAGCCGTCTCACAGCCGTCTCACCACCTGTTTGGTGTCTCACCATTTGCGCCGTTGTTAACCCTGACCACGGACAAAGGTTAACTGTCCGTTGATAACTGCTCGCTGTCGCTCTCAATTGTCTGTCTTTTCTTCGATATGGGGCAATTCTGTCCCATCAAACACCGGAGTATTTTATATGACACACGATTTAGCTAAGGCACTAGTCATCATCACCGTCATGTGTATTGCGATCCCTACATTACCCATAGCGACAATTCATCTGCTGGAGTGGATGCCGTAACCCCGAATAACTGTTCGCATTCGCTCTCAGTTGTCTGTTGTCTTTTTGATGAGGGTAATTATGCCTTCATCTTACATTGGAGCAATGAACATGAATCGACGAGATTTTATGTTTATGGAATGGGCAAAGCGCCCATCTGTTAAATCACCCGTGCAACGCATGACATACGAACAACGTGTTGCACATTTCCACAAACTGAACGGGTACAGCGACATCAATCGCGCCCGTGATTTAGCGAGGGCATACAAATGAGTTTTTTATTTGGTCTGCTATTGGGTTTCGTTTGCGGCTGGCTGTTGTTTCAAGTCGGCATAACTGCGGCTATCGATCGGAACATCGATGGTATCCGCGACCAAATCTGGTGCGAAATCCAACAACTCAACGAACGTGACCGGAGGGCACATGAAATTACTCAGTAAGGCGAAAGCCGCAGTCCAGTCTCAGCTGACCCCATCTCGCACTAAACAAGCGCGAGAGTTTTTCAGCAAGACCGGCACCTACATCAAAGAGAATCCCGAACAAGCATTCCAAAACGCTTGCATCGGTATCGTGACGGTAGTGATTGCCGACACCTCGGGCGATGTAGAACTCATGGCAGATGCAACTAATGTGTCTGCTGCAATTGATGTTTGGGAATATAGCGGGAGTTAATTATGGACGGTGAATTGAATTTCAACGCAACGAATTGGTCAATCCTTGATCAGTTCGAAGAAGACCAAGCCGATTGGCACTCAAACGGGGCTGTAGATATTAGCCCTACTAATCTTTTTGAAATCGAAACTGGAGAATAAATATGACTAAAGCTAAAACTCAGGTAGTAGCTATCGACCGCAACTCATTGATCGACGCGACTCTTACGCGCATGTCCGAGAAATCCAACAAGGATTCCTACATTGCTCGTAAAGCACAGCGCGTGGATCACCCCAACGCACTTGTCCGAATCGGCAAGACATTCACTGCATTGCAGAACCATCGCAAGGTAGAGAACTTACGCGCCAAGGAGACAGGCGTACCTGCCGAGATCATCTGCAAGCCAGAGGCGATTGTCAGCTTCACTCAGAAGCTAGCCAACGCTTGCATCTGGACTGCACTCGCGCTCAAAGAAAAGATGAACAACGCCGACGATTGGGACAACAACCTTGGCGGCGGCACTGGCACTGATTGTTACGCTGATGCTTGCGACGAGTACGGCATCGACCCAATCATGCCAGATCATCTGGAGGAACTGGTCTTGGCAGACTTTGCAGAGATCGAGAAGTTCTACTCAATGCTCAAGCGTAAGACGATGTACTTGCCCTCGCACGATGATCTGCACTTGTACCACGACAAGATGCCTGATCCCGAGAGTGATGACCCTCAAGCACCTTGGGTTACCAAGCGCTCTGCCGCTACCCTCGACGAGGCGTTCGACATCCTTGCCCAGATCCAAGAAGAGATGGAGGCAAACAAAGCTGAAAAGGACAATGCCGACTGGGAATCTTTGGCCGCTTAGACATTCACCCTTCCTGCCACGCCTTCGGGTGTGGTGGGTTTTTCCCAAACCTATGCACTCGCAAGCTCGCGCTTTTTATGGCTAACGCCTCACTCGCTAAGGCTCGACTCGTTGCCCACTCCGACCACCAACGCCCTAACCGGACCGACGAGCTACGGCAGTGTGCTCACTATCATCACTGACGAAGTCAGCGTGCCTAGACGTTCACTATCATCGCGAGCGGAGAGAGCGAGGCAGTGTGCAACGGACAACGAACCAATGACAAATGACCGAGGACAAATGCCAATGCATACAGAATTATTCCCCAACGTGTCCTTCACAGACAAAGTAGCGATCCACTTTAAAGATGGATCAACTGTTGAATTAAAGCACCTGTACCACGACGACTCTGCACTAAATGACATCTGCTGGGAAAACGTAGTCCATTGCCACGAAATCTGACCGAGGATCACGAATCATGAACATCTACAAAATCACCGTGCGCGAAGCATCCAACGTTGAGTACGAAATAGAAGCTGGCTCCGAAGAAGAAGCGCGCGACCTACTTTATATGGGTGATCAACGAATTGTTGATGAACATATCGTCTTTTGGGACATCATCGAAATCGAGGAATACAAATAATGAACAACAAAACGCACAAAACAGTCCGTGTGTTAGCAACTATGCATACCGACCTGTATATCGACATCAACGTGCCTATCAACACAGATAAAGATGACATCTGGCAATTCATACGCGATGGAAACGTCGACGGTGGAGACATGTCAGAGCACTACAATTCTGGCGATTGGACGTGGGAAGAGCCTATCTATGACTACGAGTTCAACCCAGACGCAGTAGACGTTTCAGAGGAGATTCTAAAATCATGAACCGCGAACAACTGCTACTCAACACTAAACTGTATGCGTCGTTAGCCGCAGCCAAAACGTGCGCATCTTTTGCAACCGCGTTTACCTGGACTGCAGAGTGTTGCGACGACGCCAACACTTTCTTTCTAGCCTTATCAACCAAGTACAGGAGATAAATTATGTTTATTACTGGAATTATTGCCGCAATCGGCATCATCTTTTTACTACTCAAGTTCGGACTCAAGAACGTTGTCAAAGCCGACATCCTTGTAGACGTCGGTGCCACATTCTTCTTGATCTGGATATTTGCAGGCACATTTGCAGGCATGATGAGCGGGCTCATCGCTGGCGCAATCATCTCAGTGTTCCTGTACATAGCCAAAAAAGCGCAACCAAAGCCACCCCCCAAGCCACCAAAGCCAAAGCGCAACTACCGTTTCTGGCAACGTAAGGAGGTACCAAATGAGCAAAACATATAACTATGACTTTCCGTTTGCAGAACTAAAAACACCAACGGGTGACTACTACGACAACCGCAGTGAAATGGAACGTGCAGGATTCCAAGAATCTCAAATGTGGTCAGTTGTAGAAGCCGACTCCACCGATGGTTCCGAATACCTCGTCTACGGACCCGTTCACCACTACGTAAATCTACTAGGGTACATCTGCACCGCTGAGCATCACGACGGCGATACCTACTACTACGAATGTGTCAAGACTGCGGAAGAAGCGGCCGAGCAGGCTGCCTACTTATGCGACTCTTGCGACGACTAAGAGCAAGGGTGCCTACTTATGCGACTCTTGCGACGACTAATTCAGGGTAGGGCCCGAATTTGCCGAGGCGGTTCATAGCCTTGTTGCTCCAATCCAGTTGTGGCGGTCACCGCAACACTTAGTTTCGATGCTTATTTCGATTGTCCCCCATAAGGTATTAGGCAACGCAATACGTCAAACGTGGGGCCTGTAATTACATTACGCCAAATCGAAACATGACCACTAATCACTCACCAACAACAGGAGGCTGTTATGCCCTCAACTAACTATCGCCAACAAAAAGTTGGCAAAAACTTTGAAACCGCAATTACTAACGCAGATATAAGCCGTATGGAACTAGCTGATCTGCTCGGTATTCACCAAACCTCGTTTACCTATTGGTACAAGCGTGGCGTCACACCTGAATACGCAAACCAAGTTGCTGATCTGCTCGACCTCAATGTGAAAGACATCATGTCTAAACAAAAACGCAAATCTTGGAAGCACAACAAACTCAAAATGAAACCCCTCTTAGTCGAAGAACTTCGTAAGACGCCAAAAACAAACCCCGAACAACGGACCGTGAACATCGAGCTTCTGGCAATGGTCGCGAACATGCGTCTCTCGGCGCAGCAGGAAGCGACGCTTCATTCACTCGCTCTCACATTCTTGGGCGAAGAGTCGTGAAATACAGCCACGCTTGTGACATCGCGTTCGAAGTAAAAAGTAATAGCAAACACGGCGAAGACATAACCCCCGACATGTACAGGATTGCGATAAAAAAGCGCGTCGACGAACTCGACCGCACCAACACGTGGGACGAAGCCATTGGCATATTTGACACTACGGAGGACGAATCATGAGCCGCATGCCATGCAGCATTACCGACGGACCACAGTACGACGACGACGAACTGTTTCCACCTAAACCCGAACCCAACCCCGACGACCAGTACGACGAATACGTGCAAGAACAGTTAGAAGACGACTTCTTGTTCAAAGCACTCAAGTCATCAATGGAACCACTAATCACACATCATGTAGGAGATAAGTAATGAGAACTATACGACCATCCGATCTCACAGCAGAGATCAAAGCCAATGCACTAGCTGGCTTACCAACAATGATCTGGGGAGGCCCAGGCGAAGGTAAGTCCGAGATTGTTTACGGCGTATCCAAAGAACTCAATGCAAAGCTGTTTGAAATACGCGCCAACCTGTTCGACCCAGTCGACGTACGCGGTGGCCTCAAAGTTGTAGAGCAAGAAGACGGCACCTATCGTACCAAGTACGGCGTGCCCGAAGACTACCCCGACACCAACTACCAAGGCACTGTAATCATCTTCATCGATGAGCTTAGTACCGCACCCAAAGCAACACAGAACTCGTTGTTGCAGTTACTCACCACCGGCAAGATTGGTACTTATCAAGTTCCCAAAGACACCATCTTCATCGCAGCTGGTAACCGCGCAATCGACCGCGCTGCAGTTCACGAGATGCCGACGCCTGTTAAGAACCGCTTCAGTCACTTCACTCTCGAAGCAAACATCGATGACTGGGTAGCATGGGCCGTGAACGCGGACATCGATCCAAGTATCGTGAGCTTCCTGCGCTATCGCCCCCAGCTCCTCAGCGACGCAGACGCCACACAAAATGCATTTCCAACACCCCGTGCCTGGGACTACGTCAGCCGCAAACTACCATTCATGGCTGATGAGTTTTACGGCGTCTCATCCCTGGTAGGCGACGGTGCCGCAGGCGAATACATCGCGTTCAAGCAGATCTACACCGAAGTGCCTGACATCGATGACATCCTCGCCAAGCCAACCACCACCAAAGTTCCAACAGGAACATCAGTACTGTACGCAGTTTGTGGCGCTCTGACGGCTCGCGTCGATCAAAACAACTTCGAAGCAGTAATGAAATACACGAAACGCATGCCACCTGAGTATCAGGTCATCGTACTTCGTGACGCACTTGCGAAGGACCGTACGCTCATGCAATCCGAGCACTTCACCAAATGGACCCAAGAAAACGCAGACGTACTTCTGTGAGAACGCTACTAAATGCAGTGCTCTTCGGAGCACTCGCGTTCTTTATCGTCCTCGAATTTAACTTATACATAGGAGAAGCATCATGGCCTCAGTAAGAATGACTAGCGAATTGCGCGGCGACATACGCCGTAAAGCAGAAGAAGCGTACGAGTTAGCAAACCCTCGACCCAAACCAAACAACAAATATGTAGCCGCAGTCCGCGCCGCAATAGTAGATAGCCCCGAACAAACATATCTACGCGACATCAAGAAATTAGGCGAAGAACGCGGGGTAGATAAAGATACTCGCTACGGACAAAACATCCTGCCGCAGCCCCCAAGAGAAGTTGTAACAGGCATCGACTTGCGTATAAAGAAATTGGGTGGCGCTATTAATCGTCACGATCGTGACTACATAGACACCACCATTAAGTTCGATACCCCCCTCACTAGCTACTTAGTAGTAGACAGTGATCGCCATCGATGGGGTGATCCAGCTGTATGGATCAATGACCTGCGTATTGAAGACATGACTCAACTCATTGAGTACTTCGACGCGCACCAAAAAGCTGACGGAGACTACACAAAGTCCAGACGCCTCTATGAGATGAGTATCCATGATCTGGTAAACAAATGCACAACACTCAAGCAGCTTCTACAAATCTGGCCAGCAGCTGAGTCACTCGTACCTAGTGACAAGATCCAAAAGATGCACATCAAGGTGACCAGGGCAGAACGCGCTGCTGCAATCAAAGAAGAAGTTTCTTTCGACCCAACCATCGCCAACCAAGCCGTACTCACAGCCAAAATGCTAGGAGGCTAATATGTCTGCTGAAAGCGACATGCTCAAAGCTCGAGCTCAGCTGCTAATGGATCAACCGTTCTTCGGTACGTTAGCGCTCAAACTCAAGTTGGTACAAGACGATGACAACTGTAATACAGCCGCTACCGATGGTACGCGGCTTATCTACAACAGTAAGTTCATCGGTAAGCTCGACACCGTTACACGCAAAGGTCTCATCGCGCACGAAGTCATGCACTGTGTCTTCAACCATATGACTCGTCGACAGCAACGTGACAACAAGTTATGGAACATCGCTACTGACTTCGCCATCAACAACCACCTTATCGATTGTGGTTTTGTGTTACCCGAAGGCGGTCTCGTTGATAAGCAGTACGACAACATGACTGCCGAAGCTATCTACAACAAGCTCGACAAAGACAACCCACCCAAGCAGTGCCCGTGGGGCATGGTCATGGATGCAGGCGCAGGCCAAGTACAAGCTGGTAGCAACGCCGCTATGGAATCTGACTGGCAAGTGGCTGTAACCCAAGCCGCAGAGGTTGCAAAAAACGCAGGCAAACTCCCAGGCAGCATGGAGCGCTTCATTCAAGACATCGTCAAACCAGTCGTCGACTGGCGGACTGTACTCTGGCCGTTCTGCACGTCACTCAGTCGAGACGACTACAGCTGGCGCAAACCAAACCGCGCATATATCAGCGAAGACGAGTATCTACCAAGCATGCTCAGCGAAGCTGCAGGTCACGTTGCAATCATCATCGACTCTTCAGGATCATGCTCTGACTACTGGCAACAGTTCATGAGCGAGATGTCAGCTATCCATTCAGAGCTACGACCATCTCAAATGACCATTCTCCATGTAGATGCAGAAGTCGCGCACGTTGACGAAGTTATGCCTGACGACCAGTTTCCAATGACGCCCATCAAGGGTGGCGGTGGTACTGCGTTCAAACCAGCCTTTGATTACATCAACAAACACTATCCGGAAGTAGAAGCAGCTGTGTATCTTACCGACCTCGAGTCACACGACTTCGGTGACCAACCGATGTACCCAGTTCTATGGGTCTCAACAGAACGTCACGAGGCCCCCTGGGGACAGACAACGTACATTCAGCTGTAATACTTGAACTAATATATTAGCGATAGTACTATTTCGCTCTTACTAGGAGAGTACGATGAGTATAAACAACGCAACACCACGTGATTGGGACCAATCTAACGACAGGATCTCCAAAAAAACTGGACTAGAAGCTTGGGAATACGAAGACATTCCAGTAACCAACGACCCAGTATCAGCACCAGCTCACTACAACAACGGTTCAATTGAATGCATTGATGCTATCGAAGCGTCTATGTCACCAGAAGGATTCAAAGGGTACTGCAAAGGTAACGCCCTAAAATATATCTGGCGCATGTCTTACAAACAAAAACCTGTACAAGACTTACGCAAAGCCCGCTGGTATTTAGACCGCCTAATAGCTGCTGAGATTGCAACACCAACTAAACCATGACCACGCCCTTTACTGATGTAGAAGCAGCAGTTGAAGAAGGGCACTTTATCCAACACGAATTAAAGAAGACTTGTTACCTGGTCTGCAGCGACGACCGCGAACTGTTTGTACTTACCGATGACCAATACCGCCGAGAAAAGTGGAGCGCACATACAGTCATAGAAATATTCCATCGAGGAGGATGCAATGAAGACAAAAGAGTTTATCCAAAACCTGTCGAGCCTAGAAAACGACAACATACACCCCGAGTTCCACGTCTATACCGCAGTATGGATGAAGTCGCGGATGCCAGAGGCATATAACGAACTCAAAGCAAGCTTCAAATCTATCGAAGGTGAAATCATGGCGCAGTACGAATGTGATGACGCTAACTCGGAGCTACCTTTCTAATGCTAGTAACTCTTGACTTCGAAACGTATTACGACAAAAACCTTTCATTAACCAAAATGACTACGATGGAGTACGTCAGCCACGACCTGTTCAAAGTGTGGGGCGTAGGCATCAAGATAAATCATGATGCAACAGAGTGGTATGGAGAAGACGAAGCTGAAGCGGCCATTTTAGCCATAAATTGGCCGGAAGCTGTGGCAATCTGCCACAACACGCCATTCGATGGTTATATTTTGACGCACCATTACGGTGTCACACCAAAGTACTACGTAGATACCGCTGCAATGAGTCGCGGCTTGTACCCAGGACAAAGCGCTCGTTTGAAAGACGTATCTATACGTTGTTTCCCTGATGACGAGACAATGCGTAAAGGTGAAGAGCTAGCTAAGGCCAAAGGTATTTACGACTTAGACCCTGAACTAGAAGAAGCTATCGCTGGCTACTGCATACAGGATGTCGATCTTACTTACGCCATCTATCGCAAGTGGACTGACAGAATGCCGCTAAGCGAACTTGATCTGATTGATCTCACTTGCCGCATGTTCTGCGAGCCCAAGCTAAAGATTGACCGCGAACGACTGGCAAAGTACCACGCACAAGAGTTCGAAAATGCCGAGACAACTATTGCTGCAGCAGGCGTCGACCGCAAAATCCTCAGCTCTAACCAACAATTTGCTGAGTACATCTACGAGCTGGGCCTCGTACCACCAACAAAGGTCAGCCCAACAACAGGCAAAGACATCCCAGCCCTTGGGAAGAATGACAAAGCCTTTACCCAACTGCAGAACATGTACCCACAGTTCAAACATGTATGGGACGCGCGCATTGCTATAAAGAGTCGCTTAACCGAGACCAGGGCAAAGCGCTTCTTAGAAGCTGCATGGAAAGACGACTGGTTACCTGTCCCTCTTAGATATTATGCGGCACACACCGGACGTTTTGGCGGCACCGACAAACTCAACATGCAAAACCTCCCTCGAGGCGGCGAGCTACGCAAATGTATTGTCGCCCCAGACGATAACTTACTATTTGTCGCTGACTTATCTAATATCGAAGCACGCATGCTTGCTTGGCTAGCTGGCGAGACCGAGCTAGTCGAACAGTTCCGCAACGGCGACGACATATACAGTAACTTCGCTTCAAAAATTTATGAGCGACCGATTAACAAAAAAGACGACCCAGTCGAACGTTTCGTAGGCAAGACAGCTATCTTAGGGCTTGGTTACGGTATGGGCGCTCAGAAGTTTAAAGACACGTTAGAAGCTGGAGCTATGGGACCGCCAGTCCACTTTACGCTGGAAAAAGCTAAACAAATTGTTAATACGTACCGCAGTACATACTCAGGTATACAAAGACTCTGGCGCAAACTAGAAGATCTACTCAAACAGACTATGCACTCAGACAACTGGGGCAACACGTACGGGCCACTGACCGTTGGCGACAACACTCTACAACTGCCAAATGGCTTAGGGCTCAGATATCACAACTTACGTTCTACTAGCCAGGGCCTTATGTACGACTCACGTAAAACTGAATACACGTACGGCGGACGTATAACAGAAAACGTAATCCAAGCGTTAGCTCGCATAGTTATTACTGACAGCATGTTAAGGCTCGATAAAGAGCATGACGTTGCCCTTACAGTACACGACGAAATAATTATTACTGGTACTAATATTGAGCCTGATGCTACAATGGAAAAAATTATCACCGACATGTGCATACCGCCTTGTTGGGCACGCGATCTACCTTTAGATGCCGAAGGCGGTTATGCCAAGGAATACAGTAAATAGAATGTCGAGACTCGTTCTGACCAGAAAACTAAATGAATCTGTCGTTGTCCATCAAGACGACAAGGTTCTGCTTGCGGTCAAAGTTTCAAAAATCGACAGAAACCAAGTTCGCCTCGCGTTTGACGCTGATCAAGATATAAAAATTGATCGGCGAGAGGTGTTTGAGAAAGCCGAAGACTAGCACCCATCTACTTTACCTGCGCCCATCTGCAGAAAGTACGTTAGTTGCAGGCTCAGGAGGAGCTTTAAATTGCGCATCACTTTTCTAGAGGCTACAAACGGCCTCCCACTTAGTAAGCACTACTCAAAAGTCAGTGGGTTTAAACCATACCCGCACGTAAAAGCAGTTACGTCACACAAATACAACTTATCTGTCGACGCCGACGGCTTACAAACATTCGAAAATTTAATCCGAGAGCACGGAGCAAAAGGTCACTGCCTACTAAAGGGCAACCTAAAACGTGACTTAGTAGACGAATCTCGCGCAGGACAAACCAACCGTGCTGAACTAACAAATCTACTCGTGCTAGACATTGACGGCATACGTTTACCAAAGGCTGTTAATACAGGTGACAAGCTATCCAGCACAGACGTTACGTTTCTAGCCAATCAAATAGTTGCAGAACTACCTATTGAGTTGCGAGACATAAGTTACGTTGCGCAAGCCTCAGCAAGTTTAGGTCTTAAAGGCGACAAGATATCTATGCATATCTTTATGCTTCTTTCAGTAGCCATGCCAGCAAAATCAGTAAAGCTGTGGCTACAAGACTGTAACTTTGAGTCTGATGTATTCAGCGAACAAATGGAGCTGTCTGTAAACGGGCAATCATTAAAGTACCCTTTAGACACTTCAGTAGCTGACAACTCAAAGATCATATTCGTATCACCACCGTCTTTTGAATCAACGCGGCTAGACCCATTTGATTCCGACGATGATCGAATAGTTAAAGTAGACCGTGGGCAACCGACACTCGACCTAGCATCCTTGATGTCTGACATCAGCCCTCAACGTTGCCACGAGAAAGCGCAAAAGCACAAAGACACATTGCGCGATGCAGCAGGCTTCAGCAAACGCCAGACTAAGATCCGCGTAGCAACCATTGATAACCAAACAG
>Ga0115548_1000927_pt1 | contig 16282 bp, 13 predicted proteins | sample COGITO_mtgs_1004_4_FD_87187 | JGI IMG/M metagenome (GOLD analysis project Ga0115548, IMG submission 87187) | Pelagic marine microbial communities from North Sea - COGITO_mtgs_100423 | ecosystem: Environmental > Aquatic > Marine > Epipelagic | place: Germany:Helgoland, sampling site Kabeltonne...
AAACCTTACTAAACGGTTAGAAACATCACCTAAAAGCGAAGACTGTCAGAAAAAACGCAACACAGAAAAACATACAGAACTCGCGGTAAGAATTAGTCGAAAGCATATTTGTTGGTATTTTGAACAAATGATCCATATGCTTGTCGATTTAAACAATAAAAAGGATTTAGATTCGGTGGCAAGTCAGGGATTAAAACAAGAAGTAAAACGGCTTATCACCAATATTGAAACTGCTAAAAAGCAGTTCAACCAGTTAAGCAGCCGTAACGCGCAACTGGAGCACGTCGAACATTTTTTTGGGGAACTTCACACTACAGGGGACATCGCAGCATGAGCAATAGCGACTCTTTTTTGCATGAGCCAATTTCAAATCAAGCCGAACCACAGCTTGATCAATCACAAGCCGCCGCCAATTCAACGGCCAGCTTGCGAGAGAATGTTGAATCAGCAATGGCTAACTACTTTAAACACCTAGATGGACAACCGGTTTCGGATGTTTATCAAATGGTAATGTCTGAAATTGAAGCACCACTTCTAGAGCAAGTAATGAAGTATGTGCGTAACAATCAGACTAAAGCCGCACACTTACTGGGCCTGAACCGCGGAACGCTCAGAAAGAAGCTTAAGCAATACGGTTTACTATAGCGGTTAAAAGCAGATATCGCAGCGCTGCAGTACGGATAGCGCCGCATTATTGATATCTTGCTGTTGTTTAAAGGGTGAGTTAACACTTTAAAGTAACAGTATGGTTTAAATAGCAGTTTCATTTAAACCTAGTTAACCAATAAGCACTTGCCGATAGTTGGCAGGTGCTTTTTACTTTTCAGTAAAGTGCTTTTTGTTAAAACGCCTCTTATTAAAGCGCTACTGAAAGCCAAAGACTAAAGCTGCTAATCATATACGCACCATTTCATCAGGTAGCGCTATTCAATTCTGTGGCTAACATTTCAAATTCTTGTCATCATAAATTGGTTACATAAATCACCTCCACACTCACCTAAAAGACTGCATTCAAATACTATGGAAAATCGTTCTCTAGCTACTATTCGTCGAGCACTCATCAGCGTTTCAGATAAAACGGGCATTGTTGAATTTGCGCAAGCACTCAGCAAACGCGGTATTGAAATACTCTCTACCGGCGGCACCTACAAGTTATTAAAGCAAAACGATGTCAATGTTATTGAGGTATCCGAATACACGGACTTCCCCGAAATGATGGATGGCCGCGTTAAAACACTGCATCCAAAAGTGCATGGCGGAATATTAGCTCGCCGCGGCATCGATGAAAAAGTGATGAAAGCAAACGGCATTAACGCCATTGATTTAGTCGTTGTTAATTTATACCCGTTCGAAAAAACGGTTGCCAATCCAAATTGTCATATTGCTGATGCCATTGAGAATATTGATATTGGTGGGCCAACCATGGTTCGTGCCGCAGCAAAAAATCACAATGACGTTACTATCGTCGTGAATACCGAAGATTACAGCAACGTATTAAATGCATTAGCAGATAATGACGGTGCCACTACATTTGAAATGCGTTTTGATTTTGCTATTAAAGCGTATGAACATACAGCCGCTTATGATGGTGCCATTGCCAATTACTTTGGCCAAAAAGTAGAAGGCGGCAGTGAAGGCTTTCCACGGACTTTTAATAGTCAATTTATCAAAACACAATCTCTGCGTTATGGTGAAAACCCTCATCAAAAATCAGCATTCTATGTTGAAGCTAATCCACAAGATGTCAGTATTGCAACGGCCACACAGTTACAGGGTAAGGAATTATCGTATAACAATATTGCCGACACTGACGCAGCGTTAGAAACCGTTAAATTATTTGATGAGCCTACATGCGTTATCGTTAAACATGCCAATCCTTGTGGCGTTGCTAGCGCCGATACTATTGAAGCCGCTTATCAGCGTGCCTTTGCTACCGATCCAGAATCGGCTTTTGGCGGAATTATTGCGTTTAACCGTGAGCTTGATGAAGCAACAGCTGCCGCTATTTGTGAAAAACAATTTGTTGAAGTCATTATTGCACCCGGCGCTACCGATGCCGCACAAAAAACCATTGCTCAGAAAAAAAATCTGCGCTTGTTAGTCTGTGATACATGGTCGCCCTCAACTACAGCTCTCGATTACAAACGCGTAAACGGCGGATTATTAGTACAAGATCGTGACCTTGGTGTTATCACAGAGGCCGACTTAACCATCGTTTCTAAACGCCAACCAACCAGCGAAGAAATAGCTGATTTATTATTTAGCTGGAAAGTCGCTAAAATGGTGAAATCTAATGCCATTATTTATGGCAAAGATGGCCAAACCATTGGTGTTGGCGCAGGCCAAATGAGTCGCGTTAATTCTGCGCGCATCGCCGCAATAAAAGCTGAACATGCAGGGCTACAAGTTGAAGGTTCATGCATGGCATCGGATGCTTTCTTCCCATTTAGAGACGGTATCGACAATGCAGCGAAAGTAGGTATTAGCTGTGTCATTCAGCCGGGTGGATCAATGCGTGATGAAGAGGTGATTGCCGCTGCCGATGAGAATAATATGGCTATGGTATTTACTGGCATGCGTCACTTCCGTCATTAAGCCACTCAGCATATTATTGCTTAACCCGATAGAATAGATTGACTGAACAAGACATTATTAGGAAGAAATAAACATGCAAGTACTGGTTATAGGAAACGGCGGACGCGAACATGCATTAGCCTGGAAATTAGCTCAAAGCCCCAACGTCAGTACTGTTTATGTTGCACCGGGTAATGCGGGCACAGCACTTGAAGCTAATGTCGAAAATATCAATATTGCTATCGATGATTTTGATGGCCTCTCGGCTTTTGCTCAGCAGCATAAAATTGATTTAACCGTGGTTGGACCTGAAGGCCCACTCGTTGATGGTATCGTTGATCACTTCAGCCACCTCAACTTGCGTTGCTTTGGGCCTAGCGCTAAAGCAGCTCAACTCGAAGGCTCAAAATCGTTTACCAAAGATTTTTTAGCACGCCACAATATACCTACAGCGGAATACCAAACCTTTACCGACCAAACGGCGGCCATTGATTACGTGCGCGAAAAAGGCGCACCTATTGTTGTTAAAGCCGATGGGCTTGCCGCGGGCAAAGGCGTTATTGTTGCCATGACCTTAGCGGAAGCAGAAGCAGCCATAACCGATATGTTAGCCGGCAATGCATTTGGTGATGCTGGCCATAAAGTCGTTATTGAAGAATTTCTTGATGGCGAAGAAGCGAGTTTTATTGTCGTCAGCGATGGTATTAATATTCTACCTATGGCAACAAGCCAAGATCATAAACGTATTGGCGAAGGCGATACCGGACCTAACACAGGCGGCATGGGAGCCTATTCACCAGCACCTGTCGTGACAGCTGAGATACACGCGAGAATAATGCGCGAAGTTATTGAGCCAACCGTTGCAGGCATGGCAGCTGAAGGGAATACCTATTCAGGATTTTTATACGCAGGCTTAATGATTGATGATCAAGGGACACCAAAAGTTATCGAATATAACTGTCGCTTTGGTGATCCTGAAACGCAGCCTATTATGATGCGCATGCAATCAGACCTAACCGAGCTGTGCATAGCCACGGTTGATAAAAAATTAGCTGGCCAATCAGTCGAATGGACAGACTCACTTGCATTGGGCGTAGTGCTAGCTGCCGAAGGCTATCCTGAAGCCTATAAAAAAGGCTTGAAAATCGAAGGCCTCGAATCAGTTGTCGATGCTAACTGTAAAGTATTTCATGCAGGCACTACTCAAAAAGATAATGATGTATTAACTAATGGTGGACGCGTACTCTGCGTAACAGCACTCGGTGAAACCATAGAAAAAGCTCAAGAACTGGCCTATGAGAATAGCGCTAAAATTACTTGGCCTGGTGTACAATCACGCAAAGATATAGGCTATCGCGCCGTTGCACGTGAGCGCTCGAAAAGCTAATTTGTATCGGTTGTATCGGTTGTATCGGTTGTATCGGTTGTATCGGTTGTATAAAAAGTATCGGGCTAAAAGGACCAATGCCATGTATGTCCAAAACCTCATAGCAGTCTCTCGATCACAATATCATAGACTGTTTAGCAATAGACCGTTTGAAAATAAACAGTTTAGAAATAGTCAGTCACTTAGCCTAAGTGGCATTGCGCTGCTTTTCATCTTCGGCCTATTGCCATGTCTATATTCAGTCGATACTCACGCAGCAGAAAATACGCCCTTAGCCAGCAGCCCTCTAAAAGCTAGTTTATTCTCTACCTCTTTAATTCTTCAGCTCAATAAAAAGCAAGTTAGCAGTACATTACTCGAGAGTTATTTAGAAACGAATTTTACTGGCAAATCGCCATCACTTGATGACGCCGAAAAACAGCACGCAGATTTTTGGACACCACTTGCAGGGCAAAGCAAAGCTATACTCGGCAATGAAAAAAATCACTGGTTTAGACTGCAACTCCATAATCCATCTAATCATTCGAAAACCTATATCTATTCTATCGCGCCAACACGTGGACTCTACGTCAAATCAGTAACGCTTCCACTTTCAGAAAAAGACAGCCAACAACTAGAAGAACCAGTAACCCGTGATATCTCTTTGTTAATGAGCACTATTTTTGATAGAAAATTCGATAGTACGAAAAAGGCCGAGCTTAAACTAATTTTTGAGGCCAATGAAAGAAAAACAATTCTTATCGCTATTGCCAGCGACCACTGGATCATCCCCCACTTTTCCTTAAAAACAAACACTCAGCTTACAGCAGAGAAAAATAATGAAGAAAAATCCTGGCATCTAATAAATGGAATATTTATTAGCATGACGTTTTTTATATTAATTGGAGCCATTATCAGCAAGCAAAGCGGGCTACTTTGGCTACCACTTTATTCCATTAGTACGCTCTGCTTTTTGCCCGGCTATTTAAACTACAATCTTCAAAGCTTCAATATTAATGCCGATAAACTGAATACACTTAATATCGATTTGTGTGTAATGTCTTTAATCGCATTTATTGGGATTTTGAAATATATTTATTCGGACAACGCCCTTCTACGAAGAATACAACATTCAGTTCTGCTATTTATACTCGGCGGCTTACTCATAACAATTAACCTTTTCACTCCGCCAAAAATTGATATGTTAGTTTATATATTTCAAATATTTGAAATAGTCATTGCTCTTTTTTTATCGGCCAGTGCATTCAAAAGGAAAAAATTGGCACCATCCTTTATGGTTGGCCCTGTAAAATTAATAGTTTTATTTTTTATCTTCTTTATTCTCTATCAAGCCAGCATGGGCGCAATGCCTGAGCATGAGTTATTCACTTGGCTGGCATCATTAATATTAATAGATGCCGCGACACTCACTATCATTGTATTTCTTATTGATCGTTACCGAAGAGAAGAAAAATTACTTAAGCTCATAGCAACCATAAAAAAAGAGCAGCAAGTCGCCGCCATTTCACCATTACTGGGTAAAAATCGGCACGATTTACGCGCATCATTATCCGATATCATAGGCTTATCTGAGCTCATTATCGCCTCGCCGCTAGATCAAGAGCAACGCAAGAATATTCTTGATATTCAACAGTCAGGCAGGAAAGGACTAGAAAAAATAAATAATATTTTTTCTTATAAAAATAAGAACTCATTGTTATTACAGAATCAAGAGCCTTTCACGCTTAGCCTACTTATAAGCGAATGCGCCCAATATTATGGCTATAGAGCTAACGAACTCAATAAAGAAATTGTTATTGATATAGCAGAACGCGTGCCAGAATACTGGAAAGGAAACCATGAACAAATACGCCAGCTCTTTATGCATATACTCGAGTTTTATTTGTCCAATAACGACTTTAATGAAATCCGTATCAACATTTCAGAATTCAACGACAACTCTTTTAATATCGATTTCTCTATCACTTCAGACAACAATACAGCCACCCCTAACCACAAAATAGCTGCTAGATTATCAACCGCAAAATTAATCGCTGAAAAACTTGGTGGAAAATTATCGCTTGAAAAATCTAAAGACGCATTATTAATTACCGCGGAAGTATTAGCCTCACCTACAGATAATCATTCACATCAGCAATTAGACTTAGAGTTATTAAAAAACAGACGCATAGTTATTATTGATGATAGTGAAACATCATGTAATGTTATTGCGTCTTATCTACAACGATGGGGCGTTACAACATTTAAAGCCAGCAACTTCAATGATGCACTGGCGATTATCCGACATCAAAACAATATAGGCCAAGCGATTGATTTAGCATTAATTGATTATATTATGCCTAATATTAATGGCGTAGAAGTATCGCAACGTCTCCGCTCTGATACCGAAGTCTCTGACAATTTATCTATTATCATAATGTCTAATACATCCTCAAGCATCAATCCCATCGACACTAAAAATTCTGGCATAAGACAAGTGCTAGACAAGCCGGTACTTGCGCACACATTAAGGCTGGTATTACTTGAAGAGTTTTATTTATTAAAATCTTTGCAGGCGGGTAGCACTTTAGATAATGATTCGGGAAAATCAAAAAAGAAAATTTTATTAGTTGAAGATAATCCTGTTAGCGCCAAAATTGTTTGCAGTATGCTTAACCGCCTTACGGTGACTTATGAGCATGCAGCTACTAGCCATGAAGCGCTTAAAAAAATTACCAATAATAATTTTGATATTGTTTTAATGGATTGTGAATTACCTGATGAATCTGGCTTTATAGCTACGCGAAAAATACGCGACTTCGAAAAATCTCAACCACAGAACCGCCCGCCCATAATTATTATTGCCCTTACCGCTTATGATGATGACAATAATAGACAGCAAAGTATTGATGCCGGCATGGATGATTATATTTCTAAGCCGATCAATTTAATTCAACTTACATCAATCATTGATAAAAACACCTAGCCAGCTTTTCAATTAACGACTTATAGCTGCCCATTCTTGAAGTTTTTTCTCGAAGCTCATCGCCGCATAAGCTGGGCTGGTCGAAGGCAGCCTCGTCATTGACAAACTTTTATGCTGATCACTTAAAGTAGGTATTACATATCGCTTGTATAGCTGCTCGGCCTTAGCGCCATTAAAATAGATATGTTTAATAGTTTCATATTCAAAAAATAATTTTGAGAAATCATTAACGACTATAGATGATTCAACTATATCAGCATCTAAACTACTTTCACGCGAACAACTGTGCAAAACATCCCACAAGGCTACGCTTTCATTTTTCAAGCATGCGAGCTTTTGCTGATATTTACCCACACCTTTTAGTGAATTTATATCAATATTAAACAGCGTAAAAAAAATGGGCCAAAATACATTTCTTGGATGCGCATAATATTGATTATCGTCTAATGAGCGTTTGCCCGGCATACTGCCTAGAATCAATATTTTTGCACCCGAGGTTAATACGGGCGAGAAACTATTTACCGCTGGCATCAATTATATCTTTTAATGTTTTCTTACCAAAGCGCTCATCAATCAAGTGACGTAAATCACTTAACAAATGTACGACAGCTTGTTCACCTTTAATCTCACTATCCGCTTTGTGCAAGCCAACCCTATTCACGCCTTGCTCTCTTAATTGCCTGAGCACCTGGCCAACTATTATTTTATCGACAGGTTGCGCAGGGTAAATTTTCGTCGATGATTCTCCCGTTCGAACGATATAATTAAGTGCCTCAAGAAAATCCAACATATCATCGACAAGGTGCGGCGCAACGCCCAACTGCTTTGCTGCTGTATCGGCCTCCCATGCGGGTAGATTTTTCTGGTAGTGGGAACCGATAAGATATAATAAGCTCAATGCCAGACTTTCAGAATCCTCACCATTTAGATAGACGTTATCTCGACGAATAAGAATATATTGCGGATTTTGATAATAAAAAGAAACGCTTGCACCTATTAACAATACCAGCCATCCCATATACATCCACACCATTAAAATAATAATCGATGCAAACGCAGAATAAATAGCAATACTGCTGGCTGAGTTAGCGACAAAGGTTGAAATTCCCCAGCCCATTAATTTCCAAATAATCGCCGTCACCAAACCACCAATAAAAGCGGGTAACAACCTGACGCTTGTATTGGGTAAGAACATATAAATAAAAGCAAAACCCCAAGACATAATTAAATAAGGAATGACTGTGCTGATAAAGCCTACAAAATCTGAGCCTGCTGGCAATGACTCAATATAGCTAACCACAACTCCTGTATTGGCTGAAGTAGTAATGGCTGCCGATAAAAAAATCATTAATGGCGCCACAAAAATAACACTTAAATAATCACGAAAGCGTTGCGACATATTTCTGTCACGCTTAATTTGCCAGGTGTAATTAAATGATTTTTCGATTTTATGCATCATCGATATCACACTATAAATCAATAATGCAAAACCGACTGCGCCAAGCACTCCGACTTTTATATTATCGATAAACCCCATGACATTACTGACGATATCAAATCGTTTATCACCTAAAGAAATTAATCCTTCGAGTAGTGCCGGCTCAACCTCATTATGTAAACCAAATCCTTTTAAGACAGAAAAGCTCAGAGCAAGAAAAGGGACAATAGCAATGACTGTTGTATAAACTAAACTCATTGCTCTTAAACTTAACTGACCATCGCGCAAGTCACGTATCACCGCATATAGAATTTGTAACGATTTTATTATTACTCGCTGCCATAAAACCGCTTTTACTAAATCAGTATCCCAAAGCCATTCGTGGACTTTTTGATTGTTACCTTTAATGAAATTCAACTCAATCATGTTTAACCTTTTAATAACTCTTATTAACAACGCTTATTTATTAATTGCTTGCTTGTCCAAAGGTTGCACCACCTTCGATTAAATACTTCAGCTCAGCCTGTGTCGATTCACGACCCAGTAAATCATTGCGATGCGGAAACCGGCCAAAGTCATCAATTATTTTATAGTGTAAAACAGCAAATTCAACATAAGCATTAAACCTCTGCTGATATTTCCCCGCATACTTCTCATCGACATTATGCGCCAAGCGCTTAAATAACTGTACACTTTGTTTCTGATCTGACATTAACTCAGAGTGCTCTAGCGGTAAATAATAAAAAACTCTCTCGCTACTTGATAGCTCTAAGTCGAATCCCCGCTCTATCCCTTGCAAACAAATCGCTCTCGCCTGCTCATCATAAGCAAAGGCCCTGCCAGTGCCTCTATATATATTGCGGGTAAACTGATCAAGCAACACCAGAAGCGCCAAGCTACCTTTCGCTGTCTCGGCCCAATTAGCTAAATCCTGTTTATAAGCGCTAGCCACTAAAGCCGAAAAATCACGCTTAATCTCCTGATCTAGCTGACTATCAGTACTAAACCAAAAATCATCTCGCGCCTCAATAACATCAACATTATCACTGCCGAACCAAAACCTAATGATCTTATCAATATCTTCATTCATGACACTTACCCCCTTTTCTCATTTACCCTTTTTACCTGTATTTTTGACAACTCATAAAGTTCATCGTCAATATTCGCCAGAAAATTTTCATAGGTTTTGACAATGCATCTGCTAATATGTATGCCAGCCCTACTTAATACTATTTAATAAATATTCCCAAATAGAGATTCTTATTCAGTGTCCGATATCAATAAGCCAAATGCCCGTTTTGATAATGTTTTCGACGCCAATCTCGCGTTGATATCACAAGATGACACTCGCCCCCTTTTATGTCGCATTCAGCGCGGCATTGAAAAAGAAGGTCTGCGTACTAATCAACAAGGTCATCTATCATTGACGCCTCATCCATCGGCTCTAGGCTCAGCTCTCACCAATACTTGGCTAACCACTGATTTTAGTGAATCGCTTTTAGAGTTCATTACTCCAGTTTTTGAATCCATTAACGAAACACTTAACTATTTAAATGATATTCATGCGCTTGCTTACCAGCAACTTAGTGATGAAATCATTTGGGGTGCTAGCATGCCATGCATACTTCCCCCCGATAATGACATTCCTCTTGCTCAATATGGCAGCTCTAATATCGCTACCATGAAAACCGTTTATCGCAATGGTCTCGGTCTACGTTATGGTAGAGCGATGCAAACCGTTGCAGGTATCCACTACAACTTTTCTTTACCTGAATCTTTTTGGCAACGTACTTTTCAGCAAGAAAAATGCCAAGGCACAACACAGCATAGTCATCTGCAGCATTATATTGATGAACGATATTTTGATTTGATTCGTAACTTTCGTCGTAATTATTGGCTGCTCATTTATTTGTTCGGTGCCGCCCCCTGTGTAGATGAATCATTTGTTCAAGGACGAGAAAACAACTTAGATTCATTAAACGAAAATGATCTTTATCAGCCAATGGCTACCTCATTACGGATGGGCGACTTAGGCTATCAAAGCTCGGCACAGCAATCATTATTTGTCTGCTACAACACGCTAGAAAACTATATTGATACGCTAAGCTGCGCACTTCGTACACCCTATGCCGATTATGAAAAATTGGGTGTAAAAAACGAAAATGGCTACCAGCAGCTTTCATCATCTTTACTCCAAATTGAAAATGAATTCTATTCTGCAATACGGCCAAAACGGGTTGCACAAAGTGGTGAAACACCACTTAAAGCTTTGAAAGAGCGAGGCATAGAATATATTGAAGTTCGCTGCTTAGATATTAATCCTTTTCTTGCCACAGGTATTAACGCCGAAACCATTGAGTTTTTAGATGCGTTCTTATTACATTGCCTGCTTGACGATAGCCCACTGTGTGACCAAGAAGAGTTTCATTTAATTAGTCAGAATCAAGGCCGTATTGTTCATCAAGGCCGAGACCCTAATGTTCATGTTTTTTGCGGAAAAAACGAAGTCCCTATGCGTGATTGTGCAAACAAAATTATTAATAGTATTGAGAAAATAAGTGAGCAGCTAGATACCGCCCATCAAACTAAGCGCTATTCAAAGAGTATTACTGCTCAGCGAGAAAAAGTCGCTGATGCATCATTAACGCCTGCAGCAAAAGTTTTAGCCTCCATGAAAGAGAATAATGAGTCACATATCGACTTTAGTTTACGTATGTCTCAGGCTCATGCTAGGCAACATAAATCGCATTCTGTTGAGCCCCAGCAGCAACAAAATCTATTGACGATTGCAGAGCAATCAGCGACTAGCCAAGCTGACATTGAACAGCAAGACAGTATTCAGTTCGAAGAATTTCTTGCGCACTATTTTGAGCAGTAGATTTATGTGATTGTGAAAATTCTTTGCAACCAGCCTTCGCTTTATAAATTGCGAAGCCGATTCACTTGATTCACTAGCGATAAACAACAAAACTCGTAAACAGAATATCCTCCAGCAGGCTCTTCTCTTTTTCCTCAAGCAGGATTGATTCTACCGCTTCGAACGTTTCTTTGCGTAAAGTCTCTTTACCCTTAGCCGTATCCAACGTTGCATTGGTCTGGATCGCAAACAAATTCAATATCGCATCTTTTATATATGGCATATGATGCTTTACGCTTTCCTCTCCCTCAATACCACTCACCCTCAGAGATACGTCAACACTCATGTATCGCAATCGGCCAGGGCCACCATAGTTAGTCACCAATGCAGGCTCAATCGCCACATAGATCGATTGCTGCACTGTCGAATCTTCTTCACCTGCCAAACTTCTCAATGGCACTATTAGCGCAATCAATAACACCAGTAATAGCATTTGTTTATGCTGACCTAAACCACTTTTCACTATTGAATTACTCCTGCTATCCCATTAGTCATACTTTTTTGCTTTTTATACAATATACTTAAACCCTGTTGGCAGAAAACAGTTCATATAAAAGCTAACGTCTATTTTTATTATAGTTGAAGTCATATGTGAGCCAGGCTATACACTGATCACTTGGGAGAAAACAATGTTAAATTTTCAATCGCTTAAAACCACGCAACATCTTCGCCTAGGTATATTTATTGGCGTTGTTTGTCTCTTAGGTTTTGGCTACTTTCTCCAATATGTCGAAGGCTTAGAGCCCTGCCCACTGTGTATTACCCAACGCTTCTTCTTGTTTATTTCTGGCTGCCTAGGATTACTGGCTTTTCTGCATAATCCCACCAAAGTGGGCACTAGGGTTTATTCGGTTATAGGCTCATTAATAGCCATGGCAGGCGCAGGCTTTGCTTCACGCCAACTCTACTTACAAAGCCTGCCGGCCGATCAAGCACCCGCTTGCGGACCGAGCATTGATTTTATATTCCAGACCTTTCCGCTAGCAGATGCACTCAGCATATTACTTCGCGGCGACGGTAACTGTGCCGAAGTGGCTTGGCGATTTCTAGGTCTCAGCATTCCAGGCTGGACAGTCATTGCCTTTACCTGCATCGCAGTCGCTTGGCTGCTTCAGCTTCGCAGTAACAACATTAACAACAACATTACCGGCTGATCAAATAACAACCTAAAAACCTCATATTAGTTAGCGCTTACTATCATTTCCCGCTTTTAGCGGAATTTATAGTGCGCTCACTCCCTATTCAAAAAAACCATTTTAATCATAAAAATCAACATCTTATCGTCACCTCCTAAAATTATTGTTAATTGTTGGTGTACTGATTTCTTGAGAAAGTGCCATTCCTTTTCTAAGCTCAATAGTAACTTTCACGATAACTATGTGAATCTAATCACCTCGTGGTGACTGGTTCGAGTGTAAACACGAAAGCTTTAATCTCATTTTTTGCAGTAGAAATTAAAGACTTCATGCCATCTGGATGGCAATTCTCAAAAGGCAGGAGCCTGAAATCAAGTGACTGACATAACACTGTCATCGCTACATGAATATAACAATGCGTTTATTCAACGCCATCAGTAACACACTGGTGATAGGTCTAAAAAAGGAAACATGTGATGTTAGATAACTGTAAATCGACTAAAGAACGCTGGGGCGGCGTAAGCAAAATTCTTGATGGCTGGATGCAGCAACGACAAGAATTAATCGTTGAGTTTTGCACCATTAGCGGTGTTCATGACTCATCATCTATCTATGCAAAAGATACCGCTGCAGGCTTGCGTCACTTTTGTGAATTGATGGTTGATTACATCTCGGCTGGTCATTTCGAAGTGTACGATCACTTGATTCAAGAAGCAGAAGAATTTAATGACGGTAAAGGCTTAGACGTAGCACGTCGCCTATATCCACAGGTCAGCAAAACAACTGAAGTTGCTTTGGCATTTAACGATAGCTTTGATGAGATATTCTCTCACGGCGTTATCAATCCACAGCTAGCACGTGAATTATCTGTATTAGGTGAAACATTAGTTTCGCGCTTTGATCTTGAAGATCAGTTAGTTGAAAGCCTGCACTACTCGCACAGCGAATTAGTTGCTAACGCTTAATCTTCACTTATCACGTTTGTTTTAGGTTTATGGACTAGTACCGACTGCTATCCCTCAGGGCAGCGGTACTAGCCCCATATACTCAGCGAGTATCAATACCCTTTCTCTATTTCGTATACTTTATTCCTGGCTTCACCTTCTGTCTAGGGACGTGATCAAGCGATATACACCGCCTTTCTATTTCTCATCCATTTTTTAATCACAAACCATTATTGCTGGCAGACTTAGATTTAACATAGCTTTTGATTTAGGATTGCTTAGGTTTATTAGTGTTTTAGCGATAATATAGTGTTTATCTAATACAAATTAGCGCTTACATAAAATTCTCTTGAGTGTGGTTTATGTTTTTATCTCTGCATATTTTTAGGCTGTCTCTAACGCTTCTCAGCTTACCGCTATTACTAATAGCTTGCTCTGGCGGCAACCCTCCCGAATCCAGTTTTGAGTATGCCGTGCAAGGTTTATATTCTGCCGAGTTAAGTGACAATGGATCACTGGCGATTGTCGGTTCTATTAATCATGGCAGTAGCCTATGGCGTGCCAGTGATAACGCACGACGCTTTAATTGGAATCATAAACAAGGGCAGTTTTCTGAAGTCACCAATGCCGCTTTCTCGCCCGATCTTAATTACGCGATTACAGCCACGCCTCAAACCATGGTGTTATGGAACGCTAAAAACGGCACTAGTATGTCTTACTGGACCGCCCCCAGTGAAATTCTCGATATTAGTTTGCTTCCTAATGCGCAGCTCGCACTTCTAGGACTTGCCGACCACACCGCTGCACTATTCGATGTCCGTAATGGCGGCGTAAAGCAAGTCTATTATCATCAAGCGAGAGTCTCTTCGGTTGATTTTAATAGCCGAAAAAATTTCGCACTCACCGGCTCTGATGACTATTCTGCTAAATTATGGAATTTACAAACAGCAAAACTTCTGCAGCATTGGCCGCATCAAGCAGAAGTGCAATTAGTTAAATTGTCGCCCAATGGTAAGCTGGCTTTTACGATGGCTAAATACGACAAAGCAGCACTATGGGATACAGCAACAGGCGAATCAAAAGGTGAGATACCGTTAGCGACTTCAGCACTCTCACGCGGCTTATCATTTACGGCAGTCGCTTTTTCTAATAACGGTGATTACTTACTTACCGGCACATCCCATCGAACCGTGCAATTATGGGATACCAATACATTAACCGAAGTTAAACAATGGATAATGCCTAAGCGCGATGCCGTCGCACCGACCAGCGCATCAATACTCGCCCTAGCGTTTAACGGCGGTGGTTCAGCTAACGCAGGGTATCGTGTAATAACTTCTGATGGTTTTATTCATCAACTTAAATAGATAGCTGTTTTAACTTACTTATCGATTCAAACATGGTGATTCAAATCGCCAGCCAAAAAAAAGCCGGGATGATAAAAATCATTCCGGCTTTTTTATTTTCTATAGTTCTATTTCTAAAACTACATTTCTATTTACTACCTACTACATTTCTATCTACTCAATATAACTGCCTAAGATAGTCGTCTCAAACAACTGTCTAAAACAGCTTTCTCAAACAATTTTTTCAAACAGCATAGCTAAACTGAATTATTCAGCTGCTGGAGCATCGTCTTGAATAGCTAATAATTCAACATCAAAAACCAATGCTGAATTCGGCTGAATCACATTACCAGCACCGTTTTCTCCATAGGCTAAATCAGCAGGAATAAACAACTGCCATTTAGAGCCAACAGGCATTAACTGTAATGCTTCTGTCCAACCGGCAATAACGCCACCAACAGGAAAGGTTGCTGGCTCGCCACGCTCAAGTGAGCTATCAAATACAGTGCCATCAAAAAGACGACCTTCATAATGAACTGTAACCGTATCTTCTGCTGTTGGCATCGCACCATCACCAACGGTTAATACTCTGTACTGTAAACCGCTTTCAGTCACAGTAATGCCTTCTTGCGCGGCATTATCGGCCAAGCTTGCTGCAGAAGCATCTAAGCTGGCTTGCATTGCCAAGTTACGCTTTTCTGCTTGCGCTAACTGAGTGGCTTGTTGTAACGCCGCTAATGAAGCTTGAATCTCTTCTTGCGTCATACGCTGCTCACCGTCCATAGCATCGTAAAAGCCAGCATTAAAGTAAGCAGAATCAACAGTGATATCTGCCGCTTTTAAGCTTCCGCCCATGCTCTGACCTAAAGAGTAGCTTTGTTTTTGATCATCGGTGCTAGGTACATCGGCTGCGCGTGTCAATGATGAGCCATCTTGCTGACAACCACTTAAGATTGCGATTGCTGTTACGCCAGCCACGATGGCAATGCCAGATTTAAACTTGTTCATCGGTTTGTCCTGTTGAATTAATTAGCTAAAAATACAAAGCGCGTAGATTATCGCCTGTCGCTGCTATTGTCGAGCTGCAATCAGTCCAAAACGAGAAGCTGAACTTATTCGTGTATTTTCTGATCAATTGAAGTGTTTTGACGCGCCCGTTTTGCTTGCTCGACTAACTGAGGCAAGTCTTTAAGTACCGCGCCCAGCTTAGACATATCGCCGTTCGCCACGGCTTCAATATCGGCCAAACTCGAAACATCAGCAGAAGCTGCACCCGTTTTTTTATCATTATCTTTAAACGCACTTTTTCGATGAGGAAATGACTGCTCCTCTAATAAAAACGCCCGAGAGCCGGCTGCACTTAATGCCGCTTTGGCCGGAGCCAAACCGTCTTGTATAAACTTATCGGCAGGTATAGCCAATCCATCATGAGGAACCAGCGTCACTTCAGCGCCTTCGACCGGGGTATCACTAAAATGTAAAACACCCTGACTATCACGCCAGGTATATATTTCTGCGCCAGCACCTACCACGGTTTGCGGCAAGCTATCCGTTAATGGTGCCTCGCTTAAAAGC
>Ga0115548_1000952_pt1 | contig 16008 bp, 19 predicted proteins | sample COGITO_mtgs_1004_4_FD_87187 | JGI IMG/M metagenome (GOLD analysis project Ga0115548, IMG submission 87187) | Pelagic marine microbial communities from North Sea - COGITO_mtgs_100423 | ecosystem: Environmental > Aquatic > Marine > Epipelagic | place: Germany:Helgoland, sampling site Kabeltonne...
AAGTATCATGTAAGGCAATATCTAACCCGGAGTTCGATAGAACAACACCTGTCACTCCGCCTAATGTAAACAAAAATATAAATCCTAAAGTATAGCAAGAAAGCACGTTAACGGTTATTCGACCGCCCCATAAAGTTGCGATCCAACTAAAAATTTTAATTCCTGTCGGAACTGCAATAATCATTGTTGCTGCTGTAAAATATGCTCGTGTATCAATATCTAACCCCACTGTATACATGTGGTGGGCCCAAACGATAAATCCAAGTACACCTATGGATAACATTGCATAGACCATTCCTAAGTACCCAAAAATCGATTTTTTCGACAGTGTTGAAACTATATGGCTAATAATTCCGAACCCTGGTAAAATTAATATATAAACTTCTGGGTGCCCAAAAAACCAGAATAAGTGTTGAAAAAGTACTGGGTCACCCCCGCCCGAAGCATCAAAAAAATTAGTATTAAAATTTCTATCCGCTAAGAGCATAGTAATGGCCCCAGCTAATACAGGAAGTGATAATAACAATAAAACTGCTGTAATTAGTATGGCCCAGACGAATAATGGTAAGGTATGCATTCCAAATTTTTGCGGACGCATATTAATAATTGTAGTTATAAAGTTAATAGCCCCTAGAATTGAAGAAATACCGGCAATATGTAAGCTTAAAATTACAAGGTCTACAGACGGACCTGAGTGCCCCTCTAAACTTGATAAAGGTGGGTAAAGAGTCCATCCTGTCCCAGCCCCAGATTCGATAAATGCCGAAGCAATTAAGAAATTAAAAGATGTAGGTAATAGCCAAAAACTTATGTTATTTAGTCTCGGAAAAGCCATATCGGGTGCTCCAACCATTATAGGAACAAGCCAATTACCAAAGCCTCCAACTAGGGTTGGCATAACTAAGAAGAAAATCATAATAACTGCATGGGCAGTTACAAGAACATTATAGAACTGATAATTACCTTGTAGAATTACATCACTTGGCTGTGAAAGTTCTAAACGTAATATTGTTGATAACGCAGTTCCAATCAAACCAGCGAACCCTCCAAAAAAAAAATATAGGGTCCCTATATCCTTATGATTAGTAGAGAAAAACCAGCGGGTGATCAAACGAGAATATGACCGGCGAAGTAAAAATAATTTTTCAAAAAACAGATTATTCATACTGCCGGGTAGAAATAAAAACAAAAGAAAAAAACCTAGACGTTGTATAATAAAAAATAAAAAAAAATTTACAAGTAATAGCAGGAATATTCTAAAGGACTCGAACCTTTAACCGAAAGCTTAGAAGGCTTTTGCTCTTCCAATTGAGCTAAGAATACAAAAAAAACTTTTTACAGAAAAAAACTAAATATTTAGTTTCTTTTTTCGAAAAATTTACATAAAAATAAGTTTTCACCAAAAATTATGAAAATTTATCAACGAACTTCTCGTGCATAGTACAAACTTCGTGGTACAGGATGCCTCCTGTATTTTCTTATTGGTGATGTTGGCTCTCTAATTCTTTTTCCCAAATATGCAGCTCCTTTCGTTGAGAATCGGAAAGCTTTGAATAATCGGGGTTCTTATACCGGAAATTTTGCACTTTTTGGTCTAACAACGCGATCCTATTGTTTATCCTGGCCAGTTCTTGCTGTTTTGACTATTGATCTGCACAAATCGAACCTGCCGCTAAACCAATAAAGCTGCTTGCCCCCTCGGCGGGGACGCCCCATTTAACTAGGGTGTTTTTAAGAGCCTCCCCCATCATTTTAAACGCTTCGCCTAGAAATAGACGGTTTTTCTTAAATTCTGGCTCTAATATCAACAAATTTATAAAAAACACCAGATATAGTAGATGAGAAGAACTCGCCGTTAAATACAAAATGTACGAGAATAGAATAGTTAAAACTTTATAATGCAATTTCAGTAGATTTGGCTGAAAATAGAGGTTAAGGATGACAAGGAAGAATGTTTGCCAAATTCCGAAAAACTGATTCAAAAAAAAAATATATATTGCAAGAACTAATTTTAGTTTCTGCTCGATAGTATACCTAAGAATAAAGGTAGGAACCTTTATCTTTAGGTATAAATCGAGGTTTAATATTACTAAAATTATAGATGAGAAAATATTTAAAAGAATCATAAATAACTAATTTTTTTCCGATATAGAAAAAACCTCGATATTTTACAATAAAAAATAAATTTTCCATGCATAGTACAGATTTCTTGATACATTACTCCGCCTGTATTTTGATATAAATCGTGCGGATCTTCTAACCCCTTTTGCCAGGTGTTAAGCTCATCTTTTTCTATTGAAGAAAGCTTTGAATATTCGGGGTTTTGGTATTGAAAGTCTTGAATTTTTCGATCCAATAATGCGATTCGATTATTTATTTGGTTCCATTTCTGTTCCTTGGCCCATCGGTCTGGACAAATCAACTCTGTCCCAAGGCTAATAAAGCTGGCCGCACCCTCCGGAGGAATTCCCCACTTGACAAATATATTCTTCAAAGCATCGCCTACCATTTTAAATGCCTTGTCTAGGAACAAACGGCTTTTTTGCAACAGGGGCTCTAATATTAATAAGTTTATAAAAAAAACTAAATACAGAAGATGCCCCCGGGCTTGCGGTGAAATAAAGCGCATAAGACGCGGGCATAATCAAAACTTTATACCGCAATTCCAAAATATTGGGTTTAAAACACAAGTTGAAAGCTACAAGTAATAATGTTTGTCAAATCCCAAACAGTGGGGTTAATAAGAAAACATAAGGTTCAATCAGTACTTTTAATTTTTGTTGTGTCGTAAACCGTATAGTAAAGCTAGGAAACTTTACTTTTAGGTACAAATCGCAATTTAAGATAACTGATACTATAGATGCAAAAAGACTTAATATAATCATAAAATATTGAAATAAAAAAAAATAGATGTTGTAGAATCAAGGAAAAGAAAAATTTTCTTAATTTTTATTAAAAAAGAAGATCCCGTTTTTTAAAGATTTTTTTATATAATAGGGCATAAACTGATGCTCGAAGCGATGCTTAAAGCATCGTGCGTAAGCCCCCGCACAATATTATTAACAACGTCTTAAGCGTAGTTAATAAGCAGGGCTATAACGTGTTGTTTAAATTCAATTTTTTATTTGTAACGAAAGCAAAGCCAATAATAAACGAGATCAAAGAGTACTAACCGTACTATATTTATCAATAGTTAATTCAAAACCAATTCACTTCGTTGCGAATTTAGCTTGGGCCTTTTTTTTTGCAACGGTCGTGAACTATATTTTTCGATTAAAACCCGCGAAGACTTTTTCGGATTTAATAGTGACCGCTTATATGTTGTCCAATATGTATCGAATTTACTGTGCGATTTTTTATGACTTCTTTTTTTTCGGCTCGGTACTCAGCGTTTACCTTATCGCTTTTGCCATGGTCAATTTTTGGAGGAACGGTGTTTAGAAAAATTCCGGCCGCGACGGTCATTGGGTCTGGTATAGCATATGAAATCGCAGGGTATGATTCCAATGTGGGTATGGCTAAGGCCAGTTTAGCACAAAGTAAGTCAAACCTTATTATGCAAGTGCCGAATTCCAACTGTAGTCCGTTAGAAAATTCTGCCACACTTAGTCATTTTGAAAAAGTGGCGTCATATCATTATGATGTCAATCATACATTAGGCCCCGTGGCAAACTATGTTTCCACTGTTTCAAATGCTGTGATTCCGGGTCCCACCCAAAAATCTATCTACGTCGCCGAAAAAACCGCGAAAATGGTGGATCTCATTAATGGGGGCACTGGAAAACGGTAGTGTTAGTACACATGACGTGTTAAATATTGCATTGGCTGCCAGCAGCGGTATTATAAGTTAAAAAAATCTAGGATTTTCTTGTTTAACAAAAATCGAACAAGTTTTTCCACGCCCTCAGCTCAATTGGGAGAGCAAAAGTTTTCTAAGCTTTCGGTTAGAGGTTCGAATCCTTTAGGGTGTTGTATTCAGTACTTTATTCTAACTAGTTTTTATACCACCTTTAACTGGGCACGATGAATTGCTAAAAGTTTGTTAAAGTTAGTATAAAAAAAATAAAAATGTATTTATGCTGAAATTAAGCATATAATTATTAAGATAGACCTTAATAGAACCCCCCGCGTTGCCGTTAAAAGCGCCAAAACGTGAACCTTGATTAATAAACTTTTATGTCTAAATGGAAATTTCTTTAAATTTTTTAGTTTTTACACTCAATCTTTGATTAATATCTGCGGCATCGTACAGACTCTCTTGGGGGATTCCATTACAGTTCTGTTTTTCAATAAATAATTTTTGAATGGTAGATTGTTTTTTCTTCTGGAGAAAAGGTTTTGTATTTTTTATTTCCGGATTTAAACATCAAACCTCGAAGCGAATTTTCCTCAACCGCAATTCGCGTATAGGTTACTTGGACCTTTCGATTTCAATCAATTTGATTAGCACTGTATAAAAAAACTCCGGTAAAAGCTAATAAGCAAGCTTCTGAGCCAAAAAACAAGGAACCAAATGCTTTTTTCCAAGACTAGCTACAGCCCCTATATAGCCAGAAAACCCCAAAAACAGCTTATCGTCATTTAGCACTTTATTGAATAATATAAGGTTGAACACAAAACCGATACAGAAAATAGAATGATATTTTGTTAAAGGCAAAGAAGTAAATAAAGCCCCTGTTTCTTGAATTTTATTAATTTTTAAAACAGATACTACCACAACCCCATGGGGATAATTCTCATAATCAATAAAATTTATAAAAACAAGATAACAGGAATTTGAAGAGTAAGGAGCATTCACTTGTAAATTCATAAAGATTTGCATTAGGAGAGTGGAAATATTAAATTACATATTAAACCATTTTCTATTGGGTAGTATCAATATATTAATGTATGGTAACACAACTTATACATACTTAATTATAATTAAAAAAAAAGAAATAAACACAGCTTATACATACTTAAGTAAAATTTATAAAAAAGAAAAAAAAATAAAGTTCGATTTAAGAAAACCAAAAACAAACAAAAATTTACCTCGCGATAGAAAATTCGCATTCTACATTTTACGAAAACTTATCGGTGAATTTTTCGTGCATTGTACAGATTTCATCGTAAAATACGCCCCCGGTTGAGCGATATTTCGCATGATTTTCTTGAATTTCTGCCTGCCACGCCTGCAATTGACTTTTTTCAGCTGGAGTTAATTTTGTTGCATCTGGGTGAAAATACCTGAAATCTTGGACTCGCCTATCTAAAGCAGAAATGTTATTGTTAATTTGGCTTAATTTTCGTTCTTTTGACCATTGGTCGGCCGTTATGACTCCAGCCCCGATCCCAATAAAGCCCCCCAGACCATCAAGGGGTAATCCCATTTTAGCTAAATTCCCCTTAACAGCTTCGCCGATGAGTTTAAAAGCTTCCCCGAGATATAAGCGGGAGTCGTCGACACTTGAATTTAGCATCAATAGGTTTAAAAAAAATATCAAATAAAGCATATGAGAGGCAGAGACGGTCAAATAAAGCAAATAGCATACAAATACGGTTACAATTTTATAATGTAATTTTTTTAAATTTGGGCGGCAGAGTAAATTTACAATAATCAAAAAAAAGGATTGCGCGAATCCAAACAATTGCGTTAAAAAAAATAAGTAAATAAATAAAACAGATCGAAATTTCCAAACCCTAGGAAAAGGAATGTGAAATTTTAAATTATTTGGATAATATAAATTAAAGTTTAGTATAAATAGGACAAACCCAGTCATAAGATTTATTGTTAGCATCTTAAAGTGAATTTAAGATAAAAAAATAAAAAACTAGATACTGTACAATAAAAAAAAACTTTATTAATTTTCATTAAACTAAAATTTGTGCGCCGTCCCCGCACGATTATAACTTGTTAATAAAGTTCTATTTTAGTCAAGAAACCGGACTTAATCACTAAAAAACATTACAAGCTTGGTGCACCTTATACAAACATAATGCTACGAATTTGAGTTTAATGAAAATTAATAAAGTTTTTTTTATTGTGCAGTATCTAGTTTTTTATTTTTTACGTCAAATTCGGGTTAGAAATGATTATATTTAATTTAATATCTGGTTTCTTATTATGTTTACTAAGTTTTAATTTCTCTTGCCCGAACATTCGTAAATTAGCGGTGCCCTTTCTCGGCAAACTCAATTTAAGTTTCTTGTGTTAATATACATATTTTTCTTAACGCAACGGTTTGGGATAGTACAAGCTTTATTTTTGGTCGATATAAACCTGTTATATCGTCCAAATTTAAAAAAACTTCATTATAAGGTGCTAACTATAATTTTGTCCTATTGTTTTTATTTAACAGTTTAGCCAGCTCATCTAATATATTTAATGTTTTTTTTAAACCTGTTAATGTTAAATTCAATCGTCGAAGAGTCCCGCTTATATCTCGGGAAAGCCTTTAAGCTCATCTGCGAAGCTGTTAAGGGAAGCTTAGCTAAAATGGGTTTACCTGTAAATGGTATAGGAGGCTTTATTGGCATCAGAGCGGGAATTCTAACGGCCGATCAATGGTCAAAAGAGCGGAAATTAAGCCAAATTAACAATAATATTTCGGCATTGAATGGAAAAATCCAAGACTTTAGGTACCGTCACGCAAATTATGCGAAGCTTTTCTTGTTAGAAAAAAATACGCTTAACACCTGGCAAAAGGAGTTAGAAGAGCAACACTGTTTATACGAAAATACGGGGGGTCCATTACTTGTAGTTAATGCAATGTTGAAAACATCCTGGGCCGTGACCGCAGTGTTTCCTAATGTTCCCATGTTAATCAAATGGAAGTCTTTTCGGCAATGTAAATAATAAGGTTATATATAAGTTTCTCTTAACAAACATACAAGCGAGTTCATTTACATAAATTAAATTCAAAAAAAATATCAATAAAAGTCCTTTGACCCCTAAAAAAATAACAAAAATTTGCTCGCATAAATGTTGAGCTACTTATTCTTGCTTTTGGTTCAATATTTAAATAAATTATATTTTGTCCTAATCTGGAAATTTCTTGAAATTAAGACCATTTTTTGGCTTCCCAATTATATTTGATTTGAGCCCAAGTTTGTTTTTGTTTTGCAACTTCAATAATTTCTGTATCTAAATTACGTGGAAGAACTTCAAACGAACAACTTTTTTTAAGGTGACCGGGTCTGTTAACTGGTCGGTTAATAACGCATGTTTTGCGGTCGCTTCATTTAAATAAAAGTTATCTATTAAAGCATCATTCATTCCAGTTCTTATACTATAAGTACTGTACGTAACCGATCCCATAATGGCACTTCCAACCAAAAAATTGAACTCGTTCGGGTTTTTGTCGTAAAAGTCATTTAAAACCCCTAGGATTTACTTTCCAATTTTTTTACCGATTACTTTACCCAAAACTTGTAGCGAGCTATTTCTTACATTGGGATACACTTTTTATAACCTTTAACCAAGATTAGGATTTACCTTATCCAATAAAAAGGTTGGGCTACCGCAATTTGTTGTTTAGTACAAAAGCACCCGTAAAAGAGTATAAAATAACTATCTATTAAAATGGACAAATAAATATTTAAAACAAGGTATTAAAAATATACCCTATAAGGGACAATTTCAATCAATTGAATTAAATCTTTGGTAAAAAGATGCCCAAAAATGTTCATAAAGAATATATAATATTACTTTGTAATCATAATTATAGGATTTTTAGCGGACAATGTAAAAATGAGGCGTAAGTAGGTTAAAACTTGTTTAAGAATGAAAACATTAAATTTCTATCTAGATAAATTATTTTTATTTGTTTATAAAAACAAAATTAAGGCAATAATTTTTACAATATTTTTCGTTAGTGTACAGGGTACCGTTCGTATTTACTACCCTCAATTTGTATATTTGCTAGACGCATTCCAAATGCGATTTTTTATATTTTTTATTATGTATACCTTATTTCACCTGCTTAAAAAAGTTAGCCCGTTTCGACAATTTATGTTGGAATCTCGAGAATTTGAAACAAATTTCTACACAGGCCAGGGTAAAACTATTACATACTTACGGAAATACCAATTTTTCATTTTTTTTGGTACTTTTATAACGTACCAAGGGTCTATGTTGTTACCTCTCGATTATTACTGGGTTGCAAATATCTTAGGTTTTACTTCGTTGTTATTAGCGGCCGGATATGGAATGCAATCGGCGTTCTATGTAACCTATATAATCAATTCGGTAAAACCTATGAGTCCTGGAAAACGTTCATTTTCGTTTGGTCTTGGTATGAAAAAAGCTGTTCAAATCTGTGCCGAGTGTACTAAAACCACTTTGCAGTTGGGTTTTGGATTGGAAATGGGATATAAGCTAACACATGGAGGTTTAAATGACATCTCCCCCGTACGTCAATACTTTATCAACACTAATGTGTTTCCTGAGAAACCTGACCGTATATGGACTGAAGCCAGTTTAGGATACGAAGTCCAAAAAAGAGCACTGGAGTCCATAGCGCCCGAAAAATAAGGGCCGACCATTTCTTTGTAGCGCATTATGTGTTTGGAACAAAGGATCTTTAATTTACCTTTTTTTTATATTTTTTTTGTATAAGTTTCGAATAAAAAAAAACTAACTATTTAGTTTTTTTTCCGACAGAATTTTTTCATATTCTTAGCTCCAAAAGCCTTATAAGCTTTCAGTCAAAGGTTCGAATCCTTTAGAATATAATTTTTTTTTCACATAAGGTTTTGAAATCTGGCGTTTTTAACGTACAACTAAGTTTTGTATGTATAGGCTTTATATTTAAAAAGTATCTTGTACGGGATTCGAACCCATGTTAATACCGTGAAAAGGTGTTGCCTTAATCAGATTTACCGATTATTCGAATTGAATCTAAAGAAGTACTTATATGATAAGTCTAAGTTATGACCACTTCTTAATTTCCCAGTTATATTTTATTTGAGCCCAAGTCTACTTTTGTTTGGCAGTCTCGACAATTAGGTTATCTAAATTACGTGGGATCGATCCCGACGGGCAATTTTTTTTTAAAGTAACGAAATCTGACAACTGATCGGTCAGTAAAGCGTGTTTAGCAACAGCTTCATTTAAATAAAAATTATCTATTAATGCATTATTAATACTGGTTCCTATATTATAAGTACTATACGTAATCGAGCCTGCTACGACTGCCCCGACTATGAAATTAAATCCTTTTGGATTTTTCTCTTGTACGTTCGTTAATGCGCTTACAATTTCTTTACCAACCTTTTCCCAAATAACTTTGCCCAAAATTTGTACGAATGGTTTTTTGTCCGTTAATAATAAACGGTAGAAAATTTAGAGTTAAACAACTAAAGACAATTGCTATTTGATTTCGCTGTGCTGCAGTATAATTTACATATACCCCTGCTTCAAAAACGAGAAAACAAGCCATCAATAAAATACCGGTTAGACCTGTTGGCCAGATTAGCAATAATAACCCAAAAACGAATAATTTCAAATTTTCCAAGAAAAATAATTTAATAACAGTCAAAGGATTGCACTCGACTCTCGTGATTCCATTATAAAGTTGTTGTAAAATAGTTAAAATGTATAGAATTGTCATAAAAATATTCTTTATGGGATTCGAACCCATGTTAATACCGTGAAAAGGTATTTGTTTAGTATTTTTTGGCAATATAAAAATCAATGGAAGAATTTTATTCTTATTCATTTATTTGTATCACCAATAAAAATAGTTTAATATGGAATTTAGTAGGATCTATTTTCTGGCTAAGTTTTATATTCGTTTTCGATTAAATACCATTCACTTTTCAAATTTAAGCTATATTAAACAGAAATATTAAGTACGGCGCAATCAAGTACAGTTTATTAAAACATAAATTATAAATATTTAAAACTTAATCTACTCTATTTACTAATAAAACTCATGAAGTACCATAACAATCGTTTATTACTTATTTGTCATATATTCTTTAATTTGTATTCTTTATGAATATTTCCGGCCATCTTTTTAACTAAACATTTAATTCAATTGATTGAAAGTATTTCTTATAGTGTATAAAGAACCGTTTTTTTAATCCCTTGTTTTAAATATTTATTTGCCCATTCGAATAGATAGTTATTTTATAATCTTTTACGGGTGCTCTTATACTAAACAACAAATTATGGTAACCCTACCTTTTTATTAGATAAAATAAATCATAATCTTGGTTAAAGGTTATAAAAGTGCACCCCAATGTAAGAAAAGGGGTCAAATAAATTATGTGTTTTAAAGATATTTTTTTATAGTTTATAAAAAATATGAACATTAAAACTTTTTTTTTGTGATAAATAAAAATAAAAAAAAAACTGGTTGTGTTAAAAGCATTAATTAAAAGTAGTAAGTATATTAAATCTTTTCAAAGAAATGAGCTAGAATATACAATATTAAACTTTATTTTAAAGCATAAAAAAATCCGAAGTTTTCTAAAATGGTGTTATGTTGCAAAAAGTAAAACGAAATTTAAGTCACGAGTAGTTGCTACAAGCAAATGTATTTTTAGCGGACGTGCTCGAAGTGTCTATAAATTTGCATTTTTATCAAGACTGTTTTTACGAGAAAACTCCTTTATTAATAAACTTCCTGGTTTAAGAAAATCTTATTGGTAAATATTTATGGTTAAAGATCATTTAAGTTTAATGCTTTCTTCAATAAAAAATGGATCAACAAGTTTTAAATCTCGTGTACATGTTCCAACTACAAAAGTAAATTCTCAACTTTCGATCTTGTTATATAACCAGGGTTATATACGAGGATTTTTTATAAACGATAAAAGAACAACAATTTTATTAAAATTTACTGAAGAATTAAAACCAGTTATTAAAAATATCAAAATTGTCTCAACACCAGGACGGCCCGTGGTTATTTCTCATAAAACTCTTTCAAAACTTCCAAAAAATTGCGGATCATTTATATTAAGCACAAATAAAGGTCTTTTAACATTGAATGAAGCGTTACATCAATATAAAATAGGAGGACAAGTCCTTTGTAAAATCATTTAAATATGTCATTAATTGGTAATCAAAATGTTTTTATTGGCTCAAATACGTCTATACAAAATTTTAAAAATTTTATTTTAATTTTTGGTCTTTTTGGAAAATTTAAATTGGAATGTAATATAGCATTACGTGTTATACAAAAAAACCATTTAATCAGTTTTTATCCACTTGTAGAATACAAAAAAAGGAAAAAATTTAAAAGTTCTTGGGGAACGTTAAAATCACTATTTTATCGAAGTTCTTATGGTGCCGCAAACAAATTTCAATTTTTCTTAAAGCTTGTTGGCGTTGGGTTTAAAGTTTTTAAAAAAAACCAGAAACTAATATTAAAACTTGGCCTAGGCCATAAAAAATTTATGTCTCTACCATTAGACTCTTCCTATAAAATTAAAAAAATACAAAAACGGCCTTTAATTTTTTGTTTTTCTGGTCCGGATTATGAATTGTTAAAACACACAATGTTTTTCTTACGATCTTTTAAAAAACCTGAAACGTATAAAGGAAAAGGATTTTCGTTTAACAATGAACTTTTAATTTTAAAAGAAGGTAAAAAAGTTAAGAATTAATAAACAAATGCTAAAAAAACAAGTAAACTCTTTTCTCGTAAATTCCTTATTAAATAGTCAAATACATATTGGTAAAAAAACAAATAAATGGAGTAAAACATTAAACTATTACCTTTTTGGAATTCGGCATGAAATTTTTTTTTTTAATGTAAAAAAAATCCATATTTTTTTAAAAAGATTAGTATTTTTTTTATATAATAGCATAATCAACCACAAATCTTGTTTATTTATCGGAACAGATACGCTTATTCATCCATTAATTAATTATATAAAATTTTCGTTGAACCAGCCAAGTGTGAATATAGGTTGGGTTGGCGGAACTTTAACTACCTGGTTTACTATCCGTAATTATGCAAAATTTTTATATTCAAAAAATGTTCTTAAAAAAACCTTTTCCCGATTTGAACTTAAATCGGTTGATAAAATAAGCCAAAAAATTCATCGTTATATTAAAATGAAAGCTAAATTAAAAGGTTTGGAGCGTGCTTCTCAGTTCCCAAATATTATAATTTGTCTTGAAAAACAATTAAACGAATTTGCATTGCATGAAACATTTTTATTACGGTTACCGCTGATTTGTTTTATTAGCAATAATGAACATTTTTCGAATATAACTTTTCCTATTGTGGGTAATACAACCTCATTTGAATCTTTTAACTTCTATTTGAATCTAATTTTAAATAGTATTAAAAAAGGGTTTATTAAACGTAGGTTAACTTTTTTACGATTTAATTATTCACTACTTCAAATTCAAAAAGGATTAAAATTCCGTTCGAAAAAATCGCTAAAAACACGAAAATCAATTCAAAATTTAATGGAATTTGATACTAATATGAACCAATATTCAAAATTTTTTATTCGACTAAATATTCGTGGATTTTGTTATTATCGAAAACTTTTTATTTTATTGAATGCGCGTGAAAGAAAAAGAAGTAAATTACATAATAAAAAAATTCGAGGGTATAGAAAAAGAGATAAATTAATTTTAAAAAATGCTAACAAATAAAAAAAAACTCAACTACGTAGATTTTATAAATTATATATCAATAAGTTTAATGAAAAATGGTAAAAAGAAAAAATTTTCATTTTTTTTTTATATGTTTCAAGAACGTAAAAAAAAGCGATACTTTAAACACATGTTTATACTAATGTTTATTGTATATAAAATTCGGCCCCTAATGGAAATTAAAAAAGTACGAAAAGGGTCACAACATTATATTTTTCCTGTACCACTTGTTAAAACAAACCGTAGTTTAAAAATGGGTATCCGTCATATGTCAAAAGCAATAAAATTACGGCGAAATTATTTATTATATCATCGTGTTAAATATGAATTTCAAGCCATACTTAAAAATCGTGGTCTAACATGGGATTGGAGAAATAAAATTCAAGAAATTTCAGCTGAAAACATTTCATATTCACATTACCGATGGAAATAAAAAATCGATAAACCGGAAATTTTCTTTGGTTTAAAGAGTTAGTTAGATACTAAGAACTTTTTGGACGTTTATAAAATTAAAGTATTAATAAATTTATTTACATAGTAAGTCAAAGAATTATCCAGTAAACCAGTCACTTCGACTTATAACATTAAAATTTTATAAATAAAACGCAACGGTTTTTGTAAACCCTTTTCTGGTTAAAAAAAGTTAGTACCTAAAAAAGCGTATTATACCATTTCTTATAAATTTTTATTTACTTGTTTACACAACTCGTTAAAGGTTATACTCATCATCCTTATCATATTATAAATAGTAGTTCTTGGCCTTTCAATACAAGTTTGTCGCTTAATTCGGCATTATATTATTTTTTATGGCATAAATTGTTTTTAGTGAAATTAATTTCATTATATGCTTTAAACCCGTTTAATTTTATAGTCTATGCTTATTTTTGGTGGAAAGATATTGAAAAAGAAAGTTCGTACGAAGGGTATCATGATTCTGTTCCACACATCAGTTTAAAAATTGGAGTTTTTTTATTTATTGTGTCAGAAGTTATGTTTTTTTTCTCCTTTTTTTGGGCATTTTTTCACTTTAGTCTTTCATGTGCTGTAGACGTAAATGTATGGCCGCCTCAAGGTATTCAAGCTTTTGATTTTACATGTTTACCACTCGTAAATACATTATTACTTATTTTATCCGGAAGTACTATTACATACGGACACCATTCCATTCTTTCAAACCATTTAACACATAAAACCTTATTAATGATTATTATTTGCGTTATTGTATGTTCCTTTTTGTTTACTTTTCTTCAGTTGCAAGAATACCTACAATCACCCTACGAGTTTGCTGATAGCTCGTTTGGGTCTATTTTTTTTTTAGCTACAGGATTTCATGGAATTCATGTACTAATCGGTTCCTTTCTAATTATTTATAATATGCTTCGGTTTGGTTCACGAAATAACTTCTCTATTCAACATCATTTAGGTTTTGAATCAGCTATTTGGTATTGGCATTTTGTAGATGTAGTATGGCTAATATTATTCGGTTTAGTTTATTGTTGGGGAGGTTAATTTCAAACCCAAAACAATCTTTTTAGGTGTAAAAGAGTATTAAAAACTTTTAAACTTTGCATATTCGTCTTTTATAAGTATGTAGCAAATGTCATACATTTATTTTTCATATACTTTTTCGATTTTTTTTTTAGGAATTACTAGCGTGTTATTAAACAGGCATAATATTATTATAGTACTACTATCCTATGAAATTATATATTTAAGCTCGACTTTAGTTTTTGCGTATAGTTCCTTTGAATCAGGCAACCTCTTAGGACTTTACTTTATACTCTATGTTATAACGATCGTTGGTGCTGAAGCCTGTATTGGGTTAGCTTTAATAACATTATACTACACAATATCAAAGGAACTTTCTTTAAATTCATTAACATTAACAAAATTATAATATATTAGTAAGTTGTCTTTTTGTATTCTTAGCTCAATTGGAAGAGCAAAAGCCTTCTAAGCTTTCGGTTAAAGGTTCGAGTCCTTTAGAATATATTTCTTTTTAAGGCCAAATAAAAGAAAAAACTATAAAATTATTTTAATCACTCTTAGCTGTTTAGTTCTTTTAATTAGGTGTATGCAAGGCGATTTGCGATGGATTTTAGATCGTAAATCCGCTTTGGTAAAAATCTTCATCTTAATTTTATTAACATTTAAAACAAATTCGGCTATTATTATACTTACGTTAGCTATAGATTGCTTTATTTTGCCTCACCGGTGGAAAGCAGATTTGCTTTTTCGCGTGTATGCTGGAATATTGTTAACATTTTTGGGAAATAATTTTTTACCTTTGGTGTTTTTAGTAAATCCAATTAGCATTGTAGATAGCGTTCGCTTATTTATCGGTGACCCAAATCAAGGGGCCAAGGCAGCTTTGACCATGTTAAAGCTATATCAAGATTTACCCCCGGGAGGTAAACTGGGTTTTGGCCTTTCTGCAATAGCACTGGGTGGTGGACTAACGTCGCTGGGCTACCACGATTATTGTTGTTTATTGGAGTTTAACAATAATTACGATGTATGGTTAAATAATCAGAAAAATTTACAAATGCAATATTTTTTAGGTCAAACCAACTCGTCTAATCCAGAGTTGCTGCGGCAGTATCAACTAGAGAATATAAAAACAACTTTAGACTGTTTAAAACTAAAACAAAAGTTCTTTTTGCATACTGTTTATCATCCCGGGCTTGATTTAGAAAATTTTATAATTAAAGGCCGGGATAACTGAAAATAGTTTTTGTATATATTTTTTTTTAATTTAACTCTATTCTCTTTTTTTATGATAATTAAAAAAATTAAGTTTTTCTTTTCCAAAAAAAAATGGAAAAGTTTTTTTAGCCCCTTATAACTTTTGTTAAACAACATAACAAAAATAATGTAAAAAAAGGTACAGCGGATTAGAAAAAAAGGTAAAAAAATTGAGATAGCAAGAGGCAATTTAATATTCTAAAAAAGGAATCATCCAAAAAGCAATATAAGGTAATTTAAATATTTAAAACAAAACGTGGTCACAGGAAATTACATATAGAATTAAAAAACAAACGGTTCTTCACACACGATAAGAATTTTAATCAATTGAATTAAACTTTTAATAAAAAAATGGCCGAAAATATTTATAAAGAATACAAATAAAACGATATATGACAAATAAGAAGTACATAAGGCCGAATTAGAAACGGTAAAAAAAATATTTGGATTTTATTATTTTTTTTTCCGTTTGCGTTAATGGTAAGAAAAGTACAACTTCAAACCGACTAAAAGTTCCTATGTCATTAAAGTTACGCTCTAAAAATGTGTTGACTAAAGAATCAATGCATCTTGTCGAACAAAAAATAGAGCGATTATTTAACCAGAGATAGTCGGCAGTGTATTGGAAAAGTATTTTATTAGTTAAAACGTACCCAATTACGGAA
>Ga0115548_1000957_pt1 | contig 15994 bp, 12 predicted proteins | sample COGITO_mtgs_1004_4_FD_87187 | JGI IMG/M metagenome (GOLD analysis project Ga0115548, IMG submission 87187) | Pelagic marine microbial communities from North Sea - COGITO_mtgs_100423 | ecosystem: Environmental > Aquatic > Marine > Epipelagic | place: Germany:Helgoland, sampling site Kabeltonne...
ATGCCCTGTTTGGCGTAGTGTATTTGGCTTACATTGCGACCGAATAAGGCGCGTCTGGGTTGGCGCTTTAATTCGAAGCGCAAATTATCGAGGCTTTGGTTTAACTGTCGCTGAGCGGTGTAATGTGAATTTGCCCTATCGAGAATTTGAGTATCTTGGCGTTCCTTGATCCAGTTTTCACGAACTGCCGGCAAGCCTTTACGAATATCAATGTCTGCGTCGGGGTCGCTGTATGGGCCGGATGTATCATAAATCCGCAGGGCAGGATTAGGCTCGAGTTGCGAGGTGCCATTTGCACTGGATAAGGTGGTTGCTGTTAGCTGTACTTCACGCATAGCCACACGGATATCTGGGCGGCTGCCTTCAATGTAGCGTTTATAGGACGAGGGGAAGGGCTTTACTGATGCTGAGTCTACTTCTGCTACCTCGCGTAGAGGCTTTGTTGCTGTGATATCCATTTCAAACGCTCCGTTTTTAATTCAATCTAAATTAGATTGCGAGCGCAAGAATATAGGGATGACAGACCGAAGAGATGGGCGTGTAGGGGTCATCCTTGTTCCCTACGCTGGCATTATCCAGGTCAGGTTCGACGGGATTCACAGTAGTGATCTCAGCCCACTTTACTAAGTTGGGCACCCCGACAAGGCTTGTTGTTTGATAAGACTAGAGGACGTAACTGGATTACGCGAATATAGTTTCGAAATAGTTTACCTATAGTGATTATGATCTTGAATTTGATAATTTCTAGAATCTGGGGGTAAGCTTACTCAAGTTGGTTGATATCCCGCCAAATGAAACTATGACGGGATACCGATACTGGGACATTACTAAAACTGACCGCCTAAGACGCAATCGCCAGCTCTTCAGTACTTTCACTCTCTTCAGTACTTTCACTCTCTTTAGCACTTTCACTGTAGAACAGCTCTTCGAGCCTATCCCCTTCAGTCATCAAGTATTCGAAGGATGACAAAGAGGCTTTCGAACCTTCACCCATGGAGATAATAATCTGCTTATAGGGCACAGTAGTCACATCACCACAGGCAAAAATACCGGCTTCTGATGTCTGGCATTTCTCATTGATCACCACTTCACCAAAGCGGGTTTTCTCAACCAGATCTCCCAAGAATACGCTGTTAGGTATTAGGCCAATCTGAACAAAAATGCCATCCAGCTTGAGGCTGTGTTCGGTGTTTGTAGCGCGATCAATATATTCAATCGCCGAGACCTTGCCATTGGTGGCGGTAATCTCTTTGGTGGCGACATTTTTGTGAATCGTAATGTTGGGTTTGGCCATGGCCTTATCAACCAGTATTTGGTCGGCTTTAAGATCCGGCATAAACTCAAATACATTAACTGATTTAACCATACCCGCTAGATCTAATGCGGCTTCGATTCCAGAATTACCACCGCCAACTACCGCAACATCTTTGCCCTTAAAGAAGGGGCCGTCACAGTGGGGACAATAGGCAACGCCGTTACCGACATTCTCTTTTTCACCTGGCACACCCAGCTCGCGCCAGTTAGCGCCGGTGGCAATAATCAGAGTTTTGGTGAAGATCTTTTCACCGGATGAGAGAGTAACGGTTTTAATATCGCCGCCCTCAACCTCTGTCACTCTTAGATATTCCTTGAAGGTAATCTCATATTCATTCATATGGGATTGCAGCGCACCGGATAATTCTGGACCAGTGGTTTTGGTTACTGAGATAAAGTTCTCAATACCCATGGTGTCTTTTAACTGGCCGCCGATGCGGTCAGCAATCAAGGTCACTTTTAAGCCTTTACGGGCGCTGTAAATCGCTGCACTGGCACCTGCGGGACCACCACCAATAATGGTCACGTCTTGCAGCGGCAGGGACGGCTGATCGCTGCTGTTCAGGGCGGCTGGTGGTGCGCGCTGGATCAACTTGTCGATTAGCTGAGCGGTGTCCACCTTGCCGTTGGCAAACAGTTCGCCATTCAGATAGACACTGGGAACGCCTTGAATATCACGTTCTTTAATCATTGTCTGGTAGTGGCCGCCATCAATCATCTCGCTACTGATATTGGGGTTTAACAGAGCGAACTGATTCAGCGACTGCACCACATCTGGGCAGTTGTGACAGCTGAGGCTGATAAACACTTCAAAATGTAATGTTTCTTTGACGCCAGCAATAATATTTTTAACGCTGTCATCAAGCTTTAATGGGGTACCGGAGGCATGCAATATGGCGAGTATCAAGGAGTTGAATTCATGGCCACTGGGGATACCTGAAAAACGAATTCCGGTGTCAACGCCATCAGCTTGCATAAGAAAGCTGATTGGACTGCGTAGTAGGCCGTCCATATCGCGTTCTTCAAGTTGAATATGCTCACTCTGCTTTGAGATATCGCTTAAAAAGGTAACGAGTTCAGCGCGTTTTTCATGCTCACCGGTTTGCAATACAAAGGTCACAGCCTTCTGCATATTGGCAGTGTAGCCTTTGACGGCCTGTAAGATCTCATTGGTTAACATAATGCGGTTCCTCTGGGTAAAAATGCGGGTAGCAAATAATACGGATAGTAATTGAGGTCAAAAGTTAGACCCTGAGTTAGCCTCAGGGCCTAACTTACTTGCCATTTAGACTGCTAATGGACTTGTACGATAAAACAATTTTGCAACTACTTAGGTTAGCTAAGGACTTAGGTCCGCTAAGGGCTTAGGTTAACCAAGAGCTTAGATCTTGCCAACTAGGTCCAAAGAGGGTGCCAGTGTGGCTTCGCCTTCTTTCCATGCCGCTGGACATACTTCACCTGGGTGAGCAGCAACATACTGAGCCGCTTTAACCTTGCGCAGCAGGTCTTGGGCATCACGACCAATACCTTCAGCAGTGATTTCCATTGCCTGAATGATGCCGTCTGGATCTACAACGAAAGTGCCACGATCTGCAAGGCCTTGACCTTCACGCATAACATCAAAGTTGCGACAGATTTCACCAGTTGGATCGCCAATCATGGTGTATTGGATCTTGCCGATAGTCTCTGAAGAGTCGTGCCATGCTTTGTGCGTAAAGTGAGTATCAGTAGAGACTGAGTAAACTTCCACACCACGTGACTGCAGTTCTGCATAGTGATCAGCAACATCGCCAAGCTCAGTTGGACAGACAAAGGTAAAGTCGGCTGGGTAAAAGAAAAATATCGACCACTTGCCAGCAATATCTTTTTCTGAGACTTCAACAAACTCGCCTGCTTTAAAAGCAGATGCATTGAAGGGTTTAACTTGGGTGTTAATAAGTGCCATGGTGGGCTCCTTGTTGGGGTTAGTGTTTTTGAGTTAGTGGCTAGTAAATCTCTTACCAGCGCTGTTGCCTAAACTCTGCGCTCAATATAAGGCGATCGCTTAGTTCGGTAAAGTAGATTGTTTGTATTGTTATGTTCTATTTAATAGATTACATTAGGCTCATTACAAATAATCTTCTATAGCATGGCCAATTTGGGTGATATTTCCATGATTTCGACTAAACAACTTTCCTATGCTCTGGCGGTGGAGCGCACCTTGCACTTCAAAAAAGCGGCTGCTGATTGCAATATTAGTCAGTCGGCACTGAGCACGGCGCTGAGTGAGCTGGAGAGGCAATTGGGGCTGCAGATATTTGAGCGCGACAATAAAAAAGTGTTAGTGACGCCGACCGGGCGGGAAATACTTGATCGGGCTCGAAGCATAATATCTCAGGTCAAGGAGTTGCAGCAGTTAGCCGATAACCAGCAGTTGCCTCTGAGCTTTCCCATCACTGTGGGGGTGATTCCGACTATTGCACCTTATCTTTTACCGAAACTCTTTCCCCTGCTCAATAAGCTCCACCCAGGGGCACAGCTGACTATTGTCGAGGAGCAGTCTCATGTCTTGGTTGATATGGTCAAACGGGGAGAGATCGATACTGCCGTGCTGGCAATGCCTTTTCCCTGTGACGGGTTGCTGAGTTTAGAGTTTGGGCAGGAAGACTTTTACTGGATCGCTCTGAAAGGGGAAAAGCACACCAATCAAACTGAAATTACTAGCAATGAGTTAATCGATAGCCGACTGATGCTACTCAGTGAAGGCCACTGCCTCAAAGATCATATTCTCGCCGCCTGTCATTTTCCCGAGCAGACAGCTAATCATGGTTTTGGAGCCACCAGCCTGCATACATTAGTGCAGATGGTGTTGGGTAATTTGGGAACCACCCTGATTCCAGAGATGGCTCTGGAGCAACTTACTCGCCAAAGTGATCAGCTCACGGCAGTGCATCTTAATGAACCCAGTCCCCATCGCAGCCTGTCGTTTATTATCCGACCTAATTACACTCGTATTGACTGTGTTGAGGCGTTGATTAAGGTTTGTAAACAGGCGCTTTGAGCGCCTGTCACTTAAGTAAGCATCTGATCGTCGAATATGGGGTTGGGTGAATTGTCTGCGCCGGCCTGAAAAAATTCAACTGACGCCGCGGCCTCTTTAATATCTTCAAAGCGGGCTATATGAAACAGCGCATCCCCTTCATTGACCAGAGGAATATTACTGCGACCGATCACCAGGCCGCCATACTGTGCGATCACCGGATATTCCGTTGGGTCGAACAGGTCAGAGGGGTCTGAGATAACGCCCAGGACATCGCCGGCTTTCACTCTTGAACCTAGGGCGGTCAGCGAGCGCAGTATGCCGCTCTGGGGTGCACGCTCCCAACTGCTTGAACGAGCAACAAAGGGTTCCTGGCGTTTGGTTTGTTTTTTCGCTGCGGGCAGCATGGCGAGTTTACGCATCACTGATAAGATACCGCGGACGCCTGCGCGAATCGACAGTTCATCAAAACGCAGTGCTTCGCCCGCTTCATAGAGCAGTACTTTGACCCCGTGTTCCGCTGCTGCTTGACGCAGTGAGCCATCGCGCAAGTTCGCGTTAAGCAATACGGGAACTGAAAAAGCGTCGGCCAATTCTTTGGTCTCGGGGTCGTCCAGATTGGCACGGATTTGCGGCAGGTTGGAGCGATGTATAGCGCCTGTATGCAGGTCGATGCCATAGTCGCACTGCTGCACAACTTCCTGTAGAAATATATGCGCTAGCCTTGCAGCTAGGGATCCCCTTGTCGACCCTGGAAAGGAGCGGTTGAGGTCACGTCTGTCCGGCAGGTAACGAGAGTGCTGAATAATGCCAAATATATTGACCACGGGAATGACGATCAATGTGCCGCGCAAGCGCTTTAGTGCACTGGTGGTAAGCAGACGCCGCGCAATCTCAATGCCATTGAGCTCATCACCGTGAATGGCAGCGCTGATAAACAGCGTTGGGCCACTGGTTTTTCCGCAAATGACCTGCAGTGGAATATTGACGTCTATATGGGTATAAAGCTTGCCGATCGGCAGCTCAATAACCCGTCGTTCCCCAGGCTGTATGGTGACTCCATTAATAGTCACTGGTTTATTTTTAGTTGCCATAGGGCTAGTGTTTAACCTTTGCCCCGAGTGCGGGTCTTGTTGGGTTTGGCATTCTGCTCAATAAAGTCAATAATCATTCCGGCAACATCTTTGCCCGTCGCTTCCTCTATCCCTTTTAGACCCGGCGATGAATTGACTTCCATGACTAGGGGGCCTCTGGCGGAACGCAATAAATCCACTCCGCAGACGTTAAGCCCCATAATCTTGGCCGCCTTAATCGCTGTGGCGCGCTCGCTCGGTGTTAGTTTGACCAGTTGCGCTGAGCCACCGCGGTGGAGATTGGAGCGGAACTCTCCTTCAGGGGCGGTTCTTTGCATGGCTGCGATCACTTTGCCGCCAACCACCAAGCAGCGAATGTCGCTGCCTCCAGCCTCTTTAATAAACTCTTGGATGAGGATATTGCTCTTTACGCCCATAAACGCTTCGATAACACTTTCTGCCGCTTTTTTGGTCTCGGCAAGTACTACACCAATACCCTGAGTGCCTTCCAACACTTTAATAACCAGCGGCGCGCCGCCGACCTCGCGAATCAAGCCTTTGACATCGTCTGGTGAATTGGCAAAGGCGGTTACCGGTATACCGACTCCTTTGCGTGACAATAACTGAATCGAGCGCAGCTTGTCCCGAGAGCGGGAAATAGCAACCGACTCATTGACACAGTAGGTGCCCATCATTTCAAATTGACGCACCACGGAAGTGCCATAAAAGGTTACTGAGGCACCGATACGAGGGATAACCGCATCAAAATCACCAGGATTGAATTCCTCACTTTTGAAATGTATCGAGGGGTTATCTGTTCCCATATCCATAAAACAGCGAATATGGTCAATCACTCGGACCTCGTGATTCCGTTCTTTAGCGGCCTCCACCAAGCGGCTGGTGGAGTAGAGCTTTGAATTCCTAGATAAAATGGCAATTTTCATAGCGTTTCCTGAATTTAGTTATGGGTGAGATTATGCGTCTGGACGACCAGGCAAAAACTCAGGCTTAAGGTTTGCCGAGGAGATAGGATGCTGCCGGGTTGACGCAATGTAAGTGATTCAATGCAGTGCGGCCGAGTAATAAACGAAACTTCATGGTGTCGCGATTGGTTAGGGTGATCTCGACCATTCGCTGTAGGTCGCCAATAATCACTGTGGTTTCAATCACAAAGCGGCTTTCTGCATGGCCTCCGGAATCGGTGATTGTACGCTCTTCTAACACTGCAGCGTCACAGATAACTTCTGTTTCACTGTCATTTTGATTGGGGTGAATACCAAACCTGACACGCTGTTGACCATTGACTTCATAGGGCTCGACAAAATAGGCATGCAGAGCGGAGGTTCGCGCGCCGGTATCGACCTTTGATTTGATCGATGAAATTCCCAAGTCTGGCAGGCTGACCCATTCACGCCAGCCGAGGGTGATCAGTTGTGATGAGGTTGTTACTTGATCTGTGGTATCGGCGCACATGCTATTTTGTCTCTGGCGGGGTAATAAATTTCACGAAGCATAGGCGATTTAGCGCTAGGCATAAACAAAAAATATCGTAACTTTGGTGCTTCCTATAACGGTGCTTCGATTAATCCCACGAGAATCACGAATGAGCTTTTTATAGAGCAGGGATTGCCCTACAGGGTGGGCTCAGCTACTGAGCTACTGAGATATAAAGCATCTGATTTCGAGGTGGTGTGGGCAATGGCAGCTAGCCATGAAGACGAGCATCATCTGGATTCAACTGTGGAGAGGATTTGTTGTGTTTTCAATAGACAAACCGCAAATATAGCTATCACAGCAGTTTCTAACAGATGGTTTTTAGCGCCCTGATTTGGTCGAGCGTTATAGGTCCAGAGCTCATCTGCGCGATTGTGGGAGGCATTGCTGCTGTCATATCTATGAGCCTTTCCGAGCTTTCAAAAAATCGGTGAAAAATGATTTGGATTGAGAGACAGATTAAACGCCGTATTACTCTTTCTCTACGAAATAAGTCAGTTCTTTAGCGGCTTAGCCGGCAAAGGGGCCTGTGAGGTTGGCGCATCTGGCTAATATTGTGATCAAGAGATAAGTCGCAATGAGGTGGGTGTTTTTTTATTTTGTATGTGTAAGCCTACACTCGGTTCATTACCTGCAGTGAGTCCTTTCCACAAAATCCAATTACCAATCTACATACTATGGATAAGCTCTATGCATGCTCGCATTTTATCACCACGTTTATATCTTTTGCTAAAAACTGCGGCTTTAGTCGCGCTTTTTTATAAGACGCCTTTGATCTCTGAGTGGATTCTTTGCGTTGTTACTCGTCCAAATTTTACTGAAGTGCAGATTTTGGGTTTAGTGGTGTTCAAGTCCCGGTTAGGATTTAGTGCGCTTAGAGGGAGGGTGCTACCGAAGTTTTTCTTTGGTCTTAATCGTGGGAAGGAAAATGGTGCAATAAATAGTAGGAATTAGGTAAAAAGGTTTTGGCTCCGTAGCTCGAAGAGGAGTTAATAAAAACAGCCTTTGGGCTGTTTTGACCCCTGGGGGGGTGGCGTTGCTTTGCTCCTTGTCCAAACTCTGCCGTGGACATAGTTTGTGAACCTCTTATCGGTTGAAGTCCCGGTTGGGATTTAGTGCACTTAGGGGGAGGGTACAGCCGAATGTTTTCTTTAGTCTTGTGGTGCCCAGGAGAGGACTTGAACCTCCACCCCCTTGCGAGGACTAGCACCTGAAGCTAGCGCGTCTACCAATTTCGCCACCTGGGCATAACAATAAAACTGACTTTCTATGCGAGAGGCAAACCTTGCGTTTAACCATCTCAGTACTACTTTGGTGCTGCTAATTCCGCTATCACTGTGACTCTCTTCAGGACAAAACCTGTAGCCGCTCACACAGCGGGCGCGAACTATAGTAACCGCGGAAGATTTTGTCAATTGCCAGTGTGTAAATTAGTTGTTTTGTGATCCAGTCTTGCCGAGGAGAAAGCGATTTTTGCCAGTATTGCCACGTCATGCCGCTTGATCGTGAACGCTCTGTGAGCTGGGCTATGAGTAGGTCAACAGGGACGACAGGTGATGACATTCTTATGTAATCTTACAAGGAGTTAGACCATGTTAAAAACAAGTAAAAAGATCCTTTTGATCGGCGCGTCCTTAGTTGCTCTGGCTGGATCGGCCCCGGCTTTGGCGGCATCTGCTGAAAAGGCCCGTTCGCCGGTGTCTGAACAGGCCCAACAGCAGGTCAATATCAATAGTGCTTCTGCGGTTGATATTGCTAACGCGCTTAAAGGTATTGGGCTAAAGACGGCTGAGGCGATTGTGGCTTATCGGGAAGCCAATGGTGCATTTGAGAGTCTCGAGTCCATTACCATGGTCAAAGGGGTTGGTGGCAAGACGCTGAAGAAAAATTCTGCGCGTATATTGCTCAAATAACTAGCCTAGTCATGTAGAATAATCCGGTCGTCTCGGCGGCCGGATTTTTTTATGGGATGAAAAAAATGGGACTAAAGGTAAAGGGCAGGTTGATCAATGAGTACTGACGCACTAATCACACTTGGCGTATTGCTGGTTTTTCTTGGCATCATTATTCGCGGTCGCCTTGCTGTGGATTTTGCGCTGGCCGGGGCCATGGTGGCCTTGCTAGTGTTCGGTGTATTAACGCCCAATGAAGCCTTTTTCGGTTTTTCTAATCCTGCCCTGTTCATTATCGCTTGCTTTTATGTGGTGGCTTCAGCGCTTAAAGAGAGTGGGGCGCTGCACTGGTGGGTAATGCGCTGGCTTGGTAACAGTGGTTCGATCAAAGGGGCTCTGCCACGAATTATGGGGCCGGTGGCGGTTACCAGCTCGATGATCAGCAATACACCTGTGGTGGCAATCTTTATACCTTTGATTCAGGATTGGGCGCGACGCCACAATCTGTCGGTGTCAAAGCTGCTAATTCCCCTGAGTTATGCCTCTATTTTGGGCGGCACCTGCACACTAATTGGCACCAGTACCAATATTTTGGTCGTGGGTATGCTGCAAAGTACCCACGAGGCCAACAGTCTAAGTTTGTTTAGTCCTGCGTTGATTGGCATTCCCTTGGTGTTGCTAGGCATCACCTACTTTGTTCTGATCGGTCACCGTTTGCTTCCCGATCGTGGAGGGCTAGTGGAAAGTATGCCAGATACGCGGGAATATGCGGTGAGTATGCGTGTGGAGGAGGGTGGTCCATTGGCGGGTATGTCAATTGCCGATGCGGGCTTGCGCCACTTGCAGTTCAGTTTCCTATCTGAGATTCAATCCAAGGGCCATATTATTCCCGCGGTGGGTCCAGAGGAAATTCTCAGTAATAACGATATATTGATATTTGTTGGCCAGCCGGAAGGGGTTAGTGAACTGCGCCAGTTTCGTGGCTTAGTGCCTGCCGAGGGTGAAGTCTTAAAACTTGACGTACCTTACAGTTCTAGAGCACTTATCGAAGCGGTGATCTCGCCAGTGTCGAATATGGTTGGCAAGACGGTGAAGGCGTCCAGTTTTAGAACCATGTTTGGCGGCGTGATTCTCTCGGTATCACGCAATGGCGACAGAATTAATCAAAAGGTCGGCAGCATTGTGCTGCGAGCTGGTGACACTTTGTTGCTGGAGGCAGCCCGGGGCTTTGTGCGTCGCCATAGATACAGTCGAGACTTTTTGCTGCTCAGTCGTATTGACGATGCCAGTATTCCCGATGTGAGTAAGGCGCCTGTCGCGCTGGGGTTGTTGGGACTCTTTGTGGTTGTAGTGGTGTCTGGGCTGCTGTCTCTGGTGGCCGCGTCGCTGTTATTAGTGGTGGCCCTGGCTGCAACTGGTTGTATTTCCATGGAATTTGCCCAGCGCAGTATCGATTTTAGAGTGTTACTGGCCATAGGTGCATCCCTGGCCCTGGGTCTCGCCTTGCAAAAAACCGGTCTTGCGGATCTTGGAGCTCAGGGGATCATAGTGTTGGCCGACGGCAACCCCTTCGTCAATCTAGTGCTGCTTTATATAGCCACGGTGATAGCCACTGAGCTGATCACTAATAACGCCGCGGCGGTATTGATGTTTCCATTGGCTCAGGCGTTGAGTGTTGAGCTGGATGCGAGTCTATTGCCCTTTGTTATGACCATAATGTTCGCTGCATCGGCGAGTTTTTTGACGCCGTTCGGCTACCAAACTAACCTCATGGTTCAGGGTCCCGGGGGCTATCATTCTGGCGACTATTTCCGTGTCGGCATTTTGCTCAGTCTGATAGTTGGTGTCACTGTGGTGTTTTTAGTGCCGGTGTTTTGGCCATTGTAGTGACATTAGTTAATCTGATCGCGACAACAATTCAAGCTATACTATAACGCATAACATTAATCGCTAGGCTGTTGCCCTGGGCGCTCAAGGCCCCAGATGATAGCTATTAACTATTTATATTAGAGAGAGACGAATGACCGACCTGACATGCTTTAAAGCCTATGATATCCGCGGCCAACTGGGTACTGAATTGGACGAGGAAATAGCCTACCGCATTGGTCGCGCCTACGCCGAATTTCTTAAGCCTAAAAGCATTGTTTTAGGGGGCGATATTCGCCTCACCAGCGAGGCGCTTAAAGCCGCTCTCAGTGAGGGCATCCGAGATGCCGGCGTCGATGTCATTGATATCGGTATGGTTGGCACCGAAGAAGTTTATTTTGCTACTTCCTTTCTCAATGCCGATGGCGGTATTGAAGTGACTGCCAGCCATAATCCAATTGATTACAATGGCATGAAGCCAATTCGCGAGGGCTCGAGGCCGATTAGTTCAGACACTGGCTTGCTGGATATTAAGCGCCTTGCTGAAGAGAATAACTTTGCACCCAGCGATCCAGCTGTACGCGGCGAGTATAAAAAGCTTTCGATCCTCGATGACTATCTCGACCATCTGCTGGGTTATATAGATAACAGCGCGATTACGCCGCTAAAAATAGTCATGAATGCCGGTAATGGTGCGGCGGGTCATGTGGTCGACGCCATCGAGACGCGCTTTGCTGAGCTGAAGTTACCTATCGAAATCGTTAAGATTTTTAATGAGCCTGATGGCACATTCCCCAACGGTATCCCCAATCCTATTCTCCATGAAAATCGCGCGCCGACTATTGATGCAGTATTGGAGCACAAAGCCGATATGGGTATTGCCTGGGACGGTGATTTTGATCGCTGCTTCTTGGTGGATGAGAAGGGCAACTTTATTGAGGGCTACTATATTGTGGGCCTACTCGCGGAAGCTTTTTTACTCAAGAATCCCGGCGCTAAAATTGTTCATGATCCGCGCCTGACCTGGAACACCATTGATGTGGTGAAAAAAGCCGGCGGCGAAGCAGTCCAATCCAAGACTGGCCACGCGTTTATCAAGGAGCGTATGCGCTCTGAGGATGCGGTTTACGGTGGTGAGATGAGCGCTCATCATTACTTTCGAGATTTTTTCTATTGCGACAGCGGCATGATCCCTTGGCTACTGGTGATGGAACTGATAACCCGCAGCGGCAAGCCGCTCTCTGCTTTGGTAGATGAAATGGTTGAGGCTTATCCATCCCCAGGTGAAATCAATCGCAAAATTGCCGATCCCGCCGCCGCCATTCAGCGTGTGCGCGAGCACTATCAGGCTAGTGCATTGCTTGTAGATGAGACTGATGGAATTTCAATGGAGTTTGCTCAGTGGCGCTTTAACCTGCGAATGAGTAATACAGAGCCAGTAGTGAGGTTAAACCTTGAAACCCGCGGCGACAGAGACCTGTTAGCCAAGCACCAGCAGGAGTTGCTTACTCTGCTTGATTAACAGCTTAATTTTGCTGCTCCAATGAGCGCGCGTATAACATTTAACGGGATGGTGGCTATGGAAAGCTGGTTTTTACTCCAGACAAAATCAAAGCAAGAAAGCAGGGCGGTGGATAATCTTGAGCGTCAGGGTGTTAATTCATTCTGTCCAATGATACGTGTCGAGAAGCTGTCTCGAGGCTCTCGGGTAGTCAAGCAGGAAGCGTTATTTCCCGGTTACCTCTTTGTCAATTTTGATCAGGAGTCAGTTTCTTCAACGACCATTCGTTCTACGCGAGGTGTCAGTCATTTTGTCACCAGCGCCGGCGCGCCAGTCAGGGTGCCAGAATCACTTATTAGTCAACTAATGCTGCGTACCGATCCGGACAATGAAGAGACGGTTTCCAGTCTTCCCCGCAAGGGCGACTCGCTACAGATTGTTGATGGCCCCTTTCGCGGTCTAAATGCCGTATTTTCTCAGCCTGATGGCGATCAGCGAGCTATAGTATTAATCAATCTATTGAATCAACAGGTGACGACATCGTTGCCGTTTGCGAGTTTGGTGGTTAGCGAGAAAAATGACCACTAAATATAAGTTATTAAGTTTGGGTAATAGTCGGTGCAAGATGGCAATGCCGCACCGTTAGAAATACCGAATGGAAGCAAGAACAACATAACAGGGAATAGTTTATGAAGAATAGCCACAGCTTTTTTTTGCGCTACCTTAGTATCGCAAGTATCGCATTGATATCATTTTGTACTGCAGTTCAGGCGCAAGAGATATCTCTAGAGGCCGCAAGTGAGGGGCTGAAAGAGGCGCGGGAGCTGTGCAGCAGTATTGGTGAGCAGGAAAAAAGGCTGGCTAAAACCGCAGGCTATGATCTTGATAAGCTCTGTGGCAGTCTCGATCTCATCGAATTTCCCGGCAGTGAGCAGCCAGAAGAACCTCTGGTGACCCCACGACAAGACAAGCAATCACCCAGTGCCGCAACACAATCCAACCCAGATAAACAAACCCAGCCCCAGCACCGCCTAAAAATAGGCTCATTGCAGCCTTTTGGCTACGACCTTTTTGCTGGCGAACCCAGTGACTTTGAACAGGCGTCACGGATACCTGTCTCTCCAGATTATCTACTTGGTCCCGGTGATACCATAGAGTTAGGCTTCTATGGCAAACTCAATGATTCCCACAGCCTTGAGATCAGCCGCGATGGTTCGATTGACTTCCCTCACTTGGGGCCAATCAATCTTGCCGGTATGACCTTTAGCGATGCTAGGCAATTACTGCAACAGCGTATTAAACATGAAATGCTCGGCGTCCAAGCTAGTATTAGTTTAGGTGAGCTACGCTCTATACAGGTGTTTATGCTCGGCGAAGCTTACAAGCCTGGCACCTATACCGTCTCCGCACTTTCAACTATTACCAATGCACTGTTTTTATCTGGCGGCCTCAGCGATATTGCATCGCTGCGGAATCTGCAGTTAAAGCGTGGTGGCAAGCTTATTTCGACTCTCGATCTCTATGATCTGTTGTTAAGCGGTGATACCTCTCGGGATGTGCAGCTGCAATCCGGCGATGCGATTTATGTTCCGACGGTAAAAGAAACTGCCTCAGTGGATGGCGCTGTGCGCCGCCCAGCGATTTATGAGTTAAAAGGTAAGGTAACCGCTCATCAGCTAGTTGAGCTTGCAGGCGGGCTTGAACCCAATGCCTTTAATCAGAGCGCACGTATCTCTCGGGTTGGCAACGGCGGATTTATGCAGGTGCTGGATTTGGACCTGACGACACCAAAGGGAAAAAATACGCCAATCAAAAGCGGCGACCGGTTAACCATCGATGAGACCGTGGAACAGCAGGAGCTTATAGTGACGCTCTCCGGCCATGTTCATTATCCCGGCGAGTTTTTATGGCGTGACGGCTTGCGTATTTCCGATGTGTTGAAAAATATAAAGGCGCTCAAGCCCGATGTGGATTTGGACTTTGCCTTGATACGCCGCGAATTGCCGCCAGTAGGAAAAATTGAACCGATCTTTGTTGATTTAGGTGCTGTGCTCGCCAACCCTCAGAGCGAATTTAATATTCAGTTCTTTCCCAAGGACCAACTGATTGTCTTTTCCAATGAAAAAAACCGCGCTGCGCTGTTGCAAGAATTGGCGGAAGAATTACGCTTGCAGGCGAGGTCAGGAGAGATGGCGCGCATTGCAAACATTAATGGCACTGTGCGCTCCCCGGGTGAATATCCGCTGACCAAAGGCATGACGGTAACCCAATTAATTGCCGCAGCTGGGGGGTTAAGTGAAGAGGCTTATACGCAGGTAGTTGAGCTGTCACGCTATGACTTTAGCAATATCGAAAAGACTGTCTCTGACCATTTCAGCATCACGCTCAGTGATGCGTTTAAGGATCCTCAAAAAGATCCGCAATTGTCACCTTACGATTCCATTTCTGTACGTAGCATTCCTGAATTTCGTGAAAACCTAAGCCTAGAGATAAGAGGCGAGGTGCGGTTTCCCGGCGCTTATACCTTTAAGCGAGGAGAGACTTTGGCTCAGGTGATAGCTCGTGCCGGAGGTGTCACCGAGCTGGCCCATTTGAGCGCGGCAGTCTTTACCCGCAAGGATTTACGTGATCAAGAAGCCAAGCAGCTGGCAGGTTTGCGTCAGCGTCTTCGCTCAGAGATCGCTGCAAGTGGCTTAGAGAAAGCCAATGAGGGTAAATCGGGGGGTGCAGATAGTTCGGCTCGTATTCTAGAGCAGCTCGATGCTACTGAGGCGCTAGGACGTTTAGTTATCGATTTAGGCGCTATAGTCGATGGTTCTATGGATGATGTCAGTCTAAAAGACGGCGATCTACTGGTGATTCCAGAGTACCGCCAAGAAATTTCTGTGCTAGGTGAAGTTCAGCATTCTTCCGCACATTTATTTAATAGCCGCTTAGATATAACCAATTATATTGAATTGAGCGGTGGCATAAATCATCGTGGGGATAAAAAGCGCATCTACGTGGTAAAAGCGGATGGCTCTGTGGTCCTGCCTAAGCGATCAGGTTGGTTTAAGCACCGCAGGGCAAGCATTGCGCCGGGCGATACAATTATTGTGCCGCTGGATGTAGATCGCCGTCGTGCTTTGACCATATGGGGCGAGACTAGCGCAATAATCTATCAGTTGGCGCTAGGGGCAGCTGCGATTAATAGCTTTTAGATTCGCTAGTTAAAAGAAAGTGCAAAAAAGAAAGTGCATAAAAAGGAAGTGCATAAAAAGGAAGGTGTTCTAAATTTTGTGTCAATCCTATAATGTGCAAAAAAGGGCTTAATGTATGTGGATAATTGATCGGTCAGGCGCTGAAACCAATGGTATGGACAAAGGCCGTAATATAGTAATGGCGTTACTGTTGATACCGAGTTTTTTCAGCCTATTAGCAAAGGCAGAGCCATGGCTAGATACTCGCAATGCGCCGTTGCGGGCCGACATTGAGCAATTATCGAGAGCGGGCATAATTAGTGTACCAATCAATACCTGGCCTTTGATGTGGTCAGGTATTCTCAATGATCTCGAGCGCCGAGACAGTGCGCCTAGAGCGCTCAGCCTAGAACTTCAAAATAGCCTTGCTCGCGTGCTAACGGCGGGACGCCGTGCCACAAGAGTTGACCAGCCACGTCAGTCTCTAACACTTTCGGCGGCAAACCAGTCACAGATGTTCCGGCAGTTTGGTGATGCCAGCCGCGATGAAGCTCAAATCACACTGAACCGCAGCGGCATGACTGAGCACCTTGCCTACAATCTGGAAATCAGTAAAACGGTGAACCCGTGGGACGGTGATCAGACTCATTATGACA